>Ga0315289_10009278_pt1 | contig 14170 bp, 14 predicted proteins | sample YL17G11_40_MG_FD_203452 | JGI IMG/M metagenome (GOLD analysis project Ga0315289, IMG submission 203452) | Sediment microbial communities from Yellowstone Lake, YNP, Wyoming, USA - YL17G11_40 | ecosystem: Environmental > Aquatic > Freshwater > Lake > Sediment | place: USA: Wyoming | collected...
GGGGCAGCCGGCGCGGCGGGCTCGCCTGCCGTGCGGGACTTGTCGTCCGAGACTCGCGTCAGTTGCATCGGCTTCCACTCGCACCCCGCGCCGCCAAGGACAAGGGCGGCAACAACGGACCATGTAAGCTTCTTCATAACGGGTTCTCCTGGTTGTTTGGCGTGGCGGCCGATATTCCGGCCTGCCCCGTCGGGACCGGCACCGGCTGCGATGGCGACATGCGGTAGGCACATCGCACGTACGAGCGCTTCCCGCACGAGCAGACGACCTCCAGCGTGGCCCCCGAGGCGTCCTCGGCCACGATCCGCGCCGCGACCTGGCTCGGGCGCGCCGAGCCGCACTCGGCGCCACTGCCTATTGGCCGCCGGCCCGCGAGCATCACGTCGCCGCTCTTTATCACCCTGTGCGTCTGGTTTGGCATTTGCTTGTTCCTGAGAGGAGGTCTTAGGTCTTAGGTCTTAGGTCTTAGGGTGGCAGAGCCTTTTTCAAACGTCGTCTCGTTGCCGCCGAACTGCAATTAACGATCTGCTTCTTCTTTCTTTTCCCTACGACCTGTGACCTAAGAGCTAGGACCTTCTGTTCTCTTCTTCTTCCCTAGGACCTAGAACCTTCTTCTTCTTGCCTTTTTGCTTTTTCCCTAAGACCTATGACCTAGGACCTAGGACCTTCTTTACATTTCAGGCCAACAGGTCGATCGTGCCCGTCGGCTCATCGCCTTCATCGCCCGCCGGCTCGGCATCCTGGTTTTCGGCGGGCGTTTGGTCGTGCTCGCCCTTGCCCTTCCTGCCGGCTGGCCGGGGAAGGTCCTGCCGCCGGCGCTCCTCGCGGCTTGTCACGTGCGTCACGGCGGGCAGTTCAGCCGCCGTCGTCGGGCGAATCGAGAAGTCCGTGGGGCTGTTCATGACGGGCTCCCTAGTTTCATGGCCAGTTTGAACAGTGCGCTGGCGTGCATCTGGCTGACTCGCGACTCGGTCACGCCGAGGACCTCGGCGGCCTCCTTCATCGTCAGGTCGCGCTCATAGTAGAGTATCAGCACCATCCTGTCGCGTTGGGGCAGTTCCGTCATCGCCTGGGCCAGGCGGGCGATGGTTTCCTGCCGCGAGGCCTGCTCCACCGGCGAGGGGCGCTGGTCGACGGGCATAAGCGGCGCCTCTGCGCCTGGCTTGCCAAGCCCGTGGATGGACAGGAACTGAAGCCGCCTGGCCTCCTCGAGCGTCCGGTAGAGCTGCCGGAGCGGTATTCCCGCCCGCTCGGCCAGGGCCTCGTCGCTCGGCGGGCCGCCGGCCTCGTTTGAGAGCTGCTGCCAGGCATGCTGGATCTGCCGGACCTGCTTGTGGACGTTTTGCGGCACGAACGAGCGCCGGCGAAGCTCGTCGATCACGCTGCCGCGAATGCGAATGTACGCGTAGGTCTTGAACTCCGCGTTGTGGGCCGGGTCGTATGAGCGGGCCGCCTTGACCAGCCCCAGCGTCCCGGCCGAGACGAGGTCCTCTATGTCCGCCCGGTCCGGAAGGTGGACCCGAAGCTTCTGCACGATGTGGTGGACCATCGGCAGGTACTCCAGTATCCACTGCTCCTGGCGGCTCTCGCGAGACTGCATGGCGTAAGCCTGCGCGATCCGGCCGCGCATGGCCTCGGCCGCTGCCGCCGGGCTTGGGATCTCATTCGTTTGGGTTGTCGGAATATCCATGGAAGCCTCTGCCTTGCGATGCATCCTTAACCATTGCGTCCACAATGACCCGCAAAACCAGGTTGCCTGCCACGAAGACAATCCCGCCGAGCATGGCCCCCCCCGCGGCCGCCCGCATTGCGCAGACGTGCGCCTCCAGCCCATACGCCCAGCACAGGCCCGCCAGGCCTAGCGTACAGACCCCGCCGGTAATGATCGCCATTCGTCGCATGTTCACCTCAACCACTCAACCGTCAATGCACCCCGGCCAGCCCCGCCGGAGCCAGTTCCGCCTGTGCCAGCGATATGCTCGCCAACTGCCTTATCGGCGTTCCGACCTGAAGTTCGTTGTACGCCACCAGCGGCAACTGCGGAACCGACCGCGCCAGCAGGGCCCCAAGGTGCGGCCTGAGCCGCTGATCGCAAAGCAGCACCACCTTGCTGCGGCCCTGCTCCATGGCGGACTTCCACGCCTCGGCCGCCTGCCTGCTGAGCTCCAAGGCCCGGCCGGGCGTCAGGTTCAGCGCCTCGCCGTCGCCGCCGCCGGTCATGGCGCCGCGCAGCTCGTATTCCAGCGACGGATCCAGCACGATAGCGTGGATGCCGCCGTCGTCGTCGCGGTACTGCTCGGTGATCGTCCGAACCAGCGCCTTGCGGGCGTGTTCGGTAAGGCTCGTGGGGTCCTTCGTCCGCGTCACGTGGTCGCCAAGGGCCTCGATGATCTGGGCCATGTCGCGGATCGGTATGCTGTCGCGAAGGAGGTTCTGAAGCACCCGGTGCAGCGTGGCCATCGGCAGGGTCTCGCCGACCACGCCCTTGACCAGCGCGGGCTGAAGCTCGCCAAGCCGGTCGGTGAGCTTCTGCACGTCGTCCCGGCTGAGAAGCTCGTATGCGTGCCGCCGCAGCGTTTCGCTAAGGTGCGTAAGCAGCACAGTCTCGGGGTCGACCACCGTGTAGCCCGCGAGTTCGGCCTGTTCCTTCTGGTCCTGGCGAATCCACAGCGCGGGCAGGTTGAACACCGGCTCGCGGGCCTCGACGCCGGCAATGGGCTGGACCACCTGGCCGCCGTCCATGGCCAGAAGCTTGTCCGGCTCGAGCCGCCCGCTGCCGACCACGTGGTCGTGCAGGCGGATCTCATACTGGGTCGGCTCGAGCGTGACGTTGTCCCGCAGCCTCACCAGAGGCAGCACAAGCCCGAACTGCTGGGCGAACTTCCGCCGCAGCGGCGCGATCCGGCTGGACAGGCTGTCCTTGCGCCTGGGGTCCACCAGCGGTATCAGCCGCGTGCCGACCTGAACGCAGACGCGGTCGATATTAAGCAACTCCTCCAGCGGGGCATCCTCCGGCTGCGCCACGGGTGCCCCGGCCGGCTTGGACTCCTTCGCAAGCTCCTGCCGGCGAAGCGCGCGGGCCGCGAGGCCGGCGCCAAGCGCCAGAACGATGAACGGGATCTTCGGGAAGCTGGGCACCATGACCATTGCCGCCAGCAGGAACGCCACGATCCCCAGAGGCCGGCTGCGGGCGGAGAACTGCCGCAACAGGTCATAGCTGATGTTCCGCTGGCTGGAGGACTTCGAGATGAGGAAGCCCGCGGACGTGGCCAGTATGATGGCCGGGATCTGCGAGACCAGCCCGTCGCCGATGGCCAGGATCGAGTAGGTGGACATGGACTGCGAGAGGCTCATGCCCCTGGACAGGCCGACGGCGAACCCGCCGATGAGGTTGATGGCGGCGATGATCAGCCCGGCGATGGCGTCGCCGCGGATGAACTTGCTCGATCCGTCCATCGCGCCGTAGAACTCGCTCTCGCGGACGATCTTCTCTCGGCGGGCCTTGGCGTCCTGCTCTCCGATGATCCCGGCGTTCAGGTCGGCGTCGATGGCCATCTGCTTGCCCGGCATGGCGTCGAGGTGGAACCTGGCCGCCACCTCGCTGATCCGCTCGGCGCCCTTGGTGATGACCACGAACTGGATGATGACCAGGATCAGGAACACGACCAGGCCGATGATGAGCTTTGTCTGCTCGGCGCCGCCGCCGGTAACCATGTTGCCGAACGTGTAGATGATCTGCCCGGCCTGGCCTTTAAGCAGGATCAGCCGCGTCGAGGCCACGTTGAGCGACAGGCGGAAGAGCGTCATGAACAGCAGCAGCGACGGGAAGGCTGAGAACTCCGTGGACTCCTGTGCCGACAGGACGATAATGAGCGTCGCCAGCGAAACGCCGATGCTCACCGACAGCAGCAGGTCCAGCAGGAAGGTCGGCAGCGGCACCAGCAGCGTCGCCAGCACCAGCGCCAGGCCCAGCGCAAAGATAATGTCATTGTGGGCCATCAGTTGGCGCAGCGGGCCTGTCGCCCCGAGGCTCGCGTCCAACGCCTTGTTAGATTCATCTGCCATTAGAAGGTTACCCGTAGCCGGTAGCCGGTAGCCGGGAAAAGCTGAAGACGGAACCTGGAACCGGGAACCCGGAACCGGGAAGCCGGACAACTCTTCCTGCCCCGAGGCCTGCTCGCTTCAGCGAGCAGGTTCATGGGTGCCGTGGTTCGCGGAGTCCTGAAAGGACGGGGCAACCACGTCTTGTTCAATTCACCTGCCATCTACTGCCTTTGTTCCCAAGGGAAGCTATTCAGCATTTATTACCTTCTACCTGCCGCATCTTCCTACTTCTGACTTCTGACTTCCTACTTCCGACTTCCTACCGCAGCGCACCTCGCCGCAGCCGGTAGATCATCGCAAGCACTTCCGCCACGGCCACGAACAGCTCAGGCCCGATCGGCTCGCCGACCTCCACGCTGCCGTAGATCGCGCGGGCAAGCGCCGGCCGGTACAGGATCGGCACGTTGTTCGCCCGGGCGATCTCCTTGATCTTCTCCGACAGCAGGTCGGGACCCTTGGCCACCACCACCGGCGCGTTTCCAGCCTTGCGGTCGTACCGCAGCGCCACGGCCACGTGGGTGGGGTTTGCAAGCACCACGTCCGCCTTGGGCACCTCGTGAAGCATCCGCCGGCGGACCATTTCGTACTGCACGCGGCGAATCCGCCCCTTGAGCTCCGGGGCGACCTCGTACTGCCGCTGCTCTTCCTTGACCTCCTGCTTGGTCATCCGCAGTTGCCGGTAGTAGTTCCATTTCTGGTAAAGGAAATCCGCGCCGGCGATGACCAGCATCCCGACCGTCACCCGCAACAGCAGGCCGAAAACCAGCCGGGACATCGACTCGACCTGCCCGGCCGGGCTGAGGAACTCCATCTGAAGGCAGACGTCCATCTTGTCGCTCAGGTATCGCCAGACAATCCACATGATCACGCTCGTCTTGGCGATAGCCACCAGCGTCTGGAACGCGGCGCGGCTGGAGAACAGGCCTTTGAGCCCGCGGATGGGCGAGAGGTTCTCCCAGCGGATCGATATCGCCTTGGTGGAAAAGATCCACCCGCCGCTGACAAGCCCGGAGAACACCGACACGGCCGCGGCGCCTATCAGCAGCGGCGAGATCACACCCAGCGCCTGGGCGCCTACGGAGCCCAGCAGACGCGAGAAACCGTCGGCGTCCGTGGTCACCCGGTAGCGGAAAGTCAGGCCGTCCTGGACCAGGCAGGTGAACCACGCGAAGATGCGCGGGCCGGTAATCGCCAGCGTGATTAGAAGCACGACCAGCACGAAGGCCGACGCCAGTTCCACGGCCTGCGGGATCTGCCCCTCCTCCCGCGCGCGCTTGATGCGCTCGGGAGTGGCCTTCTCGGTCCGATCTGACGCCGGCTTGTCCGCCAATATCGTTTCTCACTGGATCAGGAATTGGTTGAGCCATCCGCCAAGTTCGCCGCCGAAGCGTTCGAGGCTCGGCATCACAATCGAGGCCATCAGAAGCCCCAGCGCCACGCGGAGCGGAAAGCTTTCGGTAAGGATGTTCATTTCCGGCAGAACCCTTGCCAGCACGCCGAGCACCATCGACAGCAGCAGGAACCCTGCCAGCACGGGTCCGGCCAGTTTCAAGGCCAGCAGCAGCATGGTCGAGCCGGCCTGGACCAGCCCCTCGGCAAGGGCGCCGAAATCCACCGGCCCGCCCAGCGGAAAAACCATCATGCTCCGCTGGAGGATCTGAATCAGCAGGTGATGGCCGCCCGCGGCAAGGAACAGCAGCGCGAACGACATTTCCATCAGCATGGTGATGGCTGAGGTTTCCTCGCCCATGGCGGGGTCGATTATTCCCGCGTCGGCGAAGCCCATTTCTATCGCCATGATGTTCCCCGCCTGCTGGACCGCCAGGAACACAAACTGCACCGCCAGGCCCAGCGCCAGCCCGCAGGCAAGCTCCCTTGCGGTCAGCAGCGCAATCTCCAGCGCCCCGGCGGGCGACATGTCGACGTCAACCCGCCCGATGCCCGCCATCGCGAAGAAGAACGTCAGCGTCAAGGCCAGGCCCGCCCGGACGACCGTCGGCAGCGACTGCCAGCCGAAGATCGGCAGCACAATCAGAAACGCCGACACCCTCGCCAGAAGCAGCAGGTACGGCAGGATCAGTTGTAGCAGCCAATCGGTGCTCATTGGGTAACGTTCTTCATGTGGCTAAAGACCTCGAAGGTCAGGTTCATCACGAGTTGGATCATCCAATTGCCGAAGATCAGCAGCGTGATCGCCACCGCCGCCAGCTTGACCACCAGCGCGATGGTCATGTCCCTTATGCTCGTGACGGCCTGGAGGATCGAAACCAGGAAGCCCACCACCAGCGTGACGACGAGCACGGGCGCCGAGACCATCATGCCGATCTCCAGCGTCCGCTTGCCGATGTAGAGTATCTGGGCGCTATCCATGGCTGCGCCCTTTCAGGGCTTGAAATCCGAAATTCGAAGCACGAAATCCTAAACAAATACAAAATCCCAAATTCAAAATCCCAAACGCTTCGCGGGGGGCAAAGCTATCAGCATTCCAGAACGCCAGGCCACCGGCTCTGCCGTTTGGAGCATTCGAATTTCGAATTTCGAATTTGTTTAGGATTTCGAAATTAGGCTTTCGGATTTTCATTTCGTTGCCGCATCCTTAGTGGAAACTACCAACCAGCGTCCGGGCCAGCAGTTGCCAGCCGTCAACCAGCACGAACAGGATTATCTTGAACGGCAGCGAGACAATCGTCGGGGGCAGCATCATCATGCCGGCGCTGAGAAGGATGCTGGAAATCACCAGGTCCACCAGCAGGAAGGGGATGAACAGCAGGCATCCCATCTCGAAGGCGGTGCGGAACTCGCTCATGGCGAACGCGGGCACAGCCACGTGCATGGGCACGTCCTTGACCATCTCCGGCAAGGGCTGGCTGGCCATTTCGGCGAACAGAGACAGGTCGGCCGGCCGAGTCTGGCGGACCATGAAGTCCTTGAGGTGGTCCATTGTCCTGTTGCACGCCTCGTCGAAGGCGACCTGCCCTGCAAGGTAGGGCTGAATCGCGTCACGGTCGACCAGGGCGAGTGTCGGCGACATGGTGAAGATGGTCAGAAACAGCGCCAGCCCGATAAGGGCGACGGTCGGCGGGATGTTCTGCGTTGTCAGCGCCCTTCGGACGAAGGCCAGGACGATCACGATCCGCGTGAACGAGGTCATCATCACCAGCAGGCTGGGCAGCAGAGCCAGGGCGGCGAAGACGATTGCCATCTTGACCGGCGCGGACCAGTCGCCGGGAGTTTTGCCGCCGGCGGGCGAGGTGGCGCGGTCGATGAGGCTTACCAGGTCGCCGACCTTCGGCGGACCGGCCGGGGCGGTGGCGGGCATGGTCGTCGGGCGGGTTGTCGTCGCGGGCGCGGTCGCCGGCCTCGTGGTCGGAGTCACCTGGGCCTGCGCGACGGCCACCAGGGCCAGAAGAACCATCGCCGCAACCAGGGCCCGGGCCATCACAGCTCTACCTCCCGTGCCGCGACCTCGCCGGCCGCCGCGCCGACGGCACCGGTCACGTCGGCAAGCATGGAAATATGCTCGCGGGTGCTGGCGATGAGGAACTCCCTCTGGCCAACCCGCAGCAGGTGGACGCTCCTGCTTGGGCCAAGGCAGGCGGTTTCGAGCACGGCGATATTCCGGCCACGGCGCTGCTGTATCTTCGGCACCAGCCTTCGGACAATCCAAAGCCCGCCCACGCCGAGGATTGCAATCACCACCACCATGCCCAACATCTGCCAAAGCGGACCTGGCGCGCCGGAGTCGCCAAACCGGTGGGTTTGTTGGGTCAAGTCCTTCCAGCCGGCCGACGTCGCTGCCTTCTTCGCGCCCCCAGCCGATGCCGGCCCCGGCGATGCCGGCCCCAACGGGGCAGGCTGGGTCGTCCCGGCCGCGCTGGACGCAGCATCAGGTCTGGCCCCGGCTGGACCTGATGCCGCCGCGCCTGCCCAGGTGGGGCCGACGCCCAGTTGCAGGCAGACCGCCAGCAGGAGCAATGCTCCCACCAGCAGTAGCAGCCCCGACCGCCGGCCGCGCATGGCGTATGCCAGAGAAGGACTCATGTCCGTACGAGTGCATAAACCATGCCAAACGGATACTTGCCCAATTCAGGGGGATTCTGGCGGCCTAAGCGCCGCCTCGGGGGAAAAATCAGACGCGGCGTCGAAAAAGCATACACCGTGCGGATTTCGGGATTTCGGGGACAGATGCCAAAATAGGACTCGTGCTGCCCAGCCGACAACGCCCACACAATCCCTATTTTGGTATCTGTCCCCGAAATCCTCAGCGGAGCTGGGTCAGCAGGATCAGGGCCGCCTTGTCGGTGGGATTGATGACGTTGCTGCGGTCGATGACGGCGACGTACCGCCACCTTCTTCCGCCCGCGTTCTTGCCGTGCTGGACGGTGACGTAGCAGGCGTACACGTCACTCCTGGTGGCGATGCCGTCGCTGATGTAGCCGAAGAGGCAGTTTCGCGCGCGGACGTAGTCGGAGTCCTTCTCGCACTCCGCGGTGCTTGCCTTAAGAAGCGTATCCATGTACATGGCCAGGGGGATTCCCACCTCGCCCGGGGTCATGAATCCGGCGATGTCGCTTCCGGCGGCGCTGCGCAGACCGGTGATGCCCGTCAAGGCTGCGCGGCCTGTCTGGTCGCGGTACTGCCGAATAGCGGAAATGGCCGCGTCACGGGTGAAGTTCAGTCCGCCCAGTCCGAGGGCCAGACGATTGCCTGTATTCGTGGCCGGGGTGCCCGAGGTGCTGGTCACCGGCCAGGGCAACCACCAGGCCGCACAGTTGTAGGTCGCAGTCTGCGGAAGCGCCAGCGTGTTGATGTTGATCGTCCCGTAGATGCGCTTCTTCTCATTGCTTCGTGCCTGGTGTCCGGGTGTCCGGGTGAAGAATTCGTGGAACATGTAACCCGGCGGCACATCAGGGTACTTGGCGGTGGCCGCGTTGAAGGCAACGTCAGTCATCGAACTCACTTCCGGCGGTAGTTTGGCCGAGGGCATTCGTCCGATATCGAGGCGGTCCGCGAACAGCACGGACCTGGCGGCCTGGAGAATCCCGACAGTGAACGGCATCTCGGCAGTGCCGCGGTACGGACCGGTCAGATAGATGTTGCCGAGGTCTGCCAGGCTGGGCAGGAAGTAGCCGTCCGTGGGCATGGACTCCCTGGCGCTCGGCGCCACGGTGACCGTGACATTGCGAGGCCGGTATATGCCTGGGCTGTAGACCCCCGATATTGGGGTCCTGTAGGTGCAGCGGGTGAGGTCGGTCTGGGTAATGCTGTTGGCCAGCCCCAGCTTGGTGACGGTGAGATTGCCCGTGTTTTCGGTGGGGCCGTCACACTTGTACATTGCCAGGTTGAACCGGGCGAACCGTGTGCCGGCGGTGGCGTCCTTCAGGCGGTCGTCGCGGCGGATGTTTACATATGGATTGCCTTTCGTGGGCGACCAGCTCTTAGACGGGTGGTCGCCCGAAATGTCCTTTGACTTGCCGGAGATGTTCGGTAGCTGGAGGTTCGTGTCGTAGGGGAGGTCCCAAGAGGCATTGTTGCCGACGGTGACGACGTCTATCGGCACCCGCTCGCCGCCGACCTTGTGGTAAAGCGTGATCGAAAGGGAGGGCGTGGATTTGCGGAAGTCCATCTTGTTGTCCCAGTACCAGCCAGTTGTCGCCTCACCGAAGAGCTGCGCGGTCGTCATGGTGGTCCGGCTTGGCCCGAATCCGTAGCCGTAGACCACGCGTTTGGTCGGCGTCGTGGCGTTAGCCGCCGGCGCATTAAAGGGTGCGGCGGTGCCGCTGAGAGGAACAATGGTCGTAGTGCCGTCTTGTGTCTTGAGCTCCAGTTCGTACTCAGCGAACATCTTGCCGGTTTCCGTGGGATTGGACACTTCGACCGCGTAGCCCCAGGCGCTGTCATCCTTGCTTGGGTCGTTCGCATCATATTTCGAGTTCGAAATGTGTCGCGCAAAGACCTGGGTGATGACAATTTCCTGCCGGAGGCCGAAAACCGCGAAGTTCTGGCCCGAAGGCGTGAACTTCCATGGCTCCCCGGTCTTGTCCTGGGAGCAGTAGGCCCACAGATTGGCCGCGAAATGGGCGGCCATGGTGGCCCTGTCATTATCGGTCTTGCCGATGCCCGTCGCTTCGAGCATGAGCTTCATGCGATCGTAGACGAGCTGGCAGTCGGCCGCGGTCTGCACGGTGTTGATAACCAGCGGCTCGGTGAAGTTGACCGCCGGATCCGTATTGGGCCAGCGGACCAGGGATGAGACGCTGTTCATCGTGGTCAACTGGCGGCGGATATTGTCCAGCAGCGTGTTGGCGGCGCCGGTGTTCGCGGAGATCATCTGGTTGATCCGCCCGCCGAACTGGGAGAGGTTGTCCGTGTATTTGCATGCGTTGAGGAAGAAGACCTCGTCGCCGATGCCGAAGGGCTGGTAACTCTTGCCAGGCGACAGCAGACACGATCCGCAGTAGCGGCTATAGTTCTTTGTGGATGCTGTGGCGTCGCCTATGCGGCCCTTGGTGCTGCCGTCGCCGGCGTTCAGCAGCGGGTAAACCTCTTTCTGTACAGCAGTTCCGGACCTTTTGTCGAGGAAGGTCCGCAGATCAACCATGTCCGGGCCGGAACCAGAGGGGCGGTCGGACACCGATTCGGTGGTGCTCCACCCACTGGCGGTATTGATACACATTCTCGAGCTGAGGTCCTCTATCCGCACGGCCGCATAGTAGTTGGTGTTGGCGTCGGCACCGCCCAGCGGACTGCTGATTTTGGTGTCGTACAGCTTGGCGTCGGGAATCCCGTCGCCATCGGTGTCAATGTATTCAGGATTAGTGGCGGCATCCTGCCCATCCGTGTAAGTCGCGGTTTCGAGGAACGTCTTGCCGGCGCACGCGCCGAGGAGGTCTGGGCCAACGAGGTTGGTGAGTTGGCCGGAGATTCCCTCGCCCGGGATATATGAGGGGGACAACCAGTGGTCAGTCGTTTCGGTGCTGGTGTAGGGGTGAGGGTAGTCCATGAAACCGACCAGGCCATTTGACGTGGCAAGCATCGCTCCGTAGGGTACGCAGGGTGGGGTGGCGTTGACAGCGCGGTCGAAGCTGATCTGCGCGATCGCCTTGGCCAGCAAGCCGTCACCGATCGGGTCCGCGTAGGCCCTTACCGAGAGGCTCTCGGTCTCTTCGGAGTCGAGGTTCGAGATTACAAGGAACGTCGAGGCGAGGATGGCGAGGATGGTCAACATGCCGATCGCCATCAGCAGGACCGAGCCGCGTCGATTGTGCATGGAAGTCATGGGTGCTCTCCTTCGCGCCGTCGCGCTATGCTCCTACAATGCAGATTACCTCGTACTGGCCCGTGCCGCGCAGCTCCTTGGGCATTGACGGGTCCTTGATCGCGAACGTTATCCGGATGGCCTTTGGCCAGCCGGTTATATTCTGAGACGTCCAGTCGGTCTGATTCTTGTGCGTACACAACAACGAAGTGGTCTGCCACTTCAGGTTGCCATCGGTGCCCTTGGTCCCGTCCGTCCAGGATACCTGAAATTTGTCGATGTTCGTGACCAGCACCTGCCAGAGATTCTTCAACTGAGTTGCGGTGGCGGGTGGAAGCTGCATGTTGCCCGGAGTTGTCGAGGCCACCTTGTCGGCAAGGGCCTGAAGCGTGAACGGCGGGCTGTTGGCGTCGCCGGATGAAGCCGCGCATTGCCGGAGTATGGAGAAGTTCACGTTGATCCGCTCGCCGCTGATGTCCGGGGAGGCCGTGCCAGTGGTGCAGTTGCAGATGTACTCCGGCCGCCACAGGTACTTTGTGCCCGAGCTAGTGCTCTGCTGGCCGTAGCAGACTATGCTGCCATCGCCCTTGGTCGATTCGTTGATTCCGGTGACCGGCCCGGCCGTGCTGAAAATCAGCATCGACCCGCCGGCGCCGCTGGTAACGCACAGGAAGCCGTCCTTGGAGACCCGGCGAAGGTCGCGGCGGATGATCCGGGCGATGGTGAAGGCCATGGCGTGGCTGCGGCGGTTCTCCTGTGCGGCCGAGATGAAACGCTGGGTCTGGACCAGGATCGAGCTGACCGCCAGGATCATCACCGCCAGCACGCTGATGGCCACGAGCATCTCGACCAACGTCATGCCGGCGGCGAACCATCGGCCTCTCAGGCCGCGGCCCAGCCGGGCGTCGGCGGGCCGGGTGCTTCGCGGATTGTCATGAATACTTGTCATGATTTCGTCATTCCTCGAGCGGTGAGCCTATGTGCCCGGTGTATACGAAGGAGCCGGGCTCAGTGCCGTCTTGGTTTGTACCGGCTTGCTGCACTCAACCCTGTCAGTCGCCGTCGCGGGCGTCAGCGTAATCAGCTTTACATTAGTGCCGGCGGCCAGCGTCTCCAACAGCTCCGCCGTGGTTGCGGTGGGGGCGGACCTGACAAAGTAGACCTGCACGACGTTGTTGCGGGTGTCGATAACGACGGAGCCCGCCTTCAGGGCGTTGGCAGCGGCGGTAATCGTCGAGCCGGTGGTCGGCGAGGCGGTCGTCCCGACCTTGATAGTGCATGTTAATTCGGATGGGGTGACCTCGCTGGGACTGGCCCCCGTCGTGCTGGGAGTTACCGTGTACGGCACGATCAGGACGTCGTAGTCGTTGGCAGACGTGGTTGTCGAGGCTGGCGGGGTTGGGGCGATCTTTCGGAGCTTCATGAGGACCGCGGCGCCGTAGCCAGGTTGGCCATTGGGAATGTTCACGGTGTTCCAGGGGTATTTCAGGTCGCCGGTCCCGAAATAGCTGGTGGGGGTGCCCTTGCTGTCCAGCAGCTTGTACGTGTCCGTGATGCCGTTAGTGGTCGAGTGCCGCACCCGCGCCTGAACCATCGCCAGGGAGTTGTCGCCGATCAACTGGCGCATGATGTCGTCGATCGTCCGGAGGTGAACCTGGATTCCGGCGTGCAGCGCCCCGGCCACCATCCCCATGCCGACCGCCAGCACACCCATGGCGATCATGATCTCCGTCAGGGTGAAGCCGGTGGCATGGGCGTCTCGCCCATGAGTTGCACGTCCGTCTCGGCCGTGGTGCGCAGGGCCGGGACGGCCCTGCGACTCGCGGGCAGGATGCCCGTGCCACTGCACCAGGCTGTGGCTGACTCGAATTGTCGTTTCGCCGGTTTGCATGGTTCTAGTCCCTTTTGTAAAGCTGACCCGTGTGAACGTTCAGGGGCAGCAACTGGGCGTTCTCATTGAGGTAGGCCACCTTGTTCGACGCCGATGAGTACTCGGCGATGTCGAACATGGTTATCGCCGTCGCGGCGTAGCGGTCCTGGACGTAGTCGGTATTGGCAAGTCGCCAGAGCCTCTTGGAGCCGAATCGGGCCACCTCAGTGGTGGCGACATCATTGAAGATCGGGCTCTGGTCGTTGAATTTGATCGGATCGCCGTTGACGAACCGCGTTACCGCCCCGAGCGGGTTGAATATCACCGAGAAAGTGGTGAACTTTGTGATAGTCCCTGCCGCCGCGCCCTCGAACAGAGACGTGGCGCTGTCGCCAATCGTGGCCTCCAGACGGCAGGTGTTGTCCGTCCCGGAGATGGCGTCGCTGGCGTAGCCGAAAGCGATGTTGCCGGGAATGCGCTGGGGCGCCATGCCCGGTATGAGATCGAAGCATTTCTTCTCGGAATCGTAGGAGATCAGGCCAGAGAAACACACGCCGGCCAGTTCGGGCCGAAGCAGAGCGTCCCCCGCATCGTTCAACGCGTCCGCCATTTGCACGTGAACGCCGGCGTACGTGCTGGACAGCACCGCCCTGGCGCGGACGGCCGTGAACTGCGCGGAAATGAGGTTGTACGCCTGCGCGTCGGCGCCCGAATTGAACAGGGCGACGATGCTCGGCAACGCCATCGACGCCATGAGCGCCACCAGGCCGATGACAACCATCATCTCCAGAAGGGTGAACCCCGCCAGCCGCCCCGCCCCAGCGGCCCGGCGGCCTGATGTTGTGAGGGTCTTGGTCATCATTCTCTTCCTCGCGCCGCGCGACTGCGGCGATCAGTTCATGTCGCTGCGGATGTTGTCCTTCTGGTACTGTTTCTGC
>Ga0315289_10009281_pt1 | contig 14167 bp, 11 predicted proteins | sample YL17G11_40_MG_FD_203452 | JGI IMG/M metagenome (GOLD analysis project Ga0315289, IMG submission 203452) | Sediment microbial communities from Yellowstone Lake, YNP, Wyoming, USA - YL17G11_40 | ecosystem: Environmental > Aquatic > Freshwater > Lake > Sediment | place: USA: Wyoming | collected...
ACTTGCTGTCGAACAGGCAAAAGCCGTCATGGTGCTTGGAGGTGATGACGATATATTTAACGCCTGCTTCCTTGGCCAGCCGCACCCATTCATCGGGGTTGTAGAGGGTGGGGTTGAAATGGTCCACATAGTACTGGTATTCAGGAAGCGGGATCTGGCAGAGCTGACGAACCCATTCCTCCCGGCCGAGCATGGAATAGACGCCCCAGTGGATGAACAGGCCGAACTTGGCGTCCTGGAACCACTGGGTGCGATCGTTTTTTATAGCCTGACCGGGAGTCTGCCCGGGCAAGGCGGGCAAAGACAGAAAAAAAAATGCCCCTAGAAATATGCAGATGCAGACATTTATCTTTTTCATCGCAGGCCTTCTCCTCATAGCTTGGCTCCAGTCTGTTTTTGGACTGTAACAAAGCATGGCGGGGATGTCAAATCCCAGGAGAAGGCCTGCGCGGTCGGGGATTTAGGGAAATTAGCCTCTTTCCCGGCCCAAATCCGCAAGAAAACGCTTCTTGATCCGCAGGAGCTCTCCTTCAGAGAAGCGCTGGAGGCTCAGGTAGAGTGGTGTTCCGCTGCGGCGCTGGACTTCCAATCCTTTTCTTCCGGGATCCTTGATGGTAAACGACAGGATGTCGGCAGCGGACATCTTGACGCTTTTCGCCTCGATTTTAAGGCCGAAAACAAAGACTTCATAATGCAGTTCTGAGGGGCTTAAGGCAAGAAGGCATTTTCCGAACAGGATCGTGGCAAAGTAGTTCCACGTTTTGAACAGGATAAAGCTCAGGACGATGCCCATAATGACAAAATTGAAAGAGCCATAGTCTTTAAAGGCGTCCCCAAAAAGACCAAGCCAATCGAAAACGGCCCCAAGTATCAAATACAAGCCCAGAAGACCGAGACCTAAAAATATGACGGCCAGAGCGCCAAAGAAAATAACATAGCCTGCACTGCTCGGGAGAATGCGCCATCGATAAAGGATCCCCCTCTCGGATGGCTCGGTTGCAAGTCCCTCAGGAAGGCCATCCTGGGCTCGCATTTCAAGCGGCGCTTTCATCGAAAGGCACTCCGCAAATATTTGCGGCCTTGGCTGCCAGCTCTTTCATCTCAGCGGGCTTGAAAGCCTCGTCCACCTTGATTTCGTCTCCGACTTTCGTGATGATCACAAACTTAAAGACGACATTGACTTCTCTAGAGCTAAACGACTTGTTTTCAAACCGGAGTTTAAATTTTTCGATGTCAGCAAAGGGGATGGAGTAGCTGTCCTTCTGTCGCGTCTTCTCAAAACGCACTTCGCCGGCATGTCGGTCGAAGATAATGCGGTCTTTATTGCGGATCCCTAATCGGAGGAGAGCGATGCCCCCTGCCAAGAGGAGGAGGGCGATAATGCCGGCGATGATCGCCGCGCCGACTGATTTTTCCTTTTCTGCGACCGCGTAGGTTCCCCAGCTCATAACAAGTCCCATAAAGAGCAGAATAATTCCCCCCCCAATAGCCCCTATTTTTTTAGCCCGGATTACAAGCCGGTCGGGCGTGTCTTCTTCGATTTTGTAGAGCGCCGCCTGCCGGTGGACCTCGGTTTTCCCAGTGCTGATCGTAATGCCGCCCATCTTACACCTCCTTTGGACGGATTGGCCTTGCGAATTTCACCTTTAGTCAGCCAGATTCACTCAGCCTTATTCTTTCCCGCCCGCCGCCTTTAAGAGCTCGGCGACCTTTGTCTGCCCTTTTTCCTGAGCGAGAGCGAGGGCTGTTTTGCCGTTCTTGTCTTTAAGATGGATGTCGGCGCCATTCTTAATGAGGAGCGAAACCGTTTCGAGCTGGCCGCCGCTGGAAGCCCACTGGAGGGCCGTCCATTGATCCCAAGTATCGACGGCATTGATATTGGCCTTGTGCTTCAAGAGCTCTTCGATAATTTCCGGCTTTCCTGCCTGGGCGGCCATCATCAGCGCCGTCTGCCCTGGTTCACTGGCGGCATTGACATCGGCGCCGGCATCGAGCAGTATTCTAAAGACCTCGATGTCGCCCGAAGCCGCCTCATGGAGAGCCGTTTCTCCTCGGCGGTTTTTAGCGTTGATCTCCGCTCCCGCCTTTAAGAGCTCTTGGATCACTTCCGGCCGCCCGGTCATGGCTCCGTTGAATTTGGCGGCGTGCATCAGCGGTGTTCCCTGGGAGGAGTTCCGGGCATTGACGTCAGCGCCGGCTTTGATTAATTCCTTGACAACATCCACTTTCCCATGCCAAGACGCACTGAAGAGTGCCGTCGAACCCAGAACATCGCACAACTTATTAACGTCGACGCCGGCGCTGATGAACTCGCGGACGACATCCACGTGACCTTCGCCGGCTGCGAGTAAAAATACGGGAAGGCCGCCCTTTGGATCTTTACTATTTACATCCGCCCCCTTCCCAATGAAAGCCTTGACCGCTTCCACATCTCCTTTTTCTGCGGCGGCGACAAATTCCGGATCGGCCAGGGATTCTTTGACTTGAGCAGAAGCTTCTTTCGTCTGGGCTTCTTCGCTCTTTTTTTGAGAGGAACAAGCAAAGCTCAGGGCCAGAAATAATAAAATGAGAGGAATTAATTTGGATCTCATGTTTTGAGAAAACATCCTGCCCTCCTTTATCGTACTCTTAATCCAATCGGGTCATCGGCGATAAATTTTTTACAGTGTCAGGTCGAACGCCTTCTGCAAAGGACTCTTCAAAGAACTTCTATTCAAGGATCGGAGTCGTTGCTTGTGCGGGAAACTTTATATCCTCTCTCCGAGCCTAAAAATTCAAAGCCTGCTGCAGGGCGCTCTTAAGCACATTTCTGCTCACAGATGAGAATTTGACTTTCAGATTCCCATCTTTATTGAAAACACCGATGACTCCTCTAATTTGGGAGTTACAATTATTGCCGCAGCCGTTCCCACAATTAGCGCCACAGCCGTCTCCCGGGGCCGGGTTCGGGTCACCTTTCCCCCAAAACTCAATAAGTCTAGTCACTTCATCGCGGCCTAGCTCTCTTACAGCCAAAATAGCCAGCTTTTGCTCGCCGGGCAAAGTGGAAGCCTTCAGAATGTCATAGACATTCGATTTCGTTGTCCGGCTGAAGACGTTTTGAAAGCTTTCCACTTGGGCATAAAGTTTTTTCCGGCTGAAAAAAGTGCCCGGGACAAAGCCCAGCAAGGTCACCCCGGCTCCCTTTAGGAGCCTTCCCAAAAAGATCCTTCGATTCATTGAAAAACCTCCTTTAAAAAATCGTTAGGCCATGATTAAAATATTTCGCTTGCGTGATCGGGCCTGTTCTCACCCCCTTTCTCCGTCGTAATTTGAGAAAATTCATTAGATTTTTTATCCATCAGATTGACAACCTTGGCCAAAAAACCTTCCGCCATGGCCTTCGTCAGGTCGCAGCTGGTTTTTTCCAGCCTTTCTCCCGTCTTGAAGTAATCGGCTCCGATACACCCGGAACAGAAGGGAGAAGCCCAACACTCTCGGCATTGCGAGTTTCTCGTCTTATCCGAAAGAAAGATTTTTTTAATCATCGGTTTGTCGCGCGTCCCACGGACCTCATTTTCTTCAAAGACATTGCCGACGATAAAATCCTCATTCCCCGTAAACATAAAGCATGGATAGACATTCCCCTGGGCATCCGCCGACAGAGTCGAGAATCCGGCAGGGCAATAGTTCTCGATAGGTTTTCCCTCCATAAACGTATTCATCATTCTCGAGGCGAAGCTGAGGCTGCAAGGTGATTGCCTGGAAGTGATATTGTCCAGCGAATATTCGACAGCGTCCCGATAGATTTCGTTTATCACTGCGGCATCGAGGGCCAGGGGATGGCCTTCAGGAAGGCTTGCCGGGGGCATGTGGATGTCCCTCTTTTGAAAATGTTCATAATAAAAATTCAGGAGGTCCTTCAGGGGCAGGCCGTTTTCCAGGTGGAATGCGGTGTAAGTGCCTTCAAAAGAATATTCGATCCGATGTTCCTGGAGGGCGCGGACAAATTGATGTATTTTTCGGAACGTTCCCTCTCCCCGGAGATAATCGTTGATCGGCTCCGGTCCATCCAGACTGATGGTCGCGGCGACGCCATACTGTTTAAAGAGCCCGATGATCTCGTCGGAGAGAATGGTCCCGTTGGTGACTATGCCGAAACGGGGCTGTTCTCTGATCTCCCCCCGTTCCTGCCTTCTCTGGACATCCTCACAGACGAACCGGATCAGACGGGGATTGAGAAGGGGTTCCCCCCCAAAGAATTGGATTTTGTGGATTTCGTCGAAGAGCTCGAAGAATTGATCCAGAATTCGGGCGGCCGTCTTCTCCTCCATGAGAGACTGAGGCCGGCCATAATTTCCCCCTCCGGCATAGCAGTATCTGCACCTTAAATTACAGGCATTGCTGACATTCAAGACAAGCCGGTCGAGGATCGTTCCCTCCGGATCATTCTCCGGGGCTCGAGAATCGTCCTTCCCCTTCGATTCCGATTTTTTAAAGAGGACCTGGAGAAGCGCATCAAAATCCGGTTCGGCAATGCCGTGGCTGCGGCCGGCCTGGGCGCGGGGAACACCGTGGAGAAAATGATCAAGCGCCCTCATGAGCGGCTTGGGACAGCTAAAGACAGAGATGGATTTTTTCAAAAATATGATCCCTTGATCGGGGTTTTCAAGAAGATGGATGTCCGGCCGGAGCTTTTCCCGGATGAGATGATCCTCCAATTTTCCCAGCCAAGATGTATGCAAAGGCCTCAGCTTTTGAGAGATGATTCTCATTCCCCATCTCCTTCTTGAGCGCATTTCATTTTTCAAAAAACCTTAAACAGGCTTCTTGTTCACCAATTCCCTCCATTAAGAAGAGGCAAAAAGAGCCGGATTTCTCTCAATTTCTTGATATTTTTAGAAAGAAAAATACTCTGGCCGCCTCGGCTGGTCGCTTCATCTGTCTTCAGGCTCCTGGGAATGATCAAAAAAATCCTTTTTTATCAGGGATAACAGATGCCGCCGTCGTATTGATTTTTTTTGCGAGAAAAACAAAAAACGCTTATAATTTAAACAGCGCAATTTTCCAGCGCCGGATATGGATAATAAATTTTTATCGGTCGAAGAAACCATCGAGCGTTTTTCTTTGCTCATCCGTTCGGCCATCCGAAAAACCTGCCCCTCGATCCAACAGCTGGATATGGACGATATCGAGCAAGAAGTGAAAATCGCCGTCTGGAAGGAAATCCGGAAAAGTGAGAAGGAGATCCGCAATCTGGGCTCTTATATATGGAGAGTGGCTTATACGACGACGAGCAAAGTCATGAAACGTTTGTCCGAACAGAGAAGAGCATTGATCGACCCGCAGGATGAAGCGCCGGACGAGCAGGAGAAATTCAAGACGAGTCGAATGGATCTTCCTGAAGCACAGCTTCAAAATAAAGAGCTCGAGGAGATCGTTCGTGAATCTGTCAATTCTCTGATCGAGTCGCGAAAGCAAGTCGTCAAACTTTATCTATCCGGCCTGACGGCAGATGAGATTACCAAATATTTCGGCTGGAGCGATGGGAAGGCCAGGAACTTGCTTTCGCGCGGCCTGGCCGATTTACGAAAGGGGCTCGGAGAGAAAGGCATAGAAATCGAGGAATAGAATGGGACGGATGGACGGAATTTCTGGAGAATCAGAATGAAATTGCGGGCTGAAGACCTGAAAAGAATTCATCAAACGTCAAGACAAGAACCGTCTTTCAAAAACGGAGAATGTCCTTCGGATGAGCTCTTGATAAAATCCTTTTCCGCGGAGGCGAGCGAAGAAGAAAAATTAGCGACGATCGACCATGTGACCGGATGCGCTTCCTGCCACTGGAAATTTGAAGCCATCCGTCAGATTCTCAGCGGAACAGGAAAAATCGCCAAGGAACTGGAAGGGCTTTCTTTATCGGAAAAAGAGGTCTCCCAACTCCAAGAGGTGGCCAGAAACAAAATTCAAGGGCTGGAAAAGCAGCGCCGAGAAAAAAAGAACCTTGGGCTAAAAACAATATTCTCATCTTTTTTGGCGTCGAGAGCCCTTAAGTATGTTTCGGCGGCAGCCGGTCTATTGATTGTTTTCCTGGCAGCCTTCCTTTTTCTAAAAACACCTCCAAGCCTGAAACGGGACATCGCCAGAGGGACGTCGGATCAAGCTCTCGAGCTTATCGCTCCCCGAGGGGAGGTGAAGAGTTTCCCGCTTTTCTTCAAATGGCGGCCCTACCCTAAAGCCCAAGAATATGAAGTGAAGCTGCTGGACGAAGAATTAACCGACATTTGGAAGTCGGACAGGATCAAGGCGATCGAAGTCGAGCTTCCTCAAGGCCAATTCGAGAGAATGGAAAAAGAAAAAACCTATTACTGGAAAGTCGTCGTCCATCTCAAAGCAGGAACCGCAAAAGAATCCGGCCTCCAAGAATTCAAGCTACGTTAGAGACGGTTGACCGACTTCTATTTTCTCGGCCAATCGACCGCTGACCTGGAATCTCCAATCACGACGAAGGCCGCCCAGTAGAAAGGATGGCGGAAGGGAGACTTGAGCATTTCCAGCTTGGCCGACTGCAAAGCCTCGTCCTTGCTCTTCCCTTGATTCAAATATCGATAAAAATGCCCCATGAAACCGGCGGTCGCCCGGTCGTTGATGTTCCACAAACTCGCCAGAACCGCTTGGGCTCCGGCATAGAGAAAAGCCCGCGACAGTCCTGAAACCCCCTCCCCGTTTTCCAACTCTCCTTTTCCCGTCTGGCAGGCGGAAAGGACGACCAAATCGGAATCGAGCTCGATATCATAAATTTCCCGGACCTGAAAAAACCCGTCTTCCTCGGGGTCTTCGTCGAGAGTCAAGACCAAGGCCGAGCGGAGGGAAACATTCTCGTCGAGAAGCCCATGGGTGGCAAAATGAAGGATCTTAAAGTCCTTCAAGGGAATGGCCTTGAGCTTTTCCTCCTTCGCCCCTTCCTGCGTATAGATCTCCCGCTGTCCTCTTTTGATAAGCTTGGAGACCATCTTCACTTCTTCGCCGCTGTAGGGCAACGGGGAAAAATCAAACCCTTTCCCCAGGTAATACTCCCTGGAAATCTCGTCGGCCGGAGCTGTTTGGCCCGGCGATCCTTTCCCGGCGTACACCGGGTCGGCAAAAGCCAGCCAGATTTTCTTAGCCCTTGATTCTCCTTTTCTATCCAGAAGGTTCATTAGGGAAGAAGACGATGGCGCATAGGAGATCACATAATCCTCGACCAGAAACTTGCCCGGGGATCTGATTCCGGAATCTTGAACTGCATGATTCCCCGCTTTATCGGCCGGAGAATCCTGGTCACGGATGAGCGCCTCGAAAGGCAAATAGTTCAGATTGCCGTCAGGAACGACGATCAGTTTCCTCGCTTTCACAATTTTGTCTCCAACCGGGCCGATCAGCTCTCCATACATTTTTTTGCCGGCTGGATGGGCGCCAAAATCCTGGCCGGTTTTCAGAGAAAGCAACTTCATATAATTGCTCGCTCTCTCCTGAAGCTCTTTGCTCCCGGCCAGTTTGCAAACAGCCATATCGTTTTTCGTGACATAGAACAAGAAAGCGCTTTCGTCGCCCACAAAATATTCCAGAAGGGCCGATTCCTGGTCCAACACTCTCGCTTGGATATCCTCGAGCTTCTTCGGTTCCGGGTAAGTCAGCTGGGCGTATTTCGGGTTTTTCATCCGCATGGCTTGAATGATATTCCGGTAAGCCTCTTCAGCTTCTCCCAGCTTTTTGAATAGCTCCCCCCGTTCTTCCTCAGACAGACCGGGCTTGGCCAGCTCTGTTTGTAGGCTTGAAATTTCTTTGGAAACCTTGATTTCTTCTTCCCTGGTTTGCGGCGACAGACCGGCTCTCAGGTTGATTTTTGCCTCCTCGAGACTGTCTAGGAAAGCTCTGGCCTTGGCCTTCTCGGCATAATAAAAAGATTGCCCATCAAAGCCGGCTGAAGGTTGTCTTTGATGAAGGGCAAAGAGTAAATTGATCAAAGATTCATAGACTTTTATTTTGTCTTTTAAATAGCCGGCTCTCTGCTCTTCTGAGGGGAATCGTGCCCTGATATCTTCGATGACTTGGATGGATTTTTTGTAATTCGCCAAGGCCTCCTCATGCCGGCCATCTTGCTCTAAAGCCCGGGCAAGGCCGGAATACGCCAGCCAAGTCGTCGTGGGTTGGCCGATCTCCAGGGCGATGGCTAGAGCTTTCTCAAAGGAATCCAGGGATTCCGCCAAACGATTCATCTTGAGAAATACAAATCCCCGATCCCGGAAGACGCCGGCTTCCCTATCCTTGGCTTTGATCCCTTTGGCGATTTTTAAAGCTTCTTCAAAATACTCAAGGGCTCGAGCATCGTGCCCTAAACGCGTCTGAACGTTTCCGATATTGTTCAGGCGGTTCGACTCAAAATATTTATTTCCGGTTTCCTGAGCAATTTTGAGGGCTCTCTCGAGATAATCCAATGCCCGTGAATTATCTTTGAGAGTGATATAAATATTGGCAATATTGTTGAGGCATATACCCTCGCCGATTTTTCCACGTGTTTCCCTGAATATCTTCAGGGCCCGCTCATAATAGTCCAGAGCTTTTTGATAATCTCCGGTTTCGCGGTAGATCAGGCCGATATCGTTGAGGCAAGTCGCTTCGTTTGTCCTATTCCCGGCATTTTGGCTTTCCTTGAGGGCTCTTAAATAGCACTCCAGCGCTTTTGAAAAATGACCCATGGTCCAATGAATATTGCCGATAAAACTGAGAGCCGTTGTTTCACTGTACTTATCGAGGTTTTCTTGAGTCAATTTTAAGCCGATCTCACCGAATTTAAGCGCCCCCGGATAATCCCCTTTCGCCCAATAAACAGAGGCCAGATCCGCCAGGTACCGGCCTTCGGCGGCTTTGTCGCCGATATCCCTGGCGATGGCCAGGGCCTGACTGTAGTAATTTAAAGCCCGCGAATAATCGCTGAATTGATAATGAACGTACCCGATGTTTCTGAGCGTTTGGGCTTCATGGTCTTTAAGCCCAACGTCCTGATCATTCTTCAAAGCTTTTTCGTAGTATTCCAGCCCTCGGCGGAGATTCCCCAGATAACAGCTGGCCAGGCCGCAATTAAAAAGATATCTAGCCAGATCGGATTTCTCTCCGGTTTCTTGAGCCGTTTCCACGGCCTGCCTGTAATATTCCAAAGCCTTGGCGAAGTTTCCCCTGTTCCAATTATAAACTCCGATATGATTGAGAAGCTGTCCCGCATGAGGCGTCCGGCTTGCGTCTCGCGCAACCTTCACGGCCTTCTCGTAGTAGCCCAAGGCGGTGTCGAATTTCCTCAGCTTATATTCGTACACGATTCCCATGCCGTAATAAACAAAAGGATTCTCGGGATGGACCTTGGCCTTTTCCTCGAAGTATCTAATGAGCTCGGAAAAATCCCCCTTGAATGGAGCAACGAGCTCATAGTAAACCAAGATCGATGGGGCCCGGAGATCGATGGCTTTTTTATACGCGTCCGCCGACTGATCGAGTTTCTCCTGAATTCTCAGGCACAGCCCTAGTCCATAATAATAGGCCGTTTGATCCGGCTGTTTCTGGATGAGCTGTTGAAGATAAACAACGGATTTCTCCACTTGATTGGCCGCTTTAGAGATCCGGGCAAAGTAAGGATAGATTTCGTAGAAATCGGGCCTCCGCTCGATGATCTTTTTGGATCCGGCCATCGCTTCGGTGTAGGCTTTTCGGACGAACAATTTCCGGACCTGAAAGTATTGTTGGTAGATCGTCCGGACATCAATTTGCCTTTCATTTTGTAAGGAGAAATCCTCCGCCGTGAAAAGCGCCAAGCCGAGAAGGATCAGGATTGGGACGAATCGATTTTTCCTCTTCGTCGCAGCATGACCGGCGACGAAGCCGCCGGACGGCGACGGCGCGGAATGATCAGCTTTCTGAATTCTCATGAAGTCTTCTTCCTGACACATCGCAAATTGCTGGATTTGGCATTTTATTTAACACAAAAATTTCCTTGAGTCAATTGGCAAATTTCATCCGCAAAACGTCAAGGCCTCTTCACTCTCATGTTGATTCTTACCCAGATTTGCCGGTAGAGGGCTGCTCCTCCGCTAAAAGCTTTTAGCGTTCCCGCAAATCTAAATGAAGCCCCGATGCCTGACGGGTGGCGTGGTTCGGGGGCCCCCCAGACACTCTTGGAGGAGGACCCTTTCACAGGGTCCCCCTCCAACGGGCGGCGGGAATACCCGCCCGCCCTGCCCCCCCTCCAAGGAGCATCCTCCCATGGATTCATCGCCGGATGCTCCATGGAAGGGAGGCAGAGAGCGAAGCGAGGAGGGAAACCCGCAGCAAGGGTTTCCCTCCAAGAGTGTCCGACAGGCCCCGTCGGGCGTTTCTGTCGGCAATCTTGGGTTGACTCTGCTCCTTTCCTGCAATATAAGTATTAGGTTAAAATAGAGAAAATAGGACAAAGGATGACAAGTATGGAGCCCGCCGATACACCCCTCACCTACTTCGGCCAAATGATCGACCACTGCTACGACTATGCAGAGGCGGCCAAAGCCCAAAGCCGGCCCATCGTCGGCATTTTGTGCGAGTACACGCCGCGGGAAATTCTTTTTGCCGCCGGCGCCGTGCCTGTCTGCCTATGCGGAGGCTCTCTCGAGACCATTCCTGCCGCCGAGCAACATTTGCCGGTCAACCTCTGTCCGCTCATCAAATCCACCTATGGCTATCACCTCCAGGGCACCAATCCGTTCTTGGAATGGGCCGACCTCGTCGTGGCGGAAACCACCTGCGACGGAAAAAAGAAAATGTACGAGCTGATGAGCGCCGGCCGGGAGATGTACATCCTGGAGCTGCCTCAAAAGGCCGATCAGCCGGACGCCCTCGCCTACTGGATGAAGGAAGCTGGAAAATTCAAATCTTATATGGAAAAGAGATTCCACAGGCAAATCACCAACGATCAATTGCGGGCGGCCATCCGGCTCATGAACCGCGAGCGCGGCCTACGCCGTCAACTCGCCGACCTCATGGCCCGAGACGTGCCTCCCTTGACCGGGCGGCAGCTTCTGGAGTTCAAGAGTATAATCTCCGGGATCGACGCCGACCTGGAGCAATACGAAAAAGCGATCCGGGCCTTCAACGCCGGCGCCGCCGTCAGCGCCGCCCTTCCCGGCTCGCCTTTAGACCTCAGACAATCCCCGTCGCCCGTCCGCGTCCTGCTGACCGGCGTGCCGACTGTTCACGGCGCGGAGAGAGTCGTCGAGCTTATCGAAAGCTGCGGGGCCGTTGTCGTCGCCCAGGAGAACTGCACGGGGATCAAGCCGATCCTTGAGGACATCGATCCCGATGCTCCGGACCCGCTTCAAGCCATTGCCGAGAAATACTACCATCTGCCTTGTTCGGTGATGACCATCAACGAACGGAGGCTGGAGTCGCTGCGCGCATTAGCGGCCCGCTTTCGTCCCCAATGCGTGATCGAATTGGTCTGGCAAGCCTGCCTGACCTACGATGTAGAATCCAGCCGGGTCCGGCGGTTCGTCGAAGGCGAGCTCCAATTGCCCTATTTGAAGATTGTTACGGATTATTCTCCCTCGGACTCAGGTCGGCTCATGGTGAGGATCGAGGCATTGATGGAGACGGTTCGTTCGAAGGCTAGCGGGACGTCGGGCCAGGGATCGAGATGATCGGCTGCGGCATAGACGCCGGATCGCGAGCCATGAAGGTGGTGCTGATGGACGCCGCCGACCGCCGGGTCATTTCGGCCGTGGCCGCCGACCAGAGGCCCGACCAAAGCGATCTGGCCATCGAACTCACCGGACAAGCGCTCAAAAATGGCGGAGTTCAGCCCCAGGATATCAAAAGGACCGTGGGTACCGGATACGGCCGCCGCGTGCTCACCCAGGCCGATACGACCATCACGGAAATCACCTGCCAGGCGCGCGGCGTGCGGAGCCTGTTGCCCGATGCCCTGGTCATTGTCGATATCGGCGGACAGGACAGCAAAGTCATTGTTCTGGACGGGCAGGGCGTCCGAGACTTCGCCATGAACGATCGCTGCGCGGCCGGCACCGGCCAGTTCCTGGAGATGGTGGCCCAACGGTTGGGCTTTTCGCTGGCTGAGCTCGGCGTCCATGCCGCCCGCAGCCTGCAGCCCGCCGTCATCAACAGCACATGCGCGGTGTTTGCCGAAACCGAGATCATCTCGCTTCTCTCCTCAGGCATGACGCCGGAGGATATCTCGGCCGGCGTTTTGCGCTCGGTCGCCCTTCGGGTGGCCTCGCTGAGCCATCTCCAATCGATCGCGGCTGTCGTTTTCACCGGCGGAGCGGCGCGAATCCAAGGCATGGATAAATTTCTGTCCCAAGCGCTGGGTCAGCCGGTGATCATCGCGCCCGATCCCCATCTGACGGCGGCCCGCGGCGCCGCCCTCTTCGCCTGCGAGCAAATAGAGCCGGGCCGCCGCGGCCGCGATGAATAGGCAAAAACCATCCTGTCCCGATTAAAAAAAGATTCCATTTCCGGGAACGCCGGTCTCGAATTTGTCGGAGATATCGAGGAGCTTTTAAGAGGCTTCAAGAAATAGCCGCCGTAGTAAATCGGGGTCAAACCTACTCGTTACTCGCTCTCCCCCTGGCAATAGATGCGTAAGGAGTAGGTTTGACCCCGTCCTGTGCTTGTTATTTTCCTTCCGCCGGCCTGAGCAGCTTGAATTCTTGAAGGCACAGGGCGTAGCGGCTGCCCGGCGGATCTGATTCATAGCGGGTTCGTATCCAGCCATTGGTGAAATTCGCAGAATAGCAAAGCCAGGCCGTCCCGCCGTCGGCTCCGATGAATTTCGAAGGGATGTTGACAAAATATCCTTGTTCGCCAAAATATTTCATGAAGACGACGATCCGCCAGGGACCGGTCAAGGTGTCCGATTCCAGGATGTACGTGTTCATCGGTCCGACCGTGGGCCAGCCGTCGGTAATACACATCAGATATTTTTTGAGAGGCGCATCGTAGGTCATGGTGACGACACCCATGCGGTCTTGCCATTCGACGAGGGGCTTTATCTTCGAAAAGTCGCTTGTCCAGAGAGGTCCGCCCTTGGCATCGTGCCCCGCAAAAAATTCGTACTTTGAGAAATCATTGATCGTTTCCGGGGCGGGCTTGACCCGGACCAGATAGACCTGATCGCCCGAAATCCAGCTCAGGTTCGCTTCCGGACGGGCGGCGCCGTGTCCTACCAGGTAAGCCTTCCCGTCGGGAGAATGTTCCATATTTTTTCCAAAATCCACAAAGTGCGGAGCGCCGATCTTGACCTTCGCGCCGCCCTTGCCCGATTCCTTGAATAGAGGATTAGCCGGGGTGCAGGGGGTATCTACCCAGGTTTTTCCGAAGTCCCGAGAAATGCGGAAGCCGACGAATGGCCCGAGGATGTCCCAATTGAACTGCTTCTGATCGAGGCAGTAGGTCCCGTAATACCAGATGCCGTTATAGACCAGGCTTCCGCAGGGATATCGTCCGCCGAAAGGCTCTGGCGAAGCCGCATGAACGCCCAGCTGAATGACCTGGAGGTTCAAAGGATCTTCGCCGAGGATCTTCGCCTGACCAGTCGTGGCCTTGGCACCTCCCGAGCTCGAGGAAATAGTCCCCACGCGTCCGTCGGTGAACGGAGAGTACAGATTCCCATCCGACGCCCAGGACGGATACCACGTATCGGCATCCTCGTATTCCCGGTGCCTGCCGGTGAAGGCAATCCCGGCCAGGTCTTTGGATTTTTCAAAAGGGCAATCGGCAGGAATTATCGATGGCCAGATTTTGACGGCTGCCGCCGCCGGCTTCGGCGCTTGGCCCGTGGAAAAAACCCTCTGCCCTATCGCGATCGTGAGCAGACACGCCAAAAAAATGAAGAGGATATACTTTCTCATGCTTTTATTCTATTAATCGGACAATTTTTCGCAATCCTCGATCGCTTTACATTATCATTTATTATCATAAGGGATTATCTGTTCACCGGACCTGGGCGGGAGCCGATCATTTCTTCTTACCCACAGGGAGGTTCATGCGGCGCAGTAGATCGTGGAAGCGAGGGTCGGAGCGCAAGGGATCGTAGAGAGGACTGCCGAGGTCTGCCAAATTGGGATCATGCACCTCGTAGGCCTTCTCGAGCCAATCGATAGCCCGGTCG
>Ga0315289_10009282_pt1 | contig 14167 bp, 5 predicted proteins | sample YL17G11_40_MG_FD_203452 | JGI IMG/M metagenome (GOLD analysis project Ga0315289, IMG submission 203452) | Sediment microbial communities from Yellowstone Lake, YNP, Wyoming, USA - YL17G11_40 | ecosystem: Environmental > Aquatic > Freshwater > Lake > Sediment | place: USA: Wyoming | collected...
CCCAATGCACTCCTTGAGAGACCGGAGCAACCAGAACAATCAATAACGCGAGAGAGAGGGACGCCCAAAGAAAAGGTCGTCCCTCTTTGCTCCTGCAAAATAGGAGAAGCAGCACCCAGGGCCAGGCGCAAAGCAAGCTATTGCGAAAAAGCAAGGCGACGGGTGGCAGAGGATATGTCCACAGCCGGAACTGGACCGTCGCAATCCAAATAACGAGTGCAAGGATTCCGAATATACCGAGATATCCCGCACGGCGTTTCTCTCCAAGAAAGATTAGAAGGCTGCCTCCACTGAGAAGCAGAAGCAATCCCAGACTTATCCAAACATTATCATCCATGGAGAGGAAAAAAGTCCAAAGACTCGAGCCGCGTTCCGAAAGAACCTCGGCAAAAGTGCGGGACGCTGATACGGAATATTGGAAATTCAACAGCACTTGCGTTGGAATGATCGAGCTTCCCTCGGTGCGAGAGACAAAATACCCTGCAACGATAAGTCCTATCGAAATCAAGAGAAAAGGGAATGCTCTGTTCGCTCCATTCCGTCGCCAGAGCCAGATGAAGACCACCGGTACGACCAGCGCCGCCTCCGGCCTCAAAAGCGCTGAAAAGGCCAACAGGAGTGCCGCCAACGAAATCGAACGGTTCGTCGTACCTCTTCGGCCAAATAACAGAACCAACGCCGCCACTTCCAGGGATAGCGCGATCGAATGCTCCCAAAGAACAAGACCGTAGAAGGTCAGCGGAAGAAAGAAAATGACTTCGTCGTGACTTCCATACCATCGCCTGAGCAAGAGCCAAATGACAAGGCTGCCAAGCGCGGGTAAAAGGGCAAGCACTCCCCAGCCCCATTGCGCTGTCAGACCGAACAGCGCCATGGTCCACGGTGAGAATCCCAGCCGAAAACCGTGATCTTCTCTTACAGCAAAAGGAGGGTGAAAAGGGGGATACGCCGCGGGCTCCCGGAGAACGACACGAAAGGGTCCGTCTGGAAGAGCGACATGCCAGCCGGGAGAAGCATCGAAAGCCCCGATGAACTTGATGCCGTCATCAATGGTCCAGACGCCTGCCTTAGGCATCGTGAGCGCAAGAATGACAAGTGTCAGCGCCCAAAGCCAACCCCAATGTCGTTTCAGCAGATTCGACAAAGAGAAAGTCATTCGAAGCCTTTGCAGGAGATTGAATAGCAAACGGGGCTGGCCGCATTCGATGGCCAGCCCCGCTTCAATTTATTCAAGGATTGCCCGCCTGGCCTATCCGCCCCAATCATAGGTATAATGGCGCACATCATAAAAGAATATGAATTGGCGCACGAGGAACTCGACCACGGGCAAGAGACCCGATTCCTGGGAAGGGATGTCGTTCTTGATGAAATAGAGCGGGAAACTGGAAAGACTCGTGCGGAAAAGGACATCGCCGGTCCATGTATAATGCTCGTAGTCTATCCTTTGCTGCATTCTTGCAAAGACTGTTGCCACAGGCTTCAGATGGTTTTCAGTAGTTGGAATATAGGTGAAGTCCACCTCAAGGGTATCGGTGTTCTGCCACGCTCCCGCCTCAACGGGTGTACTTGCCCAAAATGCACTGTTGTTGTCTATGAAGTACATGAACTCTCCATAGACATTTCTCGTCTTGTTGTAGATGCGGCTGACCGTGAGCAGCCGATTATATGCCGAGGACGGCTCCAATCTGCACGCCTCCGGAGTGCTGTAGGTAACCTCAACATCCACATTGTTCACCGAATTGGGTCGTTCGGCGGAACAGGAATAGTAGTAATAGATCGTCGTCGTTTCTCGATTGCGTCCAACCCAGTCAATGTCCGGGAGACAGTAGTAGCGGCGCGTCCCGCCCCAATTCAAGGAATGGACTTTGACCGTGTCAACTTGGAGATCCGGATAGTCGTACAAGGCCCCCACCGTTCCGCCAAAGTCTATGTTATTCGTATCCGTTGCGCTCCATTTATTTCCGAAGCCTTCCGATACATTGAAGTAGTCGCGTAAGAGGATTTCATTCGAATCGGTAAAGCTCTCCTGAAAGCCGACAATACCATACGAGCCGGCAAATATCTCCCGCCCCGTAAGCATGACCATCCCTCCCACCTTCAAGTAAGCCATCATGACTTTGGCCCGTGTTTTGGCCAGTTCCGCCGGGAGGCTGGCTCGGTTATCATCAATCACCCAGATGAGCTGGAACTGGTGAATAAACGAATAGGGTATCGCACTCCGACTCGTGGCGCTCCCTCGGTTCTTCCAGACCTGAATATCAACCCCTTCACCGACAAATGTGCAATCTTGATAGACGTAATCCCTCATTATCGCCCAGGCTTCCCTCAGGTTCTCCATATGAAAATCCATAATCAAGTCCGGGTCAGCCATGCCAAAATCATTCGGACCGATGGGTGCTCGGTTTTCATCAACCACCAGCAGCTTATACTGGAAGGTCGGTCGGATGCAATAGAATTTTACCCAGGCAGGGAGGGCGCTTTCGGTCAGACCATCATCTCGTGATTTTAAATAGAAGGTGTAGTTCCCCGTCTCCAATCCATAAAGCGTTTTCGTTTGCGTGGCTGACCATTTGGTCCAGCGATTCTCCTGAACCGTATCCCCCGGAAAATGAATCGTATCCCCCGGTTCTCTGACAATGAGGTAGCTGAATTGGAGCGGAATGGTAACGAGTGCTCGGTCATCGGGATCATCGCCGGTCCAAAGCATTTGGAATCCGCCGTAGGTTTGGGTGAGAGTATCTCCCATGAGGATGGTATCAGGATACTCTATCTCATAGAAATCAACATAAGCGGGATTCTCAGGAACAAGAACCAGAGAGAGTTTGGGTCGGCGGGGCGGCTCGTTCGAGCGGAAGAAGGCGCGGGCTTTCACCGCGGAAGTGGCTCCTTCATTGTCCGTGCAGCGGATGAAGAAGATATGTTGCGTCGTATCTCCAGCCGGAGTCAGCAAATAGATCGTCGCCTTGGTCGCCGCCGTGTTTGTCCAAGCGTCTGGAGGAATGTTCTGGACATAATCGGCAAGACTATCCGTCTCATAGCCGTGAATAGCTCCTTGGGTGGTATCATCATACCAAGAATAGTATTCCACGAGCCCGTCCGGATCGTGCCCGTTCCAATAGATAATTGGAGCATAATTGAAGCTCGTGCTGTCCAGAGGGACATTGACGAATTCCACGACGGGCTGCTGGTTCGGATTCAGGGTTCCCTTGAGGCGGTCGCACCCGATGTATCCCCAGACAACCAATCCGAGACATCCCACTGCGAAGGCGATTTTAGCTATATTACGCATCGTCGGCAATCCTCATGATTCGACTGGCGCGCGATGGGCGCCGGTTCGCCTAAAAGAAGTTCCTCTTGAATTGGTAGGTCACTGAAAAACGATGAATATCCCCCAAGAAGGCAATACCGGTGAAGGCGTAATCAATGGAGATGCCAAGGCGCTCAAAGCGCGCTCCACCACCAATGGTTGCTCCGTTTCCGAAGAAAGTGCCGTTGACGCTGGTGAGAGGGTACTCGACAAAGGCATCGTACGCGTCCGTGCTTTGATGAGCCTCGACTCGCTTTTCCCGCTCAAACCAACTCACCCGTCGCGTTCCGTTGATTTTTTTGCCCAATCGCAAGTAGGCTGCATCCCAAAACGAATACTCGATCCCCAGGTTGTAGATCTCCAGATTGTCGTTGGGATGGCTCCAGGCAAATGCTCCCAAGAGTTTGTGAGGAGCCTTGTTGTAAAGATTGCCGGATACTCCGAAGGTGAAATTCATGGGCATTGGAAAAGGCGTTTCCACGAATTTCATATCCGGGCCAAAGTTCGAAACAAGCATGGCAATTTTGAGAGAGCGCCATCCTGTGTCGTAGAATGTTCCTACATCCGCCGCCCAGCCGGTGGCCGACTTGTCTGCCAGCGTTTCATTCAGAAACTTGGCCGTTCCGCCCACCGAGAACTTGTTCGTAAGTCGCTGCGTATAGGTGGCGCACACCGCAATGTCTCCCGCGGTGAAAGTCCGGCCGGTTCCGTCAGGGTACTCCGGCGTGGTTTCCTCCATCTCATCGGTCCCGAGGTAGATGAAGGATAACGCACCGGCGCCGTTCAGCTTTGGCAATAAGTGCGCAAAACCTCCATACGCATATCGTACGCCCGCGGGATAGTCAATAAGACTGAGCATGAGTTGAGGACCTTTAAGCTGCACGAGTCCTCCCGGATTATGCCAAATGGCACTGGCATCATTGGCCACCGCGACGAAAGCCTCTCCCATCCCCACGGCTCGGCAGCTCGGGCTAATCTTTAGGAATTGTACCCCCGCCGTCCCCACTTTTGCCTGGGCCCAAAGCACCGAAGGCAACGCGAAGACGAGAATTCCGGTTGCAACAAAACCCCATCTCTTCATGAGAATTCCTCTCTTAATCCAAATGTCTCAAGGCGGCAGTTGAGCTTAGCGAATAATGACAAATTTGCCGGTCTGCATCTTCCCTGCGCTCCCGGGCGTTTTGTCCTCCACACTGTAGAGATAAAGCCCGGAAACGACCTGCTGTTTGTTGCGCGAATTCAAATCCCAGCTTTCACTGAAGTCGGAGACCCATACGGGTGGCGTTCCATCTCCGGCCACATTGTGAGGAATTATGGCGACCAAGTCCCCCGACACGGTGAAAATACGGATCAGGCACTGGAGGGGCAGATTCTGAAATTCAATCCGCCGGTCCACCTGTGGATAGAAATCTATCGTTCCGTCGTTCTGATTCTCCCAGGAAAGCCCGCCGGAATGCGGCCTGGTGTAATCAAGGTAAGCTCGATAGGGATTGGGCACCACTCGTACCGGTTTCGAGGGATTGCCAGCCGGAGCCAACAGAACAGCATTGGCAGTCGTCGGAGTCTCAAGAGGACCCAAACCGGACTTCGGATCGCCAAAGTCGTAGGCTGTTACGGAGTAGTACCTTGGCCAAAGGGGGCGAGTATCCACGATGACGTACTGATAAGTCGAGTCGTCAATTCGAATCCCCTCCATGCCGACATTTGGCCCAACGGGTTTGCTGATGCAAGGCACTCCATTGATGGTAGTGCTTGGTAGCAGAGTATCGGCCGTAACAGGTATGGTCGCCATCGAATCATTGTCGACGGAGAAATAGGCCCAATCTATTCGGTCGAACTCGGCCAGCAGAGAGAAATCTTTCGCATCATTCGTATTGGAAACATAGATACGATAACCCTCAAAATCCTGCACGAGAGAAAAGGGATCGATTTTGGTTGAATCTTCGGACGGCTTCTTCGACCACCGCAAAATGATATTATTGCCTTGAATTTCAAATCCCAGACCTCCCGTTGCTCCACTGGCTGTAATCATCCCTCCCATAATCTCAGCGGAATTGCGCGTATTAGGATAGCGGTGCAGTAGAGCGGGAATTGGAGGGGGAGGCGGCCCGGTGAAATCCGGCAACCCGTCCCCGGCATCTATCTTGTTGTTGCCGGACATCCAGCCCATGTCCCAGAAACGATATTTTGGGTGGGAATAATAGAGGTCTTCCGGAATGATATTATCCTCACTGCCTCCCACCAAATTGGGATTGCTGATCGGATCAACCTTGCCGTTGCGTTCGGTGCCGTCGGAGTCGGGCCCTTTGTACCAACCGGCGAAAGTTGGCCGAGTTCCTTTCCAATACCAGACTTCTATGCTATCCCAACCGGCGGGGAGTTCCGCAAAGAGACCATCGGTTCCGACATCTTCGCCATACCATCCATCTCCGGTATCCAAGATACCGTCTCCTTGCGATCCGTCATCGTCCATCGTGTTGGGATCGTGGTCCTTGCCCCAATCCCATTGGTAGGTATCGCGCATCGAGTTGTCATAAACAATTTGGGCCCAGTAGGCATTGGTCCTGAGATCGGAAAAGTCGAAAAGGCTGGGGTCAATAACTTCATTGTTTGGTTGGGGGTGGTTGACATTATGGAAGTTTTCTCCACACACATAGGCAATGGTCATGTTGAACTTTTCGCCGGGGTTCAAACGGTAGATCCGCCTCCCGGAGTAATCCGTGTATTCATAGATGCCCAAAGGCCCCCAAGAGAGCAGATACCGCGTATCGTAGCCGTTCGCTAAGTCCCTGGCATTCGTCGCATCCGGAATTTCCCAATTCGGATAGAGGGTATCGGGGCGTCCGGTTTCCTGATTGATCCACGGCGTAATCCATTTTTGAGGATGGGCCCGGATATACTCCTCATCATTTACATAGACCTGATCAAAATCGAATTCTCCGTTGGAAAGGACCTGGTATTTGCGCTCATCGCCCATTGGGGTTCCATAGTCCTTCGTCCAGCCCATATTGGCACTATCACCCGAAGCATAGACTTCCCATGAAGGACCGTAGTCCAAGGCCACATCTCCGTTGGAAATCCACCAGTTGAAGGATGTCTCGAGGCGTGGATTGGGCCCGCGAATAACCCGAGTGCCCGATACATTCGGTGACTGAAAATTGCTGCCCGAGGCATTGTCATAGGATCGGCCATCGTTGTCGGCAATGTAGGCCACATCAATGAGAACCGAATCTCGGGTGTGGTCCGGCCTTTCAAAATAGAAATTGCGCACAAACCCGCAGATATCGTCCTGGTGCCAATCGGGCTGCTCGGTGATGCTTCCCACATCCGAATCCACATAGAGTCCGACAAAGAGATTCTTCAGGTAATTGCTCGCAATATTCTCAAATTCATAGTCAATCAGGATGAAATCCTGAGCAAAACTCTGGGAAAAGGAATAAGAAGTCTGGGTGATTTTGATGCCCAAAGGGCGATGATTGCCATCCACCACATCTTCTTCAAGCCAGTAAGCCTCTCGCAGGGTATCGGAATACGAACAGCGAAAATCCTGGTCCGAGACCGCATCGGGATCATAGACCATTTGGCCAAAGCAATTGTAAAAACCGGGCCGCGTGCTGCGTTCTTGGATGCCATCTTGTTCTCCTTCACCCGGAAACATCTCGTCACCACGGATTCGATCAGAAATCCAGCCATTCGTTCCCACTGAAACCCGCTTGGTTTCGAATCCTTGCTCGACGATGAGAGCCCCGACCCAAAGCGACGCCTGGTAGAGGTATTCTTGGCCGGATCCTCCAGGGAATTCACACTGGGGAGCCCACACTCCCGCCTGACATGGATCTTCCAATGGATCAAACGGCCCGCCGGGCGAATCGTTGCCAAAATATCCAATGTTCGTAATATTCATCCACACCTTGCCGGCATTGTGCACCCGATTCTGGCTATTGGGATTGGTTACCGCAATACGCACCGGACCCTTGGGAGGTGACGAGCCGTCCTTTGGGACAACCGCCGCCAAAGAGAATCCCGAAAGACCACCAACCAAACTAATCAAGACAAAGCTGTGAAGACGGTTCCAAAACATTTTTTATAACCTCCGGCATAGGTTGTCAGACAATCGGATGGCCCCCTGATTTCCACTATCTTTATTGCTCCGAATATCTCTGCGGATATTCCACGCTCCGCTTAGCGTCGAACGAGTTTCACACCAGAAGATGCCGCACTGGGAGGGCCAACGCCGCCGCCCCCCGGACCGCCGTAAGCTCCCATATCATTCCGCGTCCCATTCGTATCGTTGTATTCGGCGGCGGGGTGCCCCGCATCAATGCAAGGCGATCTATGCAATCCATCTTCTCTTAAGACAGCCAGAGAGCCTTCCACAAACACCGGATCAGCATTGAGACTGTCATCCGCTCCCAACGACAGCCCGTTCAGGAAGTACTCCGAGGGAAACTGATACATAATGGGTGAACTACCCAGCGCGTTGTTCTGCCAGACATCGTTGTAATCCACCGTCGGAAAGGAACTCCCTTCGGCAGCGATTCCCGGGCGACCACATGCTGTAATGATGTTATTGAGAACAAGTGGGCTCGAGCCGTCGTAACACTGAATGCCGGCGTATCCCATACCCGTCATGACATTGTTGATAATCTGTGGTGAGACGAAGGTTCTGCACACGATGCCATTGACGCCGCAATTGCGGATGATATTATTGTACAACCGACTGGTTGAGTCTTCGACGGATGTCGTCCCGATCAGAGCGACTCCATCGCCGATGCAGTTTTCAATCAGGGAGTTGCGGAGAATGAGAGAAGAGTACACCGATCGCAGGCCATAAGTGCCCAGATTGTCAAACTGACAATGATCAAAGACGACGGGGGCTGATCCATGCACCAAGACACTGTCCAGCAGCACACCGGCATGGAAAGTGTTTCTGAAAACGCAACCGGTGAAGGTCACGCCCGGTTGGCGGACAAAGGCGGAATCGAAGTTCTCAAAGGTGGCATAGGAAACGCGGCTGGGCTGGTCTTGCGGCGAGCTGGGAGGATAGAAAATGAGCTCGCCCCAATCTCCTTTTCCGGGATTCTCATTAGCGGATCGTATGTAGACCCGATTGGTGGCAGTTCCTTCAATAATGAGAGTCCCCAAGACCTCAAAATTGAAGAAACCGGAGATATTGATGACCGTGCCCGCCGGTATCGTCAGCGACTCACCGGGTCGAATGCGCACGTGGCACGACATGCGATAGGTTTCCGGATTCAGTGTTCCCGACTGAATCCCTCTTAGCTCAGCGACGGATTGGACATAGGGATAGACGCCAAAATCAATGCGTCCTAAGTCCCCGCTGGGTCCCAGAACATCACGGGGACCCGCGTCAATACACGGCGAACAGGATTGCAGGTCAAAATCTCCATTTTCCCAATCCACGAACTCGGGCGAGAGAGTGAAATTGAACAAGTAGTCCGTCGAATCATAGTTCTCATTGACCGTATCTTCTCGCCCGAAGAGCGAATCTGCAAGCAGAAAATCGAGAGAGCTGTTCTCTGCCGCGCAATTGAACTCGGGGAGGAAAATGCCTGAAGTTGAGGAGTCGGCTCGAATACCCGAGGCATCATTTTTGAAAAGGATGTTGTAGCGCACCGTCGGACGGGCATTACTTCCCGTGACATAAATACCGTTGTTCGCGTTATAGAAAACGATATTGTTCTCGATAGTGGGCGACGAATTCAGAACGGCGAGCATCCCGCTGTAGAGCTGAGCCTCTCGTCCTTTGGCTGTGTTCGTGTCCATTTCAAAGTAGGCACCGTACTCGAAAATGCAATATTGAATCTCACTGACTTCGCCCGGATTCAAGAAGGCGAGGCCGCGCCACTGGCCATAGTCCGGTTTCCGATGAGCGGAGGTGAACACGATTGGATTGTTCGGATCTCCCTTCGCAATCAATTTGCCTTCGATCTTCATCCACAGCAGGGAATCACCATCGTAGAACATTAGCGTGACTCCAGGCTCAATGCTCAGGGTTGCTTCTGCCGGGACCAGAAGGTCGCTTTTCACCAAATAGGGGCGGTCGCCAATGGCAATTACTCCAGTCCCCGTAGCGAGAAGCTCATTCAGGTCGTTCTGAGTGAATGGGGTTCCGTCAATATAGGTTTGTTCGGGTTGGATCGGATTGGGTTTCGGGTTAGTGCAACCCATCATCAATCCCAAGACTATGAGCCCGAAGGCCGCCATGAGATAAACCGAGAGCCGTTTCATTCTCTCTCCAAATTCATTTCGAGTTTTTGCTGTCATCGGAGACGACCAACGCATGATGTTTGAACCGTGGTTTGCGCCATTTCCTGAAGCGCTCAGAACGCTACCCTGAAGTGGAGAAAGACCTGGCGTGACGCATAGAGATTGCGCGGATTGTGGTCATAATCCGTGCCGGTATTCCCTGGGTCATCAAGGGCATTATTAGGATTTTTCGGATTCGTGCTGTCATAGGGATTGCCTGTGTCGGTGTAAATCGCGCGCCAGTTCCTCTTGTCCCAAAGATTATAGATTTCGGTTCCCAGAGTAAAGACTAACCCGCGCCAACGGAAGTTCTTGTCGAATTTCAGATTGGTCGTTTCGCTCCACGGCAGGCGGGCGGAATTGATGGCGATACGATTTGACGCCATGCCCGTCAGATAGGTAGATGGTGTGTATGGCAAACCCGACCCATAGTCAAATTCCACGGTGAAGAGCCAATCGTTGGGAATCGAGACGCCAAAGGGTTTGGGATGGTCGTTCTCCGACAGCACCACTGTCACGAAGCTTGAAATCGTATGTGTCTGGTCCCAATCCAACGGGTGCTCGTCGCGGTTTTCCGGAACATTCGACAGCCGCTGAAACAGTCCCTCGACCGCTTCGGATTCCTTGCCGTAGGCGTACGAGAAGTCATAGTTGAATGTGAGAGCCCAGTAATTGCTCGGTTTCTTATCCAGACTGAACTCAAATCCTCGCGCCCGACCGTAACCCATGTTGAAGTAGCGGTTCATGATGACGGGGCCGACGCGCTCCTCGACCGTGCCAATCTGGTTGTATTTGTCTACATAATAGCCCGCGACATCAAAGACGAGTACATCGCTGATCTCCGTATTCACCCCCAGCTCGTAATTGATGGTCTTCTCGTAGTCAAGGTTCGGATTTCCAATGGTTGTATTGGGCGAAATGTTGGCCGTCGCCGACCGATAGAAGTTGGTAAAAGTCGGGGTCTGGTAGAAATGACCGTAGTTAAAGTAGACTTTCGCCCGTTCACTGATAGGATGAGAAATACCCAAGCGTGGCGCAATCCGATACCGGCCCCGCTCAGCTAAGAGAGCTCCCGGCTGATTGCGGTCCAGCATTTTCTGTGTCTCTTCCCGCAGCTTTGGGTCTTGGATAATGAAGTCCATGCGAAGACCCGCCCGGACAATCATCCCCTCAAACTCCATCTTGTCTTGGAAATAAGCCGAGCCTTCCCAGGGCATTCGGTCATAGAAATCACGCACATCCCCTCGGTCAGGCCAAGGGCTGCCCGAAGGTAAGGGCGCGTCGGGATTGTTGTAGGGCAGGTCGGGACCCGAAATGGACTCCATTTTCATACGGCGGTATTTCAACTCGGCGCCGCTTTTCAGTTCATGGTATTTGTTCACTTGGCTCGTCAAATTGAATTTCAGAGAGTACTCATCCGTGGAGCGGTTATACCAAAAAGCCTCGTTATCCCATTGTCCCGCGTTCAAAAATCCATCTTCTCGACGATCATGCACTCCATTCGCATTGTAATCCGCGACCCACTCCTTCCCTTTATCCCAAACATAGTTCGGGATGTCGAAAATCGGTTCACTCTGATCATCCAGTGTCTGGTTCGTCCAAGTGGACCGCCCAGAAATATAGGCGAGATACCCGGGCCGCCTATCGGTCAAGTCGGGCAAGTTCATCCACCATGGGTTCGCGCTCGCATCCCGAACCAGTTGCTGTAAACCTCCGGAATAGACGACGGGCATACTGGGGTCCATGCCGTATGTTTGACTGGCCGGTTGACAAAAGAGTTCATATTCATCGAAGTACTCATTGGGCCCATCATATCTTCCATTGCGCGTCGGCTCAAAACGAGGGTAAAAGGGATACTGGAATGACGATGGCAGGTCAAAGAAGATCTCTCCATCGTCCCACACGCCGTTATAATAGCCATTCGAATCGGGCGTATCTATGAACGGTTCTCCCGTATCAAAGTAGAAGTCACCATCCATGAAGGGTTCCCCACCATCCTCAGCATCTCGAAAGAGCATTTGCTGGTCAATCCTGCCATCCAGATTCATGTCGTCATAGCCTTCTCCCCAGCCGTCATAGCGGCCATTGCCATTGGCGTCTTGGAATCGTTCACCGTCCCACTGGCCGTTGTGGTTCCAGTCCTGCTCGGGAAGCTGCGGTTCGGCGGCATCCCAACGACCGTTGCCGTTCAGGTCAATATAAGGATCCCACGGATCATACACGCCCGGATTATTCACCCCTTGGGCGTTGGGGCGATCCACATAGGGTTCCGCTAAATCATAAACCCCGTTCCCATTCAGGTCAACCCAATCCTCGCCGCGATCCCAACGACCATTTCGATTGACATCTTCGTAACCTTCGCCATCCCCATCATAAATGTAATTACCGTTGGCGTCCCAGAATCCATCGGTGAAATTGTTCTGATTTCCGTCCGCAAAACCATAGTAGCGTTGATTGTGATCTTCGATATTGTCCTGCATCGTAAAATCCCCCGGCGTTTTGTTGCGCGGACTGATAAGGGTGTAAGTGTAGAAGTTTCCGAGGGAGACATCATAAACGGTTTTCTGACTCACTTGATGCGAGAACGTCAGATTGAGGGAACGGCGCTCATTTTTCGCCCACGGCCGATTGGCAACATCGTATTTGTACTGCCAACCGTAGTTGCCGTCCATGGCCGCCTCGCCGTCTGGATAGATATCCCACAGCATGAAGTCTCTGCGCCAAGAGAAATTCAGCTTTTTCATCGGGTCAATGGGATAGGTCAATTTCCATGAGGTTGAGTAAGAATTGGATTGACGCTCAGGGAGCGAGAGCCCCAAACCCATATAGTCGTTCGGCTCGCGTTGAATCGAATAGGGCGTATAGGTGTTCGTGAGATTGGCCGTTCCGGTCGTGAAAAAAGTGATGTCTTTCCCTAAGAGCTTCTTGGCAAATGGGACCGGACCCGACAAGGAGTATTGATACTCGTCGGTATTAAAACTCGTGTTGTCGAAAGCCCGGTCACTCTTCCATTCCATTGTGCCCGTATACTTTTTCGGGTCTCCTTCCGGAGTGGTAATATTGATGAGGGCGCTTTGCAACTGACCGTATTCCGCCGAAACGCCGCCGGTCAAGACCTCAATTTCCTCGACATTCAGCGCCGAGAGGTTGAGGAGGTTCTTTCCCGTGTTCACCAGCGGATCTCGCACATCGAGTCCGTCAATTTTCACCAACGCCTCATACCCACGGCCTCCGCGCACATGCAGAGCTCCCTCGGGATCCACTTTGAACCCCGGCAGAGTGCGCAGAACATCCTGCACACTCGAAATGGGTCGCACTGAGAGCTCCTCGGCCGAAATTCTTGTGGATTTCGAGACAACATCAAGCTGCACCGCCGGTTTCTCATAAACCACCACCACCTCTTCCATGCCGATCGCCTCGGTCGCCAGATTGGCATTGATGCTCGTCGTGATGTCCGACTGCACCGTAACACTCGTGAATTTCTGCTCTTGATACCCGACAGCGGTGATCCGGACCGTGTAAGATCCCGGAGCAACATTGAGAATCACATATTTCCCATCAATGTCCGCCGAGGCTCCCTGCTGGGTCTCCAAGATCATGACATTCGCGCCGATGACTCCTTCGCTCGTTCCCTTCTCCAAGATGCGACCGGCAATTTTACCGACATTGCCTGCAAATGTGCAGAGTGGAACGATCAGAGCCCCAATGAAAATGACCCCAACACCGACCTTTCGCCAATAACTCATCTTCTGCTCCTCCACCTTCGGAGTTCTCTATGTAGATTGCCCGATGATATCCATCGGGTAGTCTCGTCTTTAGCGTCCTGGGCGCATTCTCTGCTGCGAGACAGTCCAGCCCTGAGAGAATGGCGAGCTCAAATGGATCACATATTCCCGATAATCGCAGTGGCGTATTCGCTGGTCTTCAGCTTGGTTGCCCCTTCCAGTTGGCGATGAAGATCATAAGTGACACGCTTTTGCTTGATGGTCTTTTCAATTCCCTTGACCACCAGATCAGCCGCCTCTTTCCACTGGAGATATTCCAGCATCATGACGCCGGATAGCATGAGCGACCCCGGATTAACAACATCTTTTCCCGCATATTTCGGTGCTGTGCCATGTGTGGCCTCGAAAAGAGCGACGAAATCCGCAATATTTCCGCCGGGTGCCATGCCCAATCCCCCCACTTGAGCGGCACAAGCATCCGACAGATAGTCGCCGTTCAAGTTCGGCGTGCAGAGAATATCGTATTCATCGGGGCGCAGCAGCACCTGCTGAAACATCGAATCGGCGATCCGATCTCTCACAACCACCTTGCCTGCCGGCTGCTTGCCGCCGAACTTTTCGTAGAGCTCATCCTCGGTGATCGTGACATCCGCAAATTCGTTCCGAGCTAATTCGTAGCCCCACTCGCGGAAGGCTCCCTCGGTGAATTTCATGATATTGCCTTTGTGCACGAAGGTGACGGATTTGCGGTTATTTTCCAGCGCATATTTGATGGCCTTGCGTTGAATCCGCCAGCTTCCTGTGCGTGATATGGGCTTGATACCGATGCCCGAATCGGGCCGTATCTTCTTGCCCATCTCTTCAG
>Ga0315289_10009283_pt1 | contig 14167 bp, 7 predicted proteins | sample YL17G11_40_MG_FD_203452 | JGI IMG/M metagenome (GOLD analysis project Ga0315289, IMG submission 203452) | Sediment microbial communities from Yellowstone Lake, YNP, Wyoming, USA - YL17G11_40 | ecosystem: Environmental > Aquatic > Freshwater > Lake > Sediment | place: USA: Wyoming | collected...
ATGGTGGTCGGGTTCGGTTGGGCGGCGTTCTGGTATTGGTGGTTTCGCGACGATCCCACCGAGCTTGCCACGATCGACCCGGCCGAGTTGGCCTACATCCTTTCGCACCGCCAAACGGGCAAGCACGGCGCTGACTTAGCGGCTGCACGATTGCCTCTGCGCCATCTGCTGCGATCGGCCGACGTGTGGCTGCTGTGTTTGCAGTATTTCTGCTCCAATTTCACGTTCTTTTTCTGTCTGACGTGGCTGTTGCCGCATCTGAAGAACAGCTATGCGCTGGGCGCCGTCGAAGCGGGTTTGTATTCGTCGGTGCCGCTGTTCTGTGGCGCCCTGGGTAATTGGTTTTCCGGATGGCTGGTGGATCGGCTGTACGGACAAGGCCGATGGGTGCTCTCGCGGCGCACGCCGGCAGTGGCGGGCTTCGCGCTGACGGCGATTGGGCTGTTGGGTTGTGTCCACGCCGAAACGGCCCTACTCTACATGGTCTGGTTTAGCATCGCCGTCTTTGGGGCCGACATGACGCTGCCTCCTTCCTGGGTATTCTGTATCGATATCGGCAAGCACCGTGCGGGAGTCGTCTCGGGCACGATGAACATGGCCGGCAATCTCGGCGCCTTCCTCACGGCCTTGGCATTCCCGTACCTGGCCCAGTGGACCGGATCCAGCGTGCCGTTTTTCTACGTGGCGGCGGGGCTTTGCGGAGTGGCCATTGCAGCATGGATGGCAGCCGACCCGCGCCGCAGTCTGGAGGTCGCCGTATGAAGCAACTCAAGGGCGTGTGTATCGGCGCCGGCTACTTCAGCCATTTCCAGTATGAAGCTTGGCAACGGATTTCTGAAGTGGCAATCGCCGCTTTCAGCAACCGCGATGCCGGCCGGGCGCAAACCATCCAACAAAAGTTTGGCATCGCCAAGTGCTACGCGGACTATCGGGAGATGTTCGACGCCGAACGGCCCGATTTTGTCGACGTGATAACTCCACCACCGTCGCATCGCGCGATCTGCGCCGAAGCGGCCGCGCGCGGCATCCACATCATCTGCCAAAAACCGTTGGCGCCGAGTCTTTCGGAGGCCGTGGCGCTGGTGGCCGACGCCGAGCGCACCGGTGTGCGGCTACTGGTCCACGAGAACTTTCGCTTTCAGCCTTGGCATCGAGAAATCAAGCGCCAACTGGACGCCGGGGCCATCGGCGCCCACCTGCACTCGCTTGCGTTCCGCTGTCGCATGGGCGATGGCTGGGGCCAGGATGCGTACCTCCGTCGGCAGCCATATTTCCGCGATTATCCTCGGTTGCTGGTGTATGAGACGGGCGTCCATTTCATCGATACGTTCCGCTATCTGGCGGGCGAAATTCAGCGCGTTTCGGCTTGGCTGCGGCGGCTCAATCCGGTGATTCAGGGCGAGGACTGTGGCCTGCTGGTGTTCGAGTTTGCCAGCGGAGCGATGGGGACCTGGGACGCCAACCGCTACAACGAGCCCACCTGCGCAAATCCACGTTACACCTTCGGCGAGTTTCTGTTGGAGGGGGAAGGAGGCTCGTTGCGGTTGTATACCGACGGACGGTTGACGCTCCAACGTCTTGGCGACGCAGAACAACAACTCGACTACCACCACGAGGACCGCAATTTTACCGGCGACTGTTGTTACGCCACGCAAAGGCACCTCATCGACTGCCTGCTCGACGGCCGCCCGTCGGAAATCGAAGGTCGCGAGTACCTCAAGACCCTCGCGGTGCAGGAAGCCATTTATCGGTCTGCCAGCCAGCGGCAGCCGGTCCGCGTGGCCGAAATCACGGCGGGCCCTTCGTCGATGCCGCAGCGCCGGATCGTCGATCTCACGTTGCCGATCGATGCCGCGATGCGCGGCGTCACAATCGAACCTGCCAAGACGATCGTGCGCGGCGGCTGGAACGCCAACACACTGACATTGTATTCGCACTGTGGCACGCACATGGATGCGCCGCGTCACTTCTTGGAAAGCGCCGCAGGCATCGATCAGACTCCGCTTTCGGTCTGCTGCGGTCCGGCCAAGCTCTTGAACCTAGCTCCCGTGGCGCCAAGCGAGTTGCTCGACGTCGCCCGGCTGGCCCCCTGGGCCGACGAGATCCAGCCCGGCGACCGCTTGTTGCTGCGAACCGATTGGCATCAGCGTCTCGGCACCGACGCCTATCGCGACCAGTTGCCGCGGATTTCCGCGGAGTTGGCCCGGTGGCTTGTCGAGAAGCAGATAGCTCTGTTGGGCGTCGAGCCGCCTTCGGTGGCCGATGTGAACAACATCGCCGAGCTGACTGAGGTTCATCGTATTCTGCTCGAAGGCAATGTCGCCGTAGTAGAGGGATTGGCTTATCTGGACCAACTGCCTGCCACACGGTTCGAGTTGCAGGTGCTGCCGCTGCGAATCGTCGGCGGTGATGGCAGTCCTGCACGGGCGATTGCAATCGTTCATGGTTCGTCGGCCGATTCGCCGAAAGCGTTTACCTTGCATCGGGAGGAGGCTTGAACCGTGCCACCGCTGTTGGGTTGCATTGCCGACGACTACACGGGCGCCACCGATCTGGCCACGATGCTGGTCGGCGGCGGCATGCGCACCGTGCAGTGGTTCGGCCCCCCGGAGCCAGCGGACGTGCCCGACGACGTGGATGCACTGATCGTCGCCTTAAAGTCGCGTTCTGGCCCTGTAGCGGAAGCCGTGGAGGCGTCGCTGGCCGCGCTTGGGGCACTTCAGCGCATCGGCGCGCGGCGATTCCTCTTCAAATACTGCTCGACCTTCGATTCCACTCCGGCCGGCAACATCGGGCCCGTGGCCGAGGCATTGATGAATACCCTGGGCACGCCGCAAACCGTCTTCTGCCCCGCGTTTCCCGAAAATGGGCGAACGGTATACCAAGGACATCTGTTCGTGCATGGCGAGTTGCTGCACGAGTCGGGCATGGAGCATCATCCGCGCACGCCGATGACCGACGCCAATTTGGTTCGCGTACTGCAACGCCAGGTGACTCGCAAAGTGGGCCTGCTCTCCTACCCGGAAGTAACGCAGGGCGCCGCGAGCATTGTCACAGGCTTGGAGCGGCTGCGCAATAAGGGGATCTCACTGGTCATTTGTGATGCTTTGGCCGACCAGCATTTGCGCAACCTGGCGGGAGTTATCGCCGAGATGCCTCTCGTGACCGGGAGCGCCGGCGTTGCCCTTGGGCTGCCCGCGGTATATCGCGCTCGTGGCGAGTTATCTTCCACGCCCGCGGTTGCGGCCGTGCCGCAGGTTACAGGACGATCGACCGTGCTGGCCGGAAGCTGTTCTCTGGCGACCCAGCGGCAGGTGGCCGCTTTCGCGCGGAGCCATCCCTCCTGGGCCATCGACGTGCCGGCCGTGGTCGGCGGCGGGCAGAGTGCCGAGGCAGCGATTGCCTGGGCTACGCGGCACCTCGCAGATGGTCCGGTGCTCATATACTCGACCGTGGCGGCCGAGCGATTATCGGCAGTTCAGTCGGCAGTGGGCCGCGAGGAGGCGGCAGCGGCCGCCGAGCAGATCATGGCGGAAATTGCCGTCGGCTTGGTCAATTTGAGCGTACGCCGCTTCGTAGTTGCTGGAGGTGAGACTGCCGGTGCGGTGATTAAAGCGTTGGGCGTGCAAGGGCTCCGGATCGGTCCACAGATCGAACCGGGTGTGCCCTGGACCGAATCGATCGGCGGCCCACGACTGGCATTGGCTCTCAAGTCAGGCAATTTCGGCACGGAGGACTTTTTCCAGAAGGCATTGGAGATGCTGCCATGAACGAGGCCGATCTGCGCGAAGCACTTGTGATGCACGGCCGCTCGCTCTTTGAACGCGGCTACGTTTCTGGCAGCGCGGGAAATCTGAGCGTGCGAGTACCGGATGGCATGCTGATGACGCCCACCAATAGTTGTTTGGGACGGCTGCGCGCAGATCGCATTGCCAAGCTTGACTTCGAGGGGAATGTGCTTTCCGGTGACCGGCCATCGAAAGAGGCCCCGTTGCACCTGGCCGTCTACCGTGCGCGCCCGCAGGATACGGCCGTCGTACACCTACATTCGCGCCATGCGACAGCCGTTGCCTGTCTGGCCGATGTCGATCCGGCCGACGTGCTGCCGCCGCTGACGCCGTACTACGTGATGCGCGTGGGCCGTTTGCCGCTGGTACCGTATTATCCGCCTGGCGATGCAGCATTGGCTCAAGCCGTGGGCGCCGCAGCGGCTGACGCCCATGCCCTTGTGCTCGCCAATCACGGCATGGTCGTCTCGGCGCACAACTTGGAGGCCGCCGTTTATGTCGCCGAGGAACTGGAAGAGGCGGCAGCACTGTTCTTGCTGACGGTGGCGCACCCGACGCGTCGGCTCGCGCCGGATCAGTGTGAGGAACTCCGCCGACGCTTCTCTGGATAGGCGGATCGGTCACGTTTGGGGAAAACAAAAAGATGAATTCGTATCGCATTGCAGTTTTGCCCGGTGACGGCATTGGGCCCGAAGTGATGAATGCCGCGCTACGAGTGCTGACACATGCCGCCGCGGGCCAACACCCTTTGGACTTGCGGTTTACCAAACACGATGCGGGCGCCGACCGATTTCGCCGCACCGGCTGCGCCCTTCCCGACGAGGTTTTCGAGGATTGCCGCCAAGCAGATGCCGTGCTCTTGGCCGCGATTGGTCAGCCCGATGTCCGCCGCCCTGACGGCACCGAAGTTCAGCCGGAAATGATGATGGGCTTGCGGCGCGGTCTCGACCTGTACGCCGCCGTACGGCCGATCAAGCTTTACCCAGGGCTGCCCACGCCGCTTAAGTCGGTTCAACACGGCATCGATTTTGTGATCTTGCGGGAAAATACCGAAGGACTGTTTGCCTCGTTCGGAGGCGGGGCGGTAGTGCCCGGCCAGGTGGCGACCGACACGATCGTGGTCACACGCCGAGGCACCGAGCGCGTCGTCGAGTTCGCCTTCCGGCTGGCCGAGCGGCGGCAGGGGCGGCCATCGGACGGACGCAAGACGGTCAGCTGCGTCGACAAGGCCAACGTCTTCCGCAGCCTGGCATTCTTCCGGCAAGTGTTTTTTGAAGTCGCCGCGCAACATCCGGCGGTGGCGGCCGAAGCCGTGTACGTCGACGCCATGAGCCTCTATATGGTGCAAAACCCCTGGGACTTCGACGTGCTGGTCACGGAGAACATGTTCGGCGACATCCTCTCGGACCTGGGCGCCGGCCTGGTGGGCGGCTTGGGCATGGCCCCCTCGGCCGAGATCGGCGACGAACATGCCCTGTTCCAGCCGTCACACGGTTCGGCCCCGCAGTTGGCCGGCAAGAACGTCGCTAATCCCTTGGCCATGATCCTTTCGGCCGCCATGATGTTACAGTGGCTTGCTCAGCGTCACAACGATCCAGCCGCTGCTGCGGCAGCCGGTGTGATCGAGCGGGCCGTCCAACAGGTTCTGGCGGCCGGCAAGCACCTTCCGGCAGACTTGGGAGGAACCGCGAGCACGACCGATGTGGCTCAAGCCGTCATCGAATCCTTGGAACTGGCTAGGCATTGTTGAGTGTACAGAAGGCAGGAACCCGGTATCCGTTAAAGCATGAGTTGAAAAGGGAGAAATCGATGAGCCCCAAAGTGTCGCTTGTTGCAAGTTGTCTGTTGTCACTGCTGCCGATGGTCGCTGCCACGCCAGCACAGGCGATCGAGACGCCGCGTTGGCAGCCGCATGATTTCGTTTTCACCAGCGCCGCCAAGCCCGCCAACCCGTTCACGGTTGCTTTCGCTGCCACGGTTACCGGCCCGGGGGGCGCGACCTTCAAGACGGCCGGCTTCTATGATGGCGGCGAAGTCTGGAAGGTTCGTGTGTCGCCGAGTGCCGAAGGCGAGTGGTCCTTGGTCACGCACTGCGATATTCCCGACCTCAACCGCAAGACCGCCCGCTTCACCTGCGTGCGGAACAGCAATCCTCGCGTGCATGGCGGCCTGCGTGTGGATCCGGAACATCGCCACCACTTCATGTTCGAGGATGGCAGCCGCCACCTTCCGCTGGGTTACGAGTGCGACTGGCTGTGGGCGCTGGACAGGAAAGACCCCGCACTGAAGACGCTCAACCCGTTTCTCGACAAGCTCGTTGCTAGCGGTTTCAACTTCATTATTCTCAACGCCTACGCCCATGATACCGGCTGGAGAAGGGGAAACACGGGCCCAGACGATTTCGGCCCGCCACCGTTTTACGCTTGGGAGGGCGGCAACGAGCGGCCTGACCACAGCCGATTCAACCTAGAATACTGGCAGCACTACGACAAGGTCATCGAGGCGATGAACGATCGCGGCATCATCGCCCACGTGATGATCAAGGTGTACAACAAAATGGTCAAGTGGCCGGCGCTGGGGAGTGCGGAGGATGATCTGTATTTTCGCTGGCTGATGGCTCGTTATGCGGCCTATCCGAACATCACCTGGGATTTTTCCAAGGAAGCGAACAACGAAAAAAGCCTGGAGTACAAGGTCGGCCGCCTGCAATTCATTCGGGAGAATGACCCCTACCGGCGGCTGTTGACGGCTCACACCGACCGTGCCACGTATGATAGCGCGGCCTACAACAAACTGCTGGATTACCGCACCGATCAACAACACTCGAAGTGGCACGCATCGATTTTGGAGCATCGCAAACAGTGCGACTGGCCGGTGCTAAACTCCGAGTTCGGTTACGAGCACGGCCCGCGGGGGCCCGAGGACAAGACCTATAGGAATGCGCAGTCGCCAGAAGAGGTCTGCCGCCGTGCCTGGGAGATTTATCTGGCGGGCGGCTGCGGGGCCTATTACTACACCTATACCGCCTGGGACGTCATTCGTCCCGCCGATACGCCGCCCGGCTATGCGTATTTCCAACACCTCCGCGAGTTCTTCGAAGGCACGGGATATTGGTTGATGGTTCCCGCGGATGAGTTGGTCAGCGATGGCTACTGCCTGGCCAACCGGGGCAAGGAATACGTGGTGTTTCAGAATCAGGCCAAGCCTTTTTCGCTGAAGCTGGAAGGGCTCGCAACTCCCTTGAAGGCCCAGTGGTATCAACCCTTAACCGGCAAACGTGTGGACACGGCGGCGATGGAGAGCGGGACCGCGCAATTGGTCCCGCCGAAGGATTGGGGCGACGGCCCAGTGGCGTTGTACGTGGGCGCTGCCCGACAATAAGAAAACGGCACACCAACGCCTTCCTCTCGACGTTCACAATGGACCAATCAGTCACACAAAGGAGACACGGTGGTGAAGCACTTCCTCGCAAGCTTGCTCTTCTTCTTAGGGATCCTCGCGCTGGTCAGCAAACCGGCGGTGGCGGGCGGACAAGTGGCCCTGCTCTACAAGAGTGGCGTGCCGCAGATAGAGTTCGCGGCCGAGGAAATCCGTGTTGCTTATAAAGCCAAGGGAGGGGCGTGCATCACGAAAGGGCTTGAGGGACTGAGTGAGGCATCGCAGGAGATTCGCATCGCGCTGGCCGCTGCCCACGAAGAGTCGCAGCGGCTGGCTGCAGCCTTGGCAATAAAGCCAATGCAAAACAACTCGGCATCGCAGTCCTACGCGATTCGCAAGAAGGTAGACGGCGCACAAACGACCTATGTCGTCCTAAGCGCCGATCCCGTGGGCGCGATGTACGGCGGGTTCGACCTGGCGGAGGCCATCCGGCTGGGGACGCTTGCCGAACTGACGGATTCCGACCACTCCCCCTACATCGCGCGCCGCGGCATCAAGTTCAACATCACTCCCGATCGGCGTACGCCGACTTATTCTGACAACAGCGATTCGGCTCAGGCCAACATCCCCGAGATGTGGAGCATGGACTTCTGGCACGAGTACTTTGATGAGATGGCGCGCCAGCGCTACAACGTGCTCTCACTCTGGAACCTCCATCCGTTCCCCTCGATCGTGAAGGTCCCGGAGTATCCCGACGTGGCGCTGGAGGACGTGTGGGGCAACAAGGAAAAGTTCGACCTTGCTTTCAACATGAACAGCGGCGAGATGGCAAGGCCATTTACGCTCAAGAACGTCGTCATCGTCAAAAAGATGACCATTGCCGAGAAGATCACCTTTTGGCGCGAGGTCATGCAATACGCCCAGGATCGCGGTGTCGATATTTACTGGTTCACCTGGAATATTTTCGTCTGGGGCACCGAAGGCAAGTACGGGCTGACCGAAGACGGCAACAATCCGAAAACCATTCCCTACTTCCGCGCCAGCGTGCGCGAGACCGTGCGCACGTATCCGCTGCTGGCCGGCATCGGCGTCACCGCCGGCGAGAATATGAAAAGCAAGCAGGGCAAATTTGATCACGAAGCGTGGCTCTGGCAGACCTATGGCGAAGGGATTCGCGATGCGCTGAAGGATCAACCGCAGCGGCAGTTCCGTCTCATTCACCGCTACCATCAAACCGCCCAAGGTGAGATCCTCAACGCCTTCAAGGGTTACCCGGGGCCGTTCGACTTCAGCTTCAAGTATTCAGTCGCGCACATGTACTCCGAGGCCAACCCGCCGTTCATCAAGCCGGTGCTGGAGCAACTGCCGCCCAAGATGCGTACCTGGCTCACCGTCCGCAACGATGACATCTTCACTTTCCGCTGGGGCGATCCCGACTTTGCCAGAGATTACGTGCGCAACATGCCGGGCCCCGACCGGATGGCAGGCTTCTACATGGGCCCGGACGGCTACTGTTGGGGCCGCGAGTTCATGGACCGTGAGCCGCAACAGCCACGCCAGCTCGTGATGCAGAAGCAGTGGTACAGCTTCATGCTCTGGGGCCGGCTCAGTTATGAGCCCACGCTGCCCAATGCGCTGTTCGAGCGCACGCTGGCCGCGCGCTTCCCGCTAATCCCCAGCGCCACGCTCTACGCAGCGTCGGCCAGCGCTTCGAAGATCATTCCCCAGGTCACGCGATTTTTTTGGGGGGACATTGACGTGCGTTGGTTTCCCGAAGCCTGCACACAGAAGAGCGGGTTTTACACAGTGAAGCAGTTCGTCGAGGGCGTAGCGATGCCCGGCAGCGGCATCCTCAACATCCGTCAATGGCGCAGCCGCATTGCCAAAGGAGCCGCTATGGAGGCCATCACCCCGTTGCAGGTGGCCGATGCGCTCAAGGGCCATGCCGCCAAGACACTCGGGCTGGTCGCCGAACTGCGTCCGATGCAGGGCGACAACAAGGAGTTGCGCCTGACCCTGGGTGACTGCGAAGCCATGGCACACCTGGGCAACTACTACGCGGAAAAGATCCTCGCTGCAACCGACCTGGCGCTGTTCGACCAGAGCGGCAAGCCAGAGCAGCAGGCCTTGGCCATCGGCCACCTGGAGGCGGCGGTTGGCCATTGGAAGAAATATGCCGCCGTGGCCACAAGTCAATACAAGCCGCAGAAGCTCGGCCGCGTCGGCTATGTGGATCTCAATGACCTAACCGCCGAAGTGGAGGCAGACGTGGCGATCGCAAGAGGTTGGCGCAAGGGTACCGTTCGGGGTGACGGGGAAGGTCCTGCCCGCGGCAATGCCCAGTTCCGACCGTGAGGCGATTATCGAAAGCTGGCTAACGCACGTTCCGATCACTGGGAGCGATCAAGACAACGTTTCGTGGTGGAGGGAATCATGAAAAGAACATTCCGGCAGCGGTTGCTCGTTTTGGTAGCAGGCATTGCCTGGGCTTGCTGGGGTCAGTTCGTCCATGCGGGGATGCCCGAGGATTCTTTGGGCTGGCATCAGCACGAGATTGCCAAAGGCTGGAAGATCAAATCGGTTGCACCCCGGGCGGTATTGGATGCGGCTTTCTTGGCGGAAGCGGAACGGGCCGATCCGCAGAATGGCTGGCTTGCGGCCGCGACCATGCCGGCCATGGTCCATGATATTCTGCTGCAACATGGCAAGATCGAGGCCCCCTGGCTGCCGGGCGGCACCGCCAAGTGCCACTGGGTGGCCGAGCAGGACTGGGTGTACGCCGTGCAGTTCGCCATAGAGCGGTCGGGACGCGAGAATTGGCTGCGATTGATGGGACTGGAAGCCAAAGTCGACGTTTATCTCAATGGGGAACGAATTGCTTCGCACGCGGACAAGCTCCCGTTGGCCGTCAACGTAAGCGAACGTATTCGTCCGCAAAACACGCTCGTGCTGCATTTCCACGCGGGCTCCGGCCGGGGCAAGGCGGCTTTGACCCAGCCCGTGCGCCGCAGCAATCACGGCAGTTACCTCGGCCCAAATCCTGCCATATCCGCTGTCGGCGTTTTCGACAAGGTGTTGGTCGAGACCTCCGACGGCAACCGAATCAGCGAACTCGTAACCGACGTCTCCCTGAATGGGCCGCTTACGAAGGGAACGGTCACTGTGGATGTCGCCGGCACAAGTCGGCTCTCCTCGGTCGCAGTGCGCGTGCGCCTGCTGGATCCCGACGGCAAGGTCGTGGCCGAGTCAACCGCCCCGACAGCCGTGGAGGGTGGCGTCTTTGGCGTCCATTGCCCCCTGAACGTCGAACACCCGCGTCTGTGGTGGCCGCGCGGCTACGGCGCCCAACCGCTCTATCGCGCGGAGATCACCCTGTTTGCCGACGGGCGGCCGCAGCAGACCGTGCGCCGCTCGATCGGGTTTCGGCGAGTGACGATGCCCGATCGCTTGCACTTCGTGGTCAACGGAGTCCCAGTGCTGATTCGGGGAGGTGCTTGGGTGACCCCGAACCTGATGAGTGATGTGTGGGACCAGGCACGCGAGGAGAGACTCTTTGCGCTGGCCGAGAACGCCTATTTCAATGCCTTCCGCATCTGGGGGTCTGTGGCGGCGCCGCACGACAACTTTTACGAAATGGCCGACGCCAAAGGGTTCCTCCTGTGGCAGGATTTCACCCAGTTGGCCATGGGGCCCGACGAACACAGCCGTGCCGTTTGCCGGGAGAAGGCCACCGGGCTCATCAAGCGCCTCAAGCACCACCCATCGATCCTCTGTTGGTGCGGGTGCAATGAAGCCGCGATGTGGGCCCACGAAGACTACAACAAGGACTTCACCGACCACGGCCCCTGGAAGGGACTGGCCGCTGCCGAAGATGTGGGCGCCGTCTGCAAACAGCTCGACCCCGATCGCTACTACCAGCCGAGCACTCCGTACTACGGCATGAATCCGAACGACCCGCGGGAAGGCAATACGCATGGCTACACCAACATGTGGTTTGTGCCAGGCTACGACTACTTGAATTTCGCCAGCGAAGACACTCGCATTGCCGCTCCCGTGCTTCACAGCCTCAAGCGGTTCATGGCCCCCGAAGATCTTTGGCCGGAGGGCTACTCCACGCTCTCTTTGCCCGGCAACCGGTATCCATTTCCAAAAACGTGGCTGCCTTACACCACGGGCGAAAGTTGGAAGAAGACCGGACCGGTCGAGCAGTTCTACGACGCCACGGACGCCGCAGGGCTGGTCTACCGGCTCGGCATGGCGGAGGCCCTCTATTATCAGGACACTGTGGAACGGCAACGCCGCGGACGCCCGGCCACCGACCCAACCCATCGCCGCTGCTGCGGCGGCTACATTGTGTGGAAGTTCAACGACTCGTGGCCGCAGGTTTACAGCGCCAAGGTCGACTATTTCCTGGAACCCTACCACGCCTATTATGCGTTGCGCCGCGCTTACGCCCCAGTACTGCTCTCTTTCGATATCGACACGTTCATTTATCTGTGGGCCGTCAACGACAGCCCCGAGCCCGTCAGTGGCACGGTCAGGATTCAGCTTTACCACCTCGAACGCAACGAGTTCCGCAAGGAGATCGTGCGGGAAGTGACAGTCGCTCCGGGCAAGTCAGTCATGGCCGTGCAACTGGATAAAGCAGGCATTCGCGCTTTCCGTCGCGAACATATTCTGTTCGCCACGCTGACGGATAAGTCAGGTCATGTGATAGCCCGCGCTAATGCCTTCGCCGACATTGAGCGGCGACTTACCTTCCCAGACGCGAAGCTTGACGTGAAACTGCGCGATGGCGCGATGGTAATCACGACCGACAAGTTCGCGCGCAGCGTCACACTCGAAGGCGATGCCAATGGCGACCCGTTCGGCTGGTTCTTCGAGGACAACTACTTTGACCTCTTGCCCGGCGAAGAGAAGGTGGTGCGGGTTCTCGGCCAGCACGCTAAGGGCCGGATCACTGCCAAGCCGTGGTATTCTACACATACAACTGGGGTGGACTGGAAGCGCCCCTGACGCCTGGCCGCGGCGCCAAACTCGAGAGTCCCAACGCCGTCAATTGCAGGTTTTCCACGCAACAAGGACCTGTGCAATACCGGATCCTCGTGGTGGCGGAGTCGCAGCAGTGGAAGAGACCTGGCAAGTAAGAAGGCGGAGCTTCGCGGAAGGTGATTCCTTGAAAGCCGGATGAAGCCAAACCAAAGTACGCTGACAGCCACGAACTCCAAAGGAGCAGCCTCCATGAGAACGACGATGTCCCGACGGTTAGTTGTCTCGTCTGCAATCACGTTAAGCTGCCTGCTGCATTGCACGGCAGGTGCGGCCGAGCGGAAATCCTCTCCGTATGGCGGCAAACCGTGGCAGATTCCCGGCCGCATTGAAGCCGAAAACTACGACGAGGGAGGCGAAGGGCTGGCCTACCACGATCAGGATGAAAAAAACCAAGGGCGCGAGCATCGGCCCAAGGAGGGCGTCGACGTCGCCAAGACCGGCGATGCCGGCGGCGGCTACCATGTCGGCTGGTTTCGCGGCGGCGAATGGTTGCAGTACACCGTCAACGTCACCGCAGGCAAATACGATCTACATCTCCGACTCGCCTCGGCCGGGACTACGCTGGCGCTAACGTTGGATGGAAAGCCGGTCGGCACACTCAAGGTGGCCCCTACCGGCTGGGACAACTGGCAGACAATTACCCTGCCCGGGGTGTCGCTACCCGGCGGGGAAAACCAAGTGCTGCGGCTGACCATCACTGGCAAATTCGGGATCAATCTCAACTGGTTCGAGTTTGCAGAGCCCGGAAAAGGGCCGCCCGCCGCCGCATCGCCGAACACAAAAGGCGGCGAATCTGCTGCGGTTCCCAAGAAGAAGACGGCGAAGGCCCGCGGCAAGGGTACCGGTGAAACCGCAGCGCGGCCATCTTCCACGGAAGTTGCCGATACGACCGGATCGAACGAACTATTGCACGCGCTTTCTTTCGAGACGCAGAAGGCCAAGGTCGAGAAGACCAACGCCGGCGTGCGGCTGATCGTCGACAAGAAGACCGGCAAGTGGACGAACCGTGGCGTCGCTACTGCCAAGGTGCAGGCGGCGCAGGAGGCCGCCGCGTTGCGGGTCCGCGTGGCGCCTGGGACCGCGTCGGTCAGTGGGCTTTCGCTCGGCTGTTCCACGGCGGCCAACAGTGCCGTGTGTGTGTTGATTCGCTCGCGGCTAGGCATGGCCGTGATTCAGCAATACGAACCGGGACAGAACAAACCCACCGCGGAGGATGAGAGGAAAGGCGCCAAGGCCCCCAAGCCCGGCAAGGACGACGTGCTCACTCTGGCGGTCGACTTGAAGCAAAAGACCATCACCTTCAACCAGGGCAAGTTCACCGCCGAGGTGCCGCTGAAGATCAAGCTCGACCGCATCGACACGATCGGCTTGTTCGGCGTCAATGGCAGCGACAGCGAAACGGTGGACGTGGCTTTCGAGGCGGCCGAGTATGCCACCGACGCCGAGGCCGCCAAACTGCTCGCCGCCGCTCCTGCCCTCCGCTCCGACAAGGACCCCAAAGAGAAGAAAGACAAGAAGAACAAGAGTGGCGCGACCTCGGGCAAAGACAAGCGCAAGGCAGACAGTTCGGCCGGAGTTGCCTATAGCCAGATTGCGGGCGACCAGGACCCGTTTCCCGGCATGAACGTTCCGAAAGCCGTCGATTCCGCGAAGATCACCGGGGCCAAGGTCGATGAGTCGCGCGTGCAGCAGGTGCTCCATGTCGACGTCGAATCGGCCGTGGCTGCTGACGGGAACCCTGGCACGGCGGAAGAACCGCTCAAAACGTTTCGCGCAGCGCTGGAGAAGGCTACGGAACTGCTAAAACAAGGAACCGGAGTGAAGATCCTCTTGCACTCCGGCGTGTACCGCGAATCGAGCTTTGTGATCGACGGCAATCAGATCGGTGGCGAGGCGGCTGAGACGGTACTGGTCATCGAGGGCGCCGGGAAAGACAGAGCCATCTTCAG
>Ga0315289_10009284_pt1 | contig 14165 bp, 15 predicted proteins | sample YL17G11_40_MG_FD_203452 | JGI IMG/M metagenome (GOLD analysis project Ga0315289, IMG submission 203452) | Sediment microbial communities from Yellowstone Lake, YNP, Wyoming, USA - YL17G11_40 | ecosystem: Environmental > Aquatic > Freshwater > Lake > Sediment | place: USA: Wyoming | collected...
GGGGGGGGGTCATTTTTCAACGCCCACAAGGGATCAGTTTTCCAAGCCCATTGACACAATCTCGCCAGTCAATACTTTCTTGCGATATTTCGTGATCCATACCAGATGAACCTTCAGGTCATGCTTCATGTGCGCTCCCAGTTGGTACGGACGCATGCGATCACATTACACTATCCTATCCTTCGCCTGCAAGGCGAGGGATTTCAACCATCCCCGAGGGAGACATTAAATTAACTTTTTGCCAGAAACAATTTTAATTCTTTATCCAATTCTCAATACTATTTTATATAGTCTCAATACTATTTTATATAGCCTAATGTTTTTAATATTTCAATATCTTTTTCTGTCAATTTGTCTCCCTTTAAATTTTCCTTGTATTCTCCCTGGAAGGCATCAATAATATTATAAATATATATTTTTTTTGTTCCATCTCTCAAGATTTTTATATTTTTACGCAAATCATAATAAATATAATCTTCAATTTTCATGGATGTTTTATTATATAATTTTTGACCTTTTAATATTTTATCGTCTCGTACTTTCTTTCCATTAATTTCAAATTGAATATTTGGAAGATCTGTTAGTTCTTTTGTTCTAAAATTAAGAACCATATATCCCTTACCCATTTGAAAATTTAAGAATAATTTTTTATTATTATTTATTGACATATTTCGTATCCAATCATTACTTGGCGAAAAAAATACATTTTTCACTTCAGTTCCTTTTTTTGAAGAATATAAAACTAATTTCCAGCTTTTATTATCTTTTATTTTTTCCCAAAGTTCTTTTTCTATGGTAAAAAATCGATTCCACACCAATGTTCTTGCATTGCCAGAAATAGGCAAATCAAGAGATGAAATAATCTCATCTTTTTCATCAATTAAATTTAAACTTATGTAAGTTTCTTGAGGGGAATATATCCATGCGCCTAAAATATAACTTTGGTCAAAATCTAATAACCTATTAAATTTAAATTCAGCATAATAGTTAGAGTTTTTAAAACTAGGCAATTCAACATATTTTTTTTTTTTAGGTATAAAAGAGTTGGATAAAACGGCCTGAATATCAAAAGGATTTTGTTCAGAAAAAAAATGTAAGGTCAAATAACTGTCCATATTTTCTGTATCTATTTTTAATCCTTTTGTTTTAATTTCTATTTTATAATTATTAATTTTATTGTCACCTTGAATAATTACATTCCAACCTCTCCTTTTCCATAATAATTTTTTTTCTAGTTCTAAACGTAATTTCCTGGCGATATCAGGATATAAAAAAACATTATTTTGCTTTTCCTCGGTATCTTTTTCGAGATTAAATAGACCTTCAGGTGAAAAGCTAAAGTTGTATTTATTAATTAGATTTAAACTGTTTAAAGTTGTAAAATATTTAAATCCATTTTCATAAATTCCCCAACAATTAAGATAATTATAAGATTCCATAAAAATACATTTATTTAATTGGTTAAAGGGAAAATAGCTTTTTTTATAAATATGAGAAGCATAGTTATTACCAAGAACGCTTTTTGGAATCTTTAACTTAGATAATCCGAGTAAAGTGGGCATCAAATCAATACTTGAAAATGGTGTTTTATTTATTTTTTTTCCCTCTGGTATATTTTTACCAAAAAATATTACAGGGACTCGAAAATTTTCTGAATATGGAGGATTCCAATCTCCATGTTGATATGATTCTTTATGTTCAACAAAACCTTCACCGTGATCAGAAATAATTGAAAAAATTGTATCATGTTTATCTTCCAATTTATAAAAAAAATCAGATATCATTTGATCTGTACTTAAAAGAGCTGAATCATATTGACTGATAACATATTTTTTTAGTTCAGGATAATTCTCTAAATAAGGAGCACCAAACCTTCCGATTATATTCGTAGTTACATCACCTATTTTTTCCTTAATCAATTTTTTAAAAGAAAAAAAATCTTCTTTTGAAATAAAACTGTAACAAAATGGCTCTTTTCTTTCATAAGGATCATGGCCAGCAGTTAAATGAATTATAGCAAAATAAGGTTTGTTTCTTTTGGTTTGATTATTTAACCATATTAAAGCTTTATTGAGTATATATTTGTCAGCTTCGTAATTATAATATGGATCTCCTATATAAGGATCTAATAATTTGTTATTCAAATTCCCCTTAAAATAATCAGATTCATTATAATTGATTCCCCGGTCATAGCCAAATGCGCTGGAATAAAATCCTGTGTTTCCGCCATAGTTAAAGACCGCAGTTTCATATCCATTATTTTTAAATACTTCTCCTATTGTTGGGAAAATATTTGGTAGAGAATCATAATTATCTTTCTCTTTATGTGAACAACCATGAATTCCAACTGGCAACCCAGAATAAAATGAGGCTAAAGTTTCAAATGTCCAACTTCCTGATGAAAAACTTATTGGAAAAATAGCGCCTTTTTTAGTTAAAGAACTTATGAATGGAGTCGTTATATTTTTATAACCAGTGTAATCCATATGGTCATAACGAACGGTATCAATTATTATTAGAATCACATTAGCCTTTGATTGTTTTATGCAAGAAAAAGAGCTTATAGCAGAGAATAATATTAGTACAATCAAAAAGTTAAAAGCTATTCTTTTCATGATTTTCCTCTAAATTAAATTTTTAAGATCTCTATCCATAGTGAATAAATTAATTTTCTTAAAAATAATATTAAATGCCTATACATTTCACTCCTAATTCTTTATTTATTTTTGTTAATTTTTTGCCAAATCGTTGTAAGTAATCGTTTCTGTCATATACGCAAAGCCTGGCTTTTCCTTTCCTTCATGGTCTTTATAAAGCGACACAGCACACAAAACAGTCTTCTTTCTCTCGCTTCCTCAGCCTCTCTTCCCGCCACTGGGGCCGAAAAACGAATCATCCATTTCTATCAGACCTGCGAGACTGTATCGAGAATCTCCATCTGCCATCGCTTGGTGAATTTTGTGAGCCATCAACCATGTTGTCCTGTATTGTTTAATCTCAAGAAGCCTTTGCATCTGCCAGATAGAAACTCCCACTTTGTCCATGGCCATACGGTAAATCAGCCAATACCATTTCGTCAAAGGCAGATCAAATACAGATTTCCTCCTGGCCATTATATGGCAGGTACTATGAAAAGACAATTTTAGCGCGGTAATAGCGTTCGGGGGTACCTATGTCAATGACTTCCTCCTCCGCAACAAAGCCGTAGCAGCCTTGCATGAGGACATTCGGAAACAAATCGTATTCTAACGAGAACTTTGTGGCATTTGGCATAAATCTAAAAATCTCATGATTTAGTAGATAGATTCCAGCGTTAATATAATCTCCTTTATGAGCCTTAGCTTTTTCTTGAAAGTTTGTAACCTTGTAGTTTTCGTCAATATTAATGATGCCATAGCCCGAGTCAGCTATAGGCCTTGCCAATACAATGGAAAGAAGTCCTCCTTTGCTGCCGTGAAATTCAAGGAATTTGGTGTAATCGATCCGGCACAGGGAATCCCCATTTAGCACTAGGAATGGTGAACTTTTAATATACGCCATAGCTTTTTTTACCGCACCACCAGTCCCTAAAGCTTCGTCTTCCTCAGAAAATAGAATATCCAGTTTCTTGTGCTTAAAATGCTCTTTAACGCGGCCCTTTTGGAAGCCCGTGCACATTACGAAACGTCTAAAACCGAAAGGAACAATAGATTCGATTAAGATGTCTATAAAAACCTTTTCTCCGAAGCGAAGCAGAACCTTCGGATCTCCACCACCAAGTGAACGCAGCCGAGTGCCCAACCCACCGCATAGAATCAAAACGTCGGTTGTAGATATGTGTGTAGTATCATACATGGCAGTTATTTTCTGGTGCATAAAATATGATCTGACTCCCAAGTTTCTCAAAATGAATGGGTATTCGCAGCAAATTCTTGAACGTTTCCTCGACCTTTGAGCGTAGCTCTGGATGCACGAAAAAGAGCATGAACCCACCGCCGCCCGCGCCCAGCAGCTTACCACCTATAGCACCAGCTTTTCTACCAGATTCATAGATATCGTCGATGGCAGAATTGCTGATCAGGTCGGTTATGCTACGTTTAACTATCCACTGCTCGTGAAGTAACTTCCCAAATTCTACAAGGGCATCGGTGTCCTTATTGAGGATCTTTAATGCCTCCTCAACCAATTGCATCATGATTATCATCTCAGCTTTTTTGAGAGAAATTCTCTTAATTTGCTCCACAGCTATATCTGATGCCCTGCGTTGAAAACCTGTGAAAACCATCAGCAGGTGATCCTGGAGAACCCGCAGCTTATGCTCAGAGATAGTAATAGGCTGGACCAGAATTTCTTGGGAGCCACCGAAGACAATTTTGTTAAGCCCGCCAAATGCGGCACAAACCTGATCCTGAGAACCAACGTTTTCTTTAATCAGATTCTGTTCTACGTGAATAGCGTCCATTGCGAGTTGGTGTTTGTTGATGATAGACCCCTTCAAAGAATAGAGTGCGTGCAGAAGCCCCACTGTAAACGTTGAGCTTGATCCAAGCCCGGACATGGCTGGCAGGTCAGCATTATGCTGTATCTCCACCCCCTCCTTTATCTGTAAGTATTTAAGGCATTCCCGCACGGAGGGATGGACTATCTCGTCAACCGTCTTGGTGTCCTCTGTCTTTAAATACCTAATTCGGTATTTGTAGTCGAAAAATGGGGGCAGGTAGCGACAAGTGATGTAGCAGTACTTATTAATGGATGTGGAAATGACAGCCCCGCCATGTTCGCGATACCAGCAAGGGTAATCCGTGCCACCGCCAAAAAAAGATATTCGAAAAGGGGTTCTACTGATTATCATTTAAATCCTTCGCCACCTGTGACCAAAACTTTCGCATCTTTAAACATTTTGACTACCCTCATCCCTTCTTGATACTATCGGATTTCTTATCGGCCACCAGATATTAAGCTTAGGATCGTTCCAAGGGAGCGTAAATTGGCCCGCACGGTCATAATAAGAAGACTGCTTGTAGTGGAAGATCGACAGTTCACTCAAAACCAAATGCCCATTTCCAAACTTCGGCGGTACAAGCACTTGCAGCCTATTGTGGTCAGATAGGACAAAGGATTGCCACTTATTGAACTGGGGAGAACTTTCATCCCGGTTAACGACTACCAAATAAAACTTTCCATAAAGACAGGAAATCAATTTCCATGTTTGACGATCACCGTGTATCCCACGGAGCACATATCTTGAGTTCACAGAAATGTCATCCTCCACGAATTTGATATTGATCCCAACTTCAGAATAAAACTTCTCGTTGAAGAGTTCTACATAAGTCCCTCTGAAGTCTTCAAAAATAGTGGACGGCTTAATTAATAAGACGCCGTCCAATTCAGTCTTTGATATCTCTATATGGCTCATTCCTCCTCCAAAAAATAATTTTTTCTCTGTAGATATTCGTCCTTATTATTCAAGTACCAGTCCCAAGTCTGTTTCAATCCCTCCAATAGGGAAGTTGTCGGATTATATCCCAGCATTTCCTTCGCCAATGATATATCCATAACTCTTTTTGAAAAACCAGAAGGTTTTGTGGCATCGAATTTATAGTTGAATGGGATGAAGCTATTCAGCGTCTCTACGAGTTCTTTGATTGAACAACCCTTCCCGCTACCCAAATTCACAAACCGTCCGCCTGTCCCATAATATAAAGCTAAGATGATTCCCTCCGCGATATCTCTACCATAGGCAAAGTCGCGTACCGCCGAGCCATATCCCCAGATTACGACAGGATCTTCTTTGTGATAGATTCTATACATTAGAGAAGGGATCACCATTGCGCTATTTGGGTCAAAATTATCGCCGGGGCCGTATACGTTGCAGGGCCTGACAATGGCGAAATTCTCCATATTGTATTGAACCTTATATGCATGGATCTGAAGTTCGCCCATGCGTTTGGCCCATCCGGCAAAGTCCATCGGCAGGCTGTCCAATTTATAATCCGATTCCTTAAAGACGTCCGTGCTGGCATACGCTCCGATGGAGCTTGTATAGACGACTTTTCTGACCTTATTCAGCCGACAGGCCTCCAGTATATTGGTATTCATCATAATAGTCGGAACAAAATGGCTGGCCAGCATTCTATTGGACACATCCGCAGAACCTTTGATTCCGGCCAAATGAAAGACAAAATCCACATCGCGAGTGATTTTTTGACAAAATTCAAAGCTGGTGATGTCCCCCAGGATATGCTCGGCTTTTCTATTTACCGTCACTTCATCTAGCGAGACGATTTTTACATGGGCATCGGCAGAAGATAATATATCAACCACCTGTCTTCCTATGAGACCCGTGCCGCCCGTTACCAAGATATGAGTTCCCCGAAAGCTTTTTAAAATTTCTTCTTTGATCATGTCTTTTCCCTTTTCTTTCTTTGGAGGATGACTCAGGCTTAAACCTTGATATAGTCCAGACTGTTGTTGGATTTATTTTTATCGATAAATTTCTTAGCCAGCAGATAGGCTTTCTCAGGCGACTCCCTCAAGCCTTTGAAGAGCACATCCGTTTCCGCCTCCAGGGCTTCTTTTCTTTCTTCTGCAAGCGAGAGGGTTAAATTCCTGAGGGCTTCCCGGTCGACTTTGTTCTCGCCAAAATATCCGTCCGTGATTTCCAGGGCGAAATCATAGAAATGCAAGAGCAGGGCCGAAAGAAGCAAGGCCTCGACATTTCGCCGTGACCATTTTTTTGGTCCCATTCCTTTGCCGAAAGGATCTTTAAAATACACTGCATCCGCCCAGACAATACCTTCCTCCGTATCATATTTTGTTTGGTCTATTTTTTTTGCGGAGATGTAATTCGGGTAAAGTCCGTATAACTGAAATCCTTTCGATCGAAGAAAAAAATCAATTCCGGAGAAAATCTTCTGTCCCTTATACATTGGGAAAAACATCACTTCGCAAAGGAGAGCCACGCATTGTCGTAGAGTTCTTTCGGCACCCTTCAAAATCGGATATTCCCCCCCTGACAGTCCATTTTGATAAATTCGCCCAAGCGCTCCGATGGGCTTCTCTTTCCTAAGAGGATTCCGTCCAGGAATTGTGTTTTCACTGGGATGACCTGCTTGATTTGGAATCCTTGTTTACCGTAGCGAGTGAGAAGTTCCTCCCGGGGTTCTAAGAGCGAAGTATTGACGGCGCTTTGCGTAACATAGAGTTTTGCCTCCCCTGATCTTTCTCCAACGGCGGTTCTAAAGATGCTAATTTTTGAGAAGGGATTATGTTCGTTATATTTCCGCAGGAGGGAGTTCCCGGCTTCTTCATCGGGTTCAAAACAAGTGCAATGCGTTAAGGAAGCCACAGGCATTACCAGCGGATGAACACCTCCGGCGGAGCCGATATCGATGAAGCCAAAGGGATTTTTACTGAAGGAATGGTAAAGGCTTGAATTCCGGAAATGCGGATTTTCCGAAATCGCATTCAACGTGAACATCATCGCCTCCTGGTAGACATATACCAGTCCACGGTATCTTTGATTCCGTCTTCCAGTGAAACCGTCGGTTCAAACCCCAAAACCGTTCTGGCTTTCGATGTGTCCACCATCCGGAAGGGAATGGCGCTTGGCTTGGATGTGTTGAAGACGATTTTTGCCTCGGAATAGCCTACAGTTTTCAAGATCGTGTGAACAATTTCTTTGATGGTCATCGCTTTCCCATAGCCGATGTTAATGGGGTCGCATTCAGCACATTTCTCCAGCATTAGCAGGCACCCTCGGGCCAGGTCTGAGACATGAAGAAAGTCGCGGACCTCGTCGCCGTTTCCCCAGACTTCATACGGGTCGGCTTTTTCAACAGCCTTCCGGATGAGGGCCGGGATGACATGGCCTGTCTCTAAGTCAAAATTGTCCCAGCGCCCATAGACAGCCGTGGGGCGGACGATGGCCACTTTCACCTTCGATTTTGAAGCCACAAACTCCCCTAATCTCTCAAAATAACGTCTCATCCAGCCGTATCCAAAATAAAAGGAATAGGTGGGTCCGACCCACATCTCCTCTTCTTTTATCGGATAATCCGCGGCGGGATAGGCGGTGCTGCTGCTGAAAACCAGGAAGCGCTCCACGTTGGCCGTCCATGCCGCCTGAAGCATTTGGACCGTGAGGATTAAATTCATCGTAATGGCCGACATGGGATTGCTGACCATGACTCCCGCGGCGGCAACGGCGCCGGCCGCATGGAAAACATAATCAACATCCTTGACCGCGGCGATGCAATCTTCCTGTCTAGTGAGGTTGGCTGGAATGGTTTCAATCCGCTTGTCCTTAATGATGAGGGGGCGCTTGTGGACGGGCACGCGAACCTTCGCATCCTGTTTCAAGAGCTCCTGGACGATATGGGTCCCGACAAAACCCGTTCCGCCCGTAACTAAAACCTTTTTGCCTTGATAGAACATCCTGGCGCTTTGTCCTTTCTTAAGATTTTGCCAGCTGTCGCAGAACGACCTTCTTGATTGATCCTGGATTAAGCCCCAGGGCTTCTCTGATCTCTTTCAGAGTTCCGTACGAGCTGCAGAATTGATCAGAAAGTCCGTGATAGGAAACCGATAAATGGGGGACTTCGCAGATCGCTTCATATAAACCTAAAGCATCATGAATGACCAGAATTTTCGTATTGGCGAATTTCCCGATAAGCTTCTTATCGATGGGCTTGAGGGTGTGGAAATACACAAGGTTCACATCGATTTCGCCGCAGGCTTCCATCACGTTTCCGAGCAGCGGTCCCGCTGTCATGACCGTCAGTTTGGACTCGCAATCCTTCAAGACCACGCCCTTGCCGAATTCCACCGGCACATCGATGTCATGCGGGTGGTCGGAGAGCCTGAAATAGGTGGTTTTTCCGTTGTTATACTGGCTTCTCAGCAGGACATCCAGCTCTTTCCTGGATCCGGGCTGGATCACTTCCATATGAGGCAATAATCTCAGGATAGCCAGGTCCGTGTAGGCATGGTGGGTGGCGCCGTCCCAGGCGTAATCGAAAGACGCCCCGCAAGAAGCGATGTTGCCTCCGAATTCGTTATAGCACATATCAAGCTTAATCTGTTCATAGCTTCGTTCGGTGATGAAGGGCGCGATCGAGTGAACGAAGGGATAAAATCCTTGGGCGCTCAACCCAGCCGCCATTGTGATCAGAGTATTTTCGCAGATCCCGATATTATAGAATCGGTCGGGATATTTTTCTTTGAACTCCTGAAAGAGGTAAACGCTCACATCGCCGAAAAGGAGGACGATTTTATCGTCGCGCGCGGCCAAATCCATGATGGCCTTTTTAAATTGTTTCCTCACAGATTTCCTCCATCAATTTGGCGTACTCGTGATCATTCGGCGATTTTCTGTGCCATTCATAATGGTTTTCGACCAGGGTCCGGCAGCCGTATCCTTTTTTGGTGTGGGCCACGATCACCCAGAGCTTATTTCCTTTTTTGATGATCTCCCTTTTGAGGGCCTCCACATCATGGCCGTTCACTTCGATAACTTCGCAGCCGAAGCCCCGAAAGTGTTCCGCTGGGTGATTGATCTGTAGGCCTTTAGCGTGGGACATATTATTGTCATAAAGAATCGTCAAATTGTTGAGCCCGAGGTTGACGGCGACGAGCACGGCTTCCCAGACGGAACCTTCGTTGGCTTCCCCGTCTCCAATAAGAGCATATACTCTACGGTCGGACTTTGCGATTTTGATACCGAGGGCCATGCCGACGCTCAGGCCGATGCCATGCCCGAGGGAGCCCGTGGAGGCTTCTACTCCGGGAACCTTAAACCTATCGGCATGACATCCAAAATCGGATTTGAAGGCGCCGAAGGTCGAAAGAAATTCTTTCTTAAAATATCCGCATTCGGCGAGAATGCAATAATGGGCCAGGGAGGCGTGTCCTTTGCTCAAAATGAAGATGTCCCGGTTTTCCCAGGAAGGGTTCTTGGGATCATGCCGGATCGTGCTGTAAATCGAATAAAGCATTTCGACCACGGAAAAACAGGTCGGGATATGTCCGTGGCCGCTGACCTTCGCAAGATGAAGGATGTCTTTTCTGATTTGCCTGCAGACCGGGTTCATTCGATCTCCACGTAGGAAAGTCTAGCCGTCATGGGATATCTTTGAATCCTGACGTTGTTCAACCCCAGCGTTTCCATTAGGGCGATGGTCTCGCCGGGGAAAAACTCATCGCAAAGCTCATCAAACACAAGGATGCTTCCCTTCGAGAGATGAGGCTTGATCGCTTCCAAAGCTGCTTTCGACGGGGCATAAATATCAAAATCCAGTATGGCCAACGAGATGATGGTCTCTGGATGTTTTTTGAGATAAGCGGGAATGGTCTCCACGGCATCGCCTTTGATGAGCTCGTAGCGTTTGATGTGAGACATGGGATTAAGCTGCTCCTGCAGAGAGAGGATTCGGTCCAGGTAATCTTCGTACCCCGGGGATACGGAAAAAGAGCCTTCCCGGCATTCGCCCAAATCGCCGTCTTTTTCCGACAGCCCCTGGAATCCTTCAAAGGTATCAAACCCGATGATTTTCCGATGCCGGTTAAACGGCTCAAAAATTCCTCTCAGGGCGGAGAAAAGCGACAAGGTCTGCCCCCAACGCACTCCGAATTCCACGATGATGCCGTGCGTATGGAGGATCTTTTTGTAGATCTCGACGAAGAACAGCACCCTCGACAGGTTCTTGGAGGTGAGAAACAACCCGAGGTTGGCCAGCAATTCATCCTCGGGAATCGGAGCGGACTTCAGATGCTCGACGAAAGACTTCAAGACTTGCTTTTCATCTGCACTGGATAAAATGATGGCGTCATGTTTTTCCGTTTTCATCGTTTCCACCATCCTTTGTTTTGAATCCACCATTCCGTCGTTTTTTTTACGCCTTCTTCGATGGTCCATTGCGGGGTCCAACCGAGAACTTCTCTGATCTTGGCGCAATCGAGCGCCCGGAATTTCATGGTGGTCGGCCTGTCCTGCACATATGTGATTGCGGAAGGCCTATGCCCCGCATACTTGAGGGCCCATTGAACGATCTCTTCCACGGTCGTTTTCACTCCCGAGCCGACATTGTAAACATCATATTTAATCCGGTCGCAATCCGCCATCATCACGATGGCCCGGGCGAAATCAGCGGAATAAATCACGTCCCGTGTCACATCCGGGCTGCCCCAGACCTCGAAGGGGTCCATTTTGTCGACGGCCTTGCGGATGAGGGCCGGAATGAAATTGGAGGTTGCCGGGTCAAATTTGGCGTAAGGTCCGAATATATTAGAGGCCCGGGCGATGACGATTTCAATCCCGAACTTTTCATGGAGAAAACCGCACAATTTCTCGATAAACCGCACCACCCATCCGAAGCCCTGGTACGCCGGATGGGGATCTTTGTTCAAATCCAGATCGTCCTCTCGTAGCCTTCTTTCGGAATCCTGGTAAAGCGTAGCCGATCCGATAAAGATGATACGGCGGATATTCTCTTGATGAAAGGCTTCCAGCATCTGGGTATTCATAATGAGGTTTTCTTTTATAAGTAGCCAGGGAGAGCAAGCCAGGACCCCGGCGCCGCCCGTATAAGCCGCGGCCATGATGGCGCAGTCACAGCCCCTCGCCATTTTTCGGCAATCTTCCAGCGATTTTAAATCACCGGAGACATATTCGACTCGCTCGTGTTGGATAAAAGGCTCAATGTCTGTATAGCATGACGCCCGAATGGTTGTTGCGCAGTAATGCTCGACAAGATGCTGCAAGATGCTGGACCCGACAAGCCCCGTCGCGCCAGCTAAAAAAACCTTTTTTTTGTGCAGGAACATTTTTATTTGATCACAGTCAGCGCCTTCCAAGGATTGCGGGAGAGTTCTTCCCTCCAGTAGTCCAGGATATCCTGGAGTGTTTTCTCCAGCGGGATTTCGGGCTGCCAGCCGGTCTCGTTTTTAAACTTGTCGGTGCAGGGAATCTGGAGCGTGACGTCGGACGGCCTGAAGAGGCGGGGATCCACATTGATTTCACATTTTGTCTTGGAAAAGGACAACAAGAGTTTTAAGGCATCTCCGATTTTCATGGTCCGATTGCCGCCGATGTTATAGACTTCGCCGGGCTTGCATTTGTTAACCAAAATCCAGTAGGCCCGCACCGCATCTCTGACATCGCAAAATGTCCGCACGGATTCGAGATTCCCGACATGGATGACCGGCTCCCGGAGGCCAAGCTCAGCCGCCGCCACCTGTTTGGCGAAAAAGGACATAGCAAACACATCTCCCCTCCGAGGTCCTGTGTGGGTAAACATCCGTGTCCGGATGGTCTTGATACCATAAGAAACCCAGTACTGGTAGGCAACCATGTCCTCACCCACCTTGCTGACCGCATACGGTGACGCGGGTCTGAAAGGACACGTCTCGCGTATCGGGACATCCTCTTTACTTACTTGGCCATATACCTCCGAAGATGAACAAATGTGGATTACCGGGTCGATCCGCAAAATCCTCACGGCTTCAAGAAGGTTGGTAGTCCCGATGACGTTCGTCCATAATGTCTGTACCGGGGCGTTGAAACTCGTTAATACATAGCTCTGGGCTGCAAGATGAAAGATTACATCTGGCTTCACCGTATCCAGCTGGCGTATCAGCCCACCGAGATCAGATAGATCAGCCTCCACCAGAGTGATTTGATTGTATATATTCCCTATATTATCCCTCGGGCTTCTCCATCTGCATAGACCGTAGACCTCATGTCCTTGATTAAGGCCAAGTATGTATTCTGCGAGATGGCTCCCGACAAAACCAGTAATACCCGTTATCAATACCTTTCTAACGTTTTCCATATCATTACCTTAAAGGACTATTATCTTTTATTTCCCATAACGAATTCGTTTAAAGTTTCTGTTATGAAACCCTCAAAGTTTTTTATAATCACGGGCCAACTTAGATACTCTGAAGCCAATTTTTCTGCATTCTCCCCATATTTCTTCAGTAAATCCTTGTCCTTTAATAACCCATATATTTTCTCAGCAAAATCTTCGGGGATATCCCTTGCTGTCTCTCCAAATTTAATCAGCTTAAGAAGCTCACAAACCACTGATATTTCAGTTGATACAATAGCTTTTCCTATAATAAGGTACTCATTCAGCTTGGAAGGCCATCGGCCATTATTTGCGATATTATTTCTCAAAGGTAGCACCATTATATCGCAAGCATGAATATATAAGCTCATCTCCATTTCAGACAACCTACCTGTTTCTATAATATGTTCAGGAATTTGATATTTGTTTCTAAAAATATTATGGCCAATTAAAATTAGCTTTACCTCAATTTGTCTTCCTAGGATATCTAAGCTTCTAAAAAGAAACTTTGCATCTTTAGGATGGAGACTGCCAACGCAACCAATCAAAGGGTAGGACGTTGGAAGATTCAACTTCTTTTTTAAGTCATCAATGTTAATATCCCCATTCAATGATCTCTTCTCGCATCCGTAAGGCAAAGAATATACTTTTTTTCTATATCCTAGACTTCTCAATCTCTTTTCTAGAGGTCGGCAAATCACAGCATAACTATCGGCATATTTCCTAAAGTATTCTTCAAAGAACGTCTCAATGCCTTCGAAGAAAAACTTATAAAACTTTCCTGAACGCTCTGCGATAATACCCCCGCGTCCAAACCAGTCGGTCCAATAAATAATAAGTGGAATCTTTTTTATAAGTTTTCCGTAAACCGCTGGTAAAATCACCGCAGGACGAGAGTCGAAAGCTAATATTATATCGTATTCTAATTTCCTTAGAAGGTATAATCTAGTAATTAAATCCAGAGGGTCAGATCCTTTTTTTAACCCTCCCCAGAGTATAGTAGGACATAGATATAAAGTATAAGAGGTATTAATGTACTTTGCATTATATTTAAGAGAAGTTTTTTTATTAGGCAACAGCAAATGCACATTATGGCCTCTTTTACTAAGGAGCAAGCCAATCTTATAAGGTGCAAGTGGCATATAATCCCAATTATGAGCCAAAAGCACAATATTCATATCGAAAACAACTATTTACTTAAAAACTAAATGCGTTTTTATCTACTTTTAACCGATGCCTTTAACAAAACTTCTTGCATGTCTGCAATAATCTTTTTTGTCCCCTTTATGTAATCAAAATATTCGAGGCAAGTCTTACGTGCTTCTTCACCTAATTTCT
>Ga0315289_10009285_pt1 | contig 14164 bp, 13 predicted proteins | sample YL17G11_40_MG_FD_203452 | JGI IMG/M metagenome (GOLD analysis project Ga0315289, IMG submission 203452) | Sediment microbial communities from Yellowstone Lake, YNP, Wyoming, USA - YL17G11_40 | ecosystem: Environmental > Aquatic > Freshwater > Lake > Sediment | place: USA: Wyoming | collected...
GATTAAAGGAGGGGCTAGAAACCAAAGCAAGCACTTGACCAGTCTTGGCTTCAGTCGCAATTACCGCCCCTGCCTGCCCTTCTAATGCCTGATAGGCCACCTTAGACAGCTCCGCGTCAAGGGAAAGGTGGATATCCTTACCGGCGATAGGTTCGATTTTACCAATTTCCCTTATCTTTTTGCCTTCGCTATCGACTTCGATCACTCCTCCGCCGTCTTGACCACGCAAAACCCGGTCATATTCCTCTTCAATTCCCATCCGACCGACTAAATCGCCTAACCCATAAAGTCCCTTCTCTACTTCCTCCTTATTGGCTTCACCCAAATACCCGAGAACGTGGGCAAGGGCCTTACCGTAAACGTAATCTCGACCAATGTCCATCCTTAATTCTTCTTTCACTCTCCCCTCGCCTGCTTCAATTTTTAAGGCTTCCTCTCGAGTAATCTCTTCAAAACAACTACCACTGTCCTCTTCGCAACCTTCTTTTTTAACCCGATAAAGGGGGATGTTCCTGACTAAAGCTTTTCCTTCTCGGTCATAGATAATCCCTCTTGGGGCAGGGTTAACGATTCGGCGAATGCGATTACCCTCGGCAACGGCCCGATTTCTAAATCCCCAGATGAGTTGGAGTTCGGCCAACCGTGCCACTAAGACCAACAGGCCAATCACTAAAATGCCATAAAAAATGTAGAGTCGGGTTTTCTCCATCGCTTTTCACTTGATATTACGATACTTTTAATCTAATTCCTTTATAGTCAAATCCCGTCGAGAAAGACTTCATGAATAACCTTGCCAAGAAGGCGAAAACGGCCAGAACTAAACCGGCTGGCCAATTTATCAGCCGAAAGACCATCGCTGAATAACCAACGGCGCTCAATAAGGTAAAGATTGGCAAAAAGACAGGATGAAGAGGGTCAAAGCGGCGACGATAAAGGATGACGAGAAAAGAGGCAATAAGCAGAATCAAACTGGACAGACCCAGTGGCGTTCCTTTGGCTAAATCGAGCAAAAGTCCAGCAGAAAAGGCAATGATTAAACTCTCCTTCGCTGGCCTGATGGTCACCCAGGCTAAAACGGTCAATAAAACTAAGTTCAACGGCAAAAAGGTTGCCTGAAAAATGGCCAGGATAAAAATTGGTAAGAAAATTAAATAACATTCTCCCCACACTAAACTGTGGGGTTTCATCCCGAAGGAAGAATGTTTTCTCTTGTTCAATTCATCCCCGATTTTAAAATCGGGGTTTTCTTGAACTGTCGAATAAGACTTCATAAAGTGTTTTAATTTTGTAATTTATGGGTGGTGACACCCGAACCTATTACCTCACCACTAAAAAAACAATTCTTAAGCTTTGATAATCAATTAAAGGCGAAATAATGGCCCGTTTATAAACCTCTGCCGTCTGAGGAGCCACCTCTTCGATTTGGCCAATCAGTAAATCAGCCAGCCATTCTTCCTCGCCGCTAGTGACCACCAAATCTCCCTTCTGAACATCCTCGCTCTGGAGTATCCGGTCCAGTACAAGCTTTTCTCCGTACTGACCCAGTAAAAGCCCTCTGGCTTGAATTCCGGCCGAGTTGGCGCGTTTGACCATCACCGGAATTTTGGAATTAGGATCACTCACTAATTGCACCAGGCTGGTAGACTCCTGAACCGCCACCACCCTACCCACTAAAATATTTTCAGAAATAACCAACATACCTTCTTTAATCCCGTCATGCTTACCCCGATCCAGCCGCATTTTCTCGCTTATGCCCACGACTCTCGCTTCGATAAACTTCCAGTTTGGCGGCAAGGGAGCGCCCAAAAGCTTCTTGAGGCGCTCATTCTCCTCAAGACAGGTCGCCAGTTGGTTTTGGTCAGCCGCCAATTGGCGCAATCTTCCCTGAAGCTCAAAAACCTGTCGGTCAGATTTTCCCAGGCTTACTAATTGATTCACTGACTGGCGTATCGATTGGTTGATTCCATAAAGTGGTTTTTCTAGGGCGACTACCGGCTTCTCTACCCATCTTCTCAGTGGCCCAAGCCAACCACGATAATCGCTAATAAAAAAGAAAAGAGAAATTAATATGAGGGTGAGAAACAATAAGAAACTCTTCCTTAGTTGCCCATCATCCATGCCTCAATTCTACCACACTTCCCTAAGGGGGCAATTCTTGCCAGTTTAGAGGCGCCGCCCAAAGTTTGGTTGGGGAATTGATAATCAGATCTGGGCGGTAGCTAAAGTGTTCCACTGGCGTCGTGTTGTTCCTCTCGTCATCAGGATTAGTAGCGGTAAAGTCTCTTCCCAGGTTGAAAGAGCCAGCAATAAAGCTGCCAGAGCCAAAGAATTCGGTGTCGCCCGCTCCGGTGCTGATGGTGCCGTCGGCGACATAGATACCGTCAACCTGGTCAACAGCGTCGGCAATGGCGATGTTGCCCGAAGCAATCACTACCAGGGAGCTGCCTAGAGGAACGGTAATATCATTGTTAATGGTCACGTTTCGGCTCTCGGTCTGATTACCCACCAAAACAATCGCCTTGGTATCCGCCGGCAGAGCGCCACTGATGGTCACGTCGCCGTCAGAATAATAAACCCCGTCAGCGTCAGTGTCTGGGGGAAGGTCACCTAGATCGACGGTATCTCCAAGCTCATCCGTACTGGGTAGGCCAAGGAGTTGATAGAAGTAAGCGAACGATTGTCTTTGCATCAAGGTGCCAGAGGCTAACCAGTGGTTAGCCTCACTGTTAGAGGGATAACCCTCGTTGAAATTGGCCGAACCGCCGTAATGAGAAATAATTCCCCAAAAACCACCAACACCAAGAAGAGAGAAATTGGGATCACAGACTAAAGGATTCTCTTCACAGGTCTTAGGAATCAAGGAACTCACCCCTGATTGGCCATGGGCGTCGCCTTCTTGGGTTTGATACCAAGCATCGGCAATAAATTTAATCGTCACTGTTGCCCGACAATCGGTTAAACAAACCTTTGTGGCACCGTCAGCCCCACAGAGAATGGGATTGTCGCACCACACACTGTCATCGTCCTTCACTCGGGCAAAGACATAGTAATCGTCTTCTGGAACACTGCTGGTATCCCAAGTGACGCTCCAACCATCAGCCCCATTGGTATCAGTACCAATAAGCTGCCAGCCGTTGCATTGATTGGAAGAGATATTGGGACTGTAGTAAAACCTGACTTCTCCTACTGTTCCATCAGTATCGGTTGGTTGGGCAACTAAATTCACCGTCTCTCCTTGAATAACCTCATGACCACCTGAAGCCGGTTCGCCATTTAAAGTCAGCGAGGTACAATCAGGGGGTTCGTTGGGAGGTTTGTAGTAAGTTGTCATCAGGCAAGTAGCGGGGTCTCCAGCTATACTGCCAGTGGGAACAATACGAGCCCACACATTTTTGTATCCCTCGGCGCCCTGGGGAAGTGTCCCATCAACCGTCCAATTATAGCCTATCTCGACTGGAGGTGACCAGTTTAATCCGTTGGTGCTAATTGAAATCGTCCCCGACTGAATCGTTGGCCAGTGATTCGAGAGATCAGGATTGGTTACGTTTACCCCCTCATAGTAAAGAAGGGAATTATTAATAACCGATACCCTCTCCCCTGTCACTTCACCAATTTTCACTACTTTTAACTCGATATTTGAAAGCTCGGCCCAGTTATCACGAAGATCAACCCCAACCCAATTACCCTCCTCAACTCCCGCCGAAGTAATTAAATGATAAATAAAAAAGTATTTAGTGCCTCCTCCCAGCCCAACCGTCAATCGACCGTCATAAGAAGATGGAACCATATAATGCACAGCGTAGGGTTTCATACTGCACTCCAAACTCCAACCCATTCCTCTTGAAAAATAAAGGTGCCCGTGAATGTTTGGGTTACTATAATCATGCATTCTGCTTTTAACATCAGCAGTAATTGATTTAATTATATAACCGCTTGGGGCTGTTACTTTGATGGCCGCTCCACACCCACACTCGTCACAAAAAAGAAAAGCACTTCTAAATCTAATCCTATCAGGGCCGACTGATTGATCTGGTATCGAGTTTCCATATAAAGGAGAGCCTCCTGTCCCGCAAGTCATTTCACACTGAGGATTACAACCAGCAGAACTACAATCAGTGCCGTAAGTTTTATCACAACCGCGACACGGATTACCCGCGGGCAAAACCTTATTAGGAGGATACTGGCAGCCATTAATCACACTTCCCCAAAGACAAATTTTCTTGCCTTCATCCGCCTGAAATGGCCCCCACGTACTGCCACTGTGTTTAAACAAATTTTTAAATGCCTGGCCACTATATCTCCCGCTACTAATACTCCAGGTTTCTGTCGGGGCAGTGGAAAGTCTTGGGGCAAGAGTCACATCACAAACAGCATCATGTTCGCCAAATTTATTGTGAACGGCAAAATCATTGGCAAAAAAGGTTTGCTCTCCCTCAACTGAGAGATTATAAACTTCAACTGGCTCCTCTTTATATTCCAGGTTACTAATCCGTACCGGCAATAATTCCCCTTCCCCGCTCTTAACAAAAACCCAATCACCAACCTGCAAATCCTTAACAGGAACAAATGAAGCGTCTTTCAACTCTGGCCCAGGAATAGTGGTTTCTTGGGCACTAATGACAGCAAGAGAAGTAGCTGCAAGGAAGCAAAAAATTATCAATAAGAAACCGTAAACAAACAGTCTAACTGTTCCTGGTAGTTTTTTCATTTCAAATCAAGATTCTCCAGTTTTCCCCTCAAGCCAATAATTAAACGATATGTAAGAGTCTGAGAAAAAATTCCTTCTAGCTTGGTTAGAAGGTTCCCCTCGGATTTGATGGCTAAAAACGGGTGTTCACCAGTGACTTTGACTTTTTTCCCAGTAGCTGTTTCCAGTTCATAGTATCCTTCTCGGGCTAATTTATAGACATCAGAAACCGTTCCCTCTTTAATCTCTCCGGTTTCTGGTTTAAACGAAGAAACAGTATCTCCAGATTTTAAATTTGAGATGTTCTCGGTAGCCTGGTCGCTTTCTTGCTCAGTGGCTACCTCTGTTTCTTTTAGAAAACAACCTCCCCCACAGACACCGCAACCACAAGTTGTGCTGGTCACCTCGCTCATGGGACAAAAGCAAAAGCAGTACTGGTCGTCATACCATGCGTCGCAAGCACTGACGCACCAATCACCATCCGGGCACTCTTGGCCTTCAGGACAAGCTGCTAAAGAAAAAGAGCTAAAACCACCACTAAGAAGTAGAAAAAAGAACAAGCCAAAGAAGACTAGCAATAATTTAGGATAAACTTTGAGTTGAATCATCGGACCATTAAAATCCCTAATGTTTTTAAACCCTCTTCTGATTGTAGGCAAATAACATCAACCCAATCACCTTGAGAAAACTCCTCCGGAAAAGCCGGCTCAAACTCTCGCTTCTCAGTTGTTGCTTTTCCTTGCATTCTATAAAATTTCCTCCAAGAAGTTTTAGAATCAATTGGAACTGTTACTTCTTTACCCTTCACTTCTATTGTTAAACTATCCGTTGTGGCGCTAACGAAATGACCCGAAATACCAATTTGTCCATTTGGAAGCTCTCTTACCCCAACCCAAAGCTTTACTTCTTCACTTTTCTGTTGATCTCTATTGGGGTCAATCGGGTCAGCCGCTAGTTCTTTACCAAAAAATGAAGAAGGCTTTCCCCAAGGATTGACTTCCTGTTTCTTTGTTCTTGAATAAAGAAAATAGCCACCCTCTACAACTAGAGTTAAAACGACTAGGCCTAAGATGGTAAAACCAATAAGTTTGACCCGAGAAGTCTGCTTTAATTTGGAAAGGAGATTGCTAATCTTTATTCGGATTTCCATGGACAGGTTTGTTTTCTGTTCTTTACTCTATCATAGGGTCTTTACTACCAAAGTGTCAATACTAAACTTGTGGCGCGGGCACAACCCATTCTCCGGCTGGTGCGGTTTCAAATTCGGTGTGGGTTGTTTTCCGCTTCCCATGAACCTTAACTCCATGCCTAACCTCATCTTTATAAGTTCCGTCTGGCTGCTGGATAGAAACCACCGTGTCTTCAGGAATATCGGTGACGAAATCAACAATACACGAATCGGGCGGACAATAACTCGCGCTTGACCAGGTGTCAGCATACCAATACTCTACCCTCACCGGTACCATCATTTTTGCCTCGCAGGGCCACCAAGGACCGGCTGGCCCGCCAAAAGGATTTTCCCACCAAATTCTGTCCATTGAAAGTCCAGAAATTGGCCTCCATCTTCGTCCGGCCTCTTTATCTTCCTCATTAAAGGCAAAACCCTCGCCAATCGGGATCATTAGATAGTAGCCTTCAGGAAGAGTAGCTTCTGGATTTTCTATCTCGTTAAGCTCTATTAGTGGTTGAGAATCAATACCAAAAAAATTAGCCAATTCCAAAGCAGACGTTTCCTTATCCAAGGGGAGATGAACCCAGGAAAGCGCCTTTCCCTTTTCCCAGGCCGCTTCCATCTTTTTCTGGGACAAATAATAACTCTGGTCAATTGGCCCCCAATACATTATTAGCAATTCATCGCCTGGATGAATTAAATCATCATCACCCACTACTTCAGAATTCATCCCCCGAATTATTTCCACCGGCGTCCCAAATTCTTGGGAAATTTTCCACAAACTGTCTCCTGGTTGAACCTCATAAACAGTTGGGGGGATTACTTCTTCCGGCTGACTGGCTTCTTCCGCCAAAGGAAGAAAATCAGGCGAAACTTCTCGGTCATATCCACCAGCTGAAGGTGGTTGAGGGCTAACAATTTCTGGCCCAGCCTGATTTTCCGGCTCTTCCACTCCTTGATTAAGAATGGCTGACGGAGGGGATTCATCGGTTGTCACCGGGCCTGAAAGAGAGGCAATTCTAGACTCTAAATAAATTTCTGCTCCTAACAGAGCCACGGTTCCGCCAACGCCCGTAGCCATAAGAATTTTTTTTGCCAGCTCAAGGACTCCTCCTCGTGCTTTCTCTTGGTCAACAGCATCCCTCTCTATTGTCTCTGCACTTCCCTTTACCGCTTCCTCATGCATTTGAAAAATCTCCTTATAGGATAACTATACCATTTTCTCAGGCAAATCGGGAGAAAGAGGGACTTTCTACCTTAATCCTCCCGTCACCCGGACCTTCTTCAGTAAAGACTCATCCTCTAATATCTTTCCACAACCTCTCACCACCGCCGTCATCGGGTCATCGGCCAGCCAAACCGGCATCTTCGACTCTTCGGCAATCAACTTATCGAGGGCGACTAGTTGCGAGCCGCCACCACAAAGAGTAATTCCCCGGGCGACGATATCAGAAACCAATTCTGGCGGAGTTTCCTCAATAACGTCGGCAATGGCTTCCACAATCTCTCTCACCACCGGGGCGATTGCTTCTCGGACTTCATTGGTACTAATTTTGATTGATTTGGGTAAACCCGATTCTAAATCTCTCCCCCGAATCACCATCTGTTTCTCTTGATGCTCGCTCCCTAAAGGAGAGGCTGTCCCTAGCTGAATTTTCACTTCCTCCGCCGTCGCTTCACCAATTAAAATTGAATACTTCAATCTCATAAAAGAAATCACCGCTTCATCCATCTCGTCACCGGCGATTCTCAAACACCTCTCAATCACAATCCCGCCGAGGGAAATGACGGCAATCTCCGTCGTCCCTCCACCGATATCAACAATCAGCATCCCCTCAGGGTTTTCAATCGGCAAGCCCACACCAATGGCCGCCGCCATTGGTTCTTCAATCAAATAGGCTTTCCGAGCCCCGGCACTCAAGGCTGCGTCTTGGACCGCCCGTCTTTCTACCTCGGTCACCCCAGTGGGAATACCAATCACCACCCGGGGCTTAGGAATCTTAGGAATCAGTTTTCCCGACTCGTGGACCTCTCGAATATATCTCGTTAACATCGCCTCGGTGGCATCGAAATCGGCAATGACGCCATCTCTAAGTGGCCTAATGACCTCAATTAGGGCAGGCGTCTTCCCTATCATCTTCTTCGCCTTTGCGCCAATGGCTAAAATTTCCTTCGTCTTTTTCTGTCGAGCGACAACTGAAGGTTCACGAATGAGAATCCCCTTCCCCTTAACCAAAACCATGGTATTAGCCGTGCCTAAATCAATGGCTAAATCGTGAGAAACCAATCCAAAAAGTGAATCGATAATCATTTCAAAGCTAGTATATCATAGAAGCTTTAGGCCTCATCAGGTATCTCTCCGTCTTGACTAATCCAGGTGAAAGGAGGTATAGCTTTAATCGTTTCCAAATCTTGATTGGTAATGTTTGCCACCCTTATCGAAGTTATGGCTTCTCCCTTAATTAACCAAACTTGTTTAAGACTCTCTGGGTCGCTCGGGTCCAATTGGCTCATTTTCTTTGCTTGTTCCTGGGTTAAAACATGCCAGCTATTCCAGGCACGGAATAAAACCCTGTTATCGGTTGGCTCTTGTTCTCTTCGAACCATGGCGAAAATCATACCAGAATGTTTGTTCTCAAGCAAGAAATTTGCTAGACTAAGAAACCAAGGCATGACGGAAAAAATCAAAACCATAAACGACAAGGTTATTGAACATAGTTTCTATCTCCTCTTCTTCCTTGTGCCCTTGATTCTCACTCCCTTTAACTACGAACTTTTTGAGTTCAATAAAATGATGCTCGTCTATCTCCTGACAACGGTCATTGTTGCCGCCTGGCTCATGAAGATGATTGCCCAAAAAAAGATTCTCTTCCGCCGGACTTTTATGGATTTTCCCTTCCTTATTTTTCTTGGCTCTCAAATCCTCTCCACTCTTTTTAGCATCGACCGCCATACTTCCTTATGGGGTTATTACTCTCGCTTTCACGGTGGCTTAATTTCTACCTTTAGTTATCTTCTGCTTTATTGGGCTTACGTCGCCAATATGAATCATAAAAAAACGCTCTCGGCCCTCCGCTATGCCCTTTTTGCTGCCGTTTTAGTCACTCTCTATGGTGTCGCCGAGCATTTTGGCATCGACGCCAAATACTGGGTTCAGGATGTCCGGAATCGGGTCTTTTCTAGCCTCGGTCAGCCTAACTGGCTCGCCGCCTGGTTGGTCGCCATCATCCCGCTAACGTGGGGACTCGCGCTAAATTCAAAAAGCAAAGGGCAAAAATCAAAATTACAAAGCAAAATCCAAGAGTTTTCAAAACTCGCTCCCTACTTTCTTTTTCTGGTTTTTTATCTTTGTCTCCTCTACACTAAATCCCGCTCGGGGCTTTTGGGCTTTACCGCCACTTTTTTGGTCTTTTGGGGGCTCATTTTTTTGGTAGATTGCCGCCAGAGGAGGCAAAAGTCTTTCTCAAGCTTTTTCCGTCCCTACCTCAAACCCTTCATAATTTTTACATTTTTCCTTTTCCTTTTAACTTCTCTTGTCGGCACTCCCTGGACGCCTAACTTGAAACAGCTTGGCGCCAAAATCCAGGGAGTAGAGACGCCAAAAGAGAAGCCACCACCAACGATTTCCGATCAACCAGCGATTAGTGAGTCGGGTGAAATTCGACAAGTTGTCTGGAAGGGAGCCTTAGAAATCTGGAAACACTATCCTCTTTTCGGGACAGGTGTGGAGACTTTCGCTTATTCTTACTATTGGTATCGACCCCGAGAACATAACGACCTCAGTGAGTGGGATTTCTTGTATAACAAGGCTCATAACGAATACCTCAACTTCGCCGCCACCAGCGGCACGGTTGGCCTCTTAGCTAACCTCAGCCTCATTGGCGCCTTTTCTTTCTGGGTATTAAGGCAGGTCATCAAAGATAAAAAAAACACCCATAAGCATTTAATCATCGCCCTTCTGGCTGGCTTCATTTCCATCCCCGTGACTAACTTTTTTGGCTTCTCCGTCGTTGCCGTTGCCCTTCTTTTCTTTCTTTATCCGGCCATGGGAATAGCCCTCGCCAGGACAAAGGAAAAAGAGGCAGTTGAAAGGCAAAGTAAAATAGGGACCGCCCAATACGGCGAGATTATTTTTGCCTTAATCATCGCTTCTTTTATTCTGATTAAACTTGGTCTTTTCTGGTACGCTGATACCCTTTTTGCCAGAGGCGGAAAACTCAGCGATAATGGCTGGCATAAAGAGGCTTACCAAACCTTCCAATGGGCGACGGCCATCCGCCCGGGCGAACCTTTTTATCATGACGAGTTCGCTTTGGCGGCCGCCAATCTCGCCGTCCTTGCCGAGCAAAAACAAGAAGCGACCCTCTCAGCCCAATTAATCGAGGTGGCTATTTCTGAATCGGACAAGGCTTTGAAAATCAGTCCCTATCATTTAAACTTCTGGAAAAACCGTACTCGTGTCTTTTATAAATTGGCCGAAATTGACGAGGAATACTCTCAGGCTGCTCTGGCTTCCCTTCTCCAAGCGGCCGAGCTCGCTCCCACTGACGCCAAGATTCACTATAACCTTGGCCTTCTCTATGTCCGGGTTGGCCAAGAAGAGGAGGCCATTAAAACTCTCGAGAAAACCGTCGAATTGAAACCCAACTATGCCGATGCTCGTTATGCCTTGGCTCTTTTCTACGAAAAAGACGGTAAAATCGAAGAGGCACGGGAACAGCTAGAATATATCTTAGAGAAAATTGACCCCAACCATGAAGCCGCCAAAGAAAAAATGAAAGAGCTTTAAGGTTTTTTTTCAATCTACCGTCACTCCCGTGCTATTCGACAGTTCAAGAATCCCCCTACCAGACTTTAGTCTGGTGAGAATGTTATACTATTTTTAGTGAAAGAGGCGTTAGTCTACCAAAAACTTCCTCAACATAAAGCCCGCTGCCAGGTTTGCCAACGCCGTTGCTTAATCGCCGAGGGGAAGGTCGGTTTCTGTCTGACAAAACTCAACCAAAAAGGTAAACTCTATCCTCTCAATTACGGTTTAATCCAAGGCATCCAGGTCGATGACATCGAAAAGAAGCCCTTCTATCACTTTCTTCCTGGCGAAAAAGTGCCCTCAATTGGGAGTTTTGGCTGTAACTTTCACTGTAAGCAATGTCTTAACTGGTGGTGTTCCTGGGGGGACGAGGCGACGACAATTCTGAAAGAGATGGCCCAGGGAAAACCCCACAAAACTCTCGCTCCCCAAGAATTAATCAAGATGATTAAAAAAGCCGGCTACCGAACCATTGCCTTTACTTATAATGAGCCTGTCGTCTGGGCTGAATACGTCATTGATACGGCCAAACTGGCGAAAAAAGAGGGCTGTTTTACCCTCTTCGTTACCAATGGCTCCTGGACCAAAGAAACCTTAGACATCATTGGTCCCTATATTGATGCGGCCAACGTTGATCTTAAAGGCTTCTCTGAAAAAACTTACGCGAAAATGGGAGCTTTTTTTGGAGAGATTCCCGAGATGACCAAATATGCCCAAAAGAAACATAAAATCTTTCTCGAACTAACGACGGTCTTAATTCCTGGAATTAATGATGATCCCAAAGAGCTAAAGAAAATGGCTAACTGGATTGTTAAAGAATTAGGCCCAAAAACCCCTTGGCATCTTAGTCGCTATGACCCCCACGCCGCCCCTGATAAAGATTTTGCCGGAATCCCGGCCACCTCAATTGAAGAATTAAAAAAAGCGGCTCATATTGGCAAAAAGGCCGGCTTACAGTTCGTTTATATTTGGGCACCGGGATATGACATGCCCGGTGGGGCCTACTCTAAAGGGGACATCATCTGCCCCAAATGTGGCCAAACCGCTATCAGTCGTACCTTTTGGCACCCAACAATAAAAAATGTTGATAAAAAAGGCCATTGCAAAAAATGTGGTGAAGATTTAAATATTAAAATGTAGTAGACGAGGGGGTAGCGATGTTAGTTTTTGCTTGTTTTTCACCTCATCCACCCATTATTCTGCCCAGTGTTGGCTCAGAAGCCGACCGGGCGAAGGTAAAAAAGACAATTCAAGCTCTGGAAAAACTAGGCAAAGAGCTTACTCAAGCCAAACCAGACTGTATTCTTATTACCTCCCCCCATCCCGACTGGGGTTTTAATGTCCCCTTACATTTTCTGGCTAAAGATATTCATGGAATTGAGGTCAAGGCTCACTTAACTGATCTTGAATCCCCCGAGGTCCATTTCAAGCGAGGGAAAGAACTCATCAAAAATCTGGAATATATTAAAAGACTGGCCTGGATTGCCTCGGGCGATATGAGCCATCGGTTAAAAGAAGATGGGCCTTATGGGCTTCACCCTTCGGGACCAAAATTTGACAAAGAATTCATTGAGCTCCTTAAGAAAAAAGATGTTCAGGGGATCCTGCACTTGCCCGAGCGACTCATCGAAGAAGCGGGCGAATGTGGCTTAAGAAGTTTTTGTCAATTATTAGGCGCCCTTGAAGGAGCAAAAGTTAATTGGCAACCGGAAGTCCTCTCCTATGAAGGGCCTTTTGGTGTCGGTTATTTAGTCGCTAACCTCAAGGTAGGCCATGGATCAATACGTAAGTCTGGCAAAAAACACCATTGAAACCTATATTAAAACGGGAAAGGCTATCTCTCCGCCGGATAACCTACCGAAAGAGATGCTCGCCAACCGGGCTGGAGTTTTTGTTTCGATTCATAAAAGGGATGGCTCGCTTCGAGGCTGTATCGGCACTTTCATGCCGACCAAAGAAAACCTTGCACAAGAGATTATTGCCAACGCCCTCGCTTCGGCCACTCAGGATCCCAGATTCTCACCAATCACCAGCGCAGAAGTGTCGTCGCTGGTTTACTCGGTCGACGTCCTCTCAAAACCAAGTCTAGCCACCCGAAAAGAACTTAATCCAAAAAAATATGGCCTCATCGTTTCGACTAATGATGGCCGTCGAGGTTTGCTCTTGCCCGATATCCTTGGCGTCGAAACAGTCGAAGAACAAATTGAAATCTGTCGTCATAAAGCCGGCATTTCCCCAAAAGAAAAAACAAAATTTGAGGTCTTTACTGTAGAAAGGCACGGGTAAAAATGGTACAATTTCCCCATGGCTGTTCGTAAAATCATTACTGTTCCCAACCCAATTCTTCGCCAAAAATCAAAACCAGTTAAAAACCTGCCCTCCGACCGGCAGGTCAAGAAACTGGTCGACGATTTAATCGACACCGCTAGGGCCGCCAAAGAGCCCCGGGGAGTCGGACTTTCTGCTGTTCAAATTGGCATGCCAGTCAGGGTTTTTGTCATCAAAAAGGATAAGAAATTTACCCCATTTATAAATCCTAAAATCACTTGGCGATCTAAGAAAAATTTTAGTCAAGTCTCAGAAGAAGAGAATCTTTTTCTTGAGGGCTGCCTTTCCGTCCCCTCTTATTACGGCTTTGTCGACCGACCCTTTGCCATTAAAATCCAGTGGCAAGACCTAAAAGGCAAAACTCACTCCGAAAAATTCGAAAATAAAGAATCTGCCTACATCCAACACGAGTTCGACCATCTTGACGGCATCCTTTTTGTCGACTGCATCCTGAAACAAGGAGGAAAAATATATAAAGTGGAAAGGACTAAGGAAGGGAAAGAAAACTTAGTTGAAGTTGAACTTTAGTTATGCTAAGCTATAGGATAGATTTTCTCCCTCGCCAATGGTGAGGAATGCCTCGCTAACTTGGCCAGGAGAAAAAAGAGTGACTTACTAAAAGTCGCACTTTAACAACCGGGGTTTAGGTAAAACACCTCCTTTTTCTAAAAAATCTCGAAATCCCCGCTTTGGGGGTAAAGATTTGCCCGCAGGGCGGGGGTTTTGAGGTCAAGTAGAATAAAAAAGGGGTGAAAGGAATGGAAAAAGTCCGGATACTAACAATCCTACTGATAAGCATCCTGGCTTTAGCAGCCGCGGCAACAGCGCTAGCGGCGCTTCAGCCAACCTATGGTGTCGCTGTGGTCGATGGGGACATCAGTGAATGGGATCCGGAGGGAGATACCTGTCTCGATATGCTCTTGGCCGGCGGCCAGGGCGGGCAGACAGAAGTTCTCTCGCAAGTTTGTCTCCGCTACGATTGTATGAGCAAGACGCTCTTCGTCCTAGTGCTCGCTGAGCCAAATACGAACATCCAAGTCGACGCAGAAGAGCATTGGCTGAAGGTTAATGAAAAAGTAGTGGTCGACGATCAGGCGGGAAACGACGGAACTCCCCCAGACTTCGAGTGGGTCGGTCTGAGTCAGGACGAAAACAACGCTCAAGGTTG
>Ga0315289_10009286_pt1 | contig 14163 bp, 16 predicted proteins | sample YL17G11_40_MG_FD_203452 | JGI IMG/M metagenome (GOLD analysis project Ga0315289, IMG submission 203452) | Sediment microbial communities from Yellowstone Lake, YNP, Wyoming, USA - YL17G11_40 | ecosystem: Environmental > Aquatic > Freshwater > Lake > Sediment | place: USA: Wyoming | collected...
TACGGGTTCAGCAGGGTATCAGGTGGTCTTCTTTGCCTTTGCTTTTGAGGCTATTCCCCAAAGTGGAGCAGAACCCAATAATGCCCAGACCGTGATGGGAAGGATCATGAATTGGTTTGGGATAAGCAAACCCACCTTTGTAGCTGGGGATGCTACTGGAGATGGGGTAATCAATTCAGCGGACGTGTCGTATTTGATAAATTATCTCTTTGTGGGTGGGCCTGCACCTGGACCCCTGGAGGCTGGAGATGCTAATTGTGATGGGCTGGTCAATGGTGCCGATGTGTCCCATATTATCAATTATTTATTTGTCGGCGGACCCCCACCATGCTAAAGGCATGACGAATAACGAATAGAAAAAAGGCGAACCCTGCTTTTAGGCGGGGTTCGCCTTTTTTGCTTCCTGTTGGTGTTTTTCGCCAACCGAAGGGAATATATTGTCGAAGAGTTTTCCCAAGCGGGCATCCATCCCTGGTGAATCCATTCAGGATAAACCCGACCGAACCTAACCCGACCTCCCACTAATTTCCGCATGTTATCGGCGGTGGTCCGCTAACAAACAAATAGTTGATCAGATAAGACACATCCGCTGAATTGGTTGTTCCGTCGCCATTTGGATCTCCCGCCTCCAGCGGAATAGGTTTTGGTCCACTTACGAATAGGTAGTTGATCAAATATGAGACGTCCGCAGAGTTTATAGCTCCATCCGCATTGGCATCACCCCGCTTAAACGACAGTCTAAACAGGGTAACACCATAAATCCCCCAAGTATTTCCCACCTGCATCCCACGCCACAGATACCAGTGGATGTTAGTGTCCCAGGTATTGTATATACCGTATTCCATGGTGGCATCATCGTAACCAATCCCGGTCACAAAGTGATCCGTATCGCCGTTGCCATCAGTGTCCACTAGCAGAACTACCGGGCGATTGGCGTTGATCTCCGCTTTATAGGAGGACCAGTTGAACCCAGAAAAATACCTATTTGACGCAACCGGATGGTAGTGGGGCGTAATCCAATTGACATAGCCCGTAAAAGAGCTTGGAACATCAGAGAACCAACTCCAGCCGTAGTAGTTACCCCATGAGCTCCAGGAGGTCATAAAGAAATCAGCCACGCAGTTACTGGCGTGGGCTCCGCCAGTTTCAGACATGTCAGCTAATAGATCAGGATAGGCATCCATCGGGCAGGAGTAATCTTGGTAGTGATCACCGTCGGGGGCAGAACAATCGGGATTGCTGCGGTCGTCGGCGATCATAGCGTCGACCGCAGCGGTCTGGGTTGACGCATCACCCGGAACTAAGTTGACACATCCCTTCCCATCATAATACCCAACCACCATACCTACAGCGGTAGGACCACAGCCATGATGCCATATGCACGCTGGGACGCCAGGTATTACCACTTGCGCTCGGGTGATAGAACGTATGCCTGGGTCTAAGCCGGGAGGCGGAATAGGTCCAGTAGTGCTCTGTTGAGCGAAAACAGGCTCAGCCACAGACAAGAGCACTGCCGTAAGAATACAGAACAAACTATACCACATAAACTTATTCATTTTTTCTCCCTCCAATTTCCGGGTCAGATATGGTGAGACCTATCCGACCCTTTATTTAAGCGAAAGCGACATTAACATTTGCTAATATCGGTGCACCAATATCAATACTTTCCGACTCGTCCTTTTCTAATATTCTTGGATTTCCAGAATAATGCGCAATTTAACTATAATATAATTCATGAACTGAATTTGTCAAGCCTTTCCCTGCAAAAAGCCAGATCTTTTTGCAAAGATTTGTAAGCGGATCGGAATGATATGTTTAGGCAAATAAGAAAAAGGGGAGGAGAAATCCAGGTATTCTTTGTTGTTCGCGCATGGTTCCCTCTTTGATAAAACCCAGTTTGCATGACTCTTTCTTCAAGGGATTCGAAGCTTTTTAGTCTTTTAAAATCTCTCTCAGCGGGTGTCTTGTGAATAAAACAATCTATTGTCTTAAGAGACTGTTAAATCTTTGGGAATGCTCCGTTGGAAAATTTTTATTGTGGCATGACGAACAAGAAAGTGCTATATTAATTTTTGAAAATTATAGAGATTTCATCACGCCAGGCTAAAAAGGAAGGTAAAAAACAATGAAATCGCTGGACACCGAGCCAAGTCCCGAACCATTTTGGTTCGGGGCAAGCAGCATCAAAAAGAAAAACGAGAAGGGGACCAAATTATGAGCAAGATTAGTTCTACTCCGTCCTCTAATTTTATTAGGGAGATCATCGAGGGGGACTTGAGGACAAACAAATACGGTGGGCGAGTTCACACTCGATTCCCTCCGGAGCCGAACGGCTATCTGCATATCGGACATGCCAAGTCCATCTGCCTCAATTTCGGACTGGCGGCTGAATTCGGAGGACTTTGCAATTTGCGGTTCGATGATACCAATCCAAGCAAAGAGGAAGTGGAATATGTGGAGTCGATCAAAGAAGACGTCCGCTGGCTGGGATTTGATTGGGAGGATAGGGAATATTATGCGTCAGACTACTTTGACCAACTCTACGAGTGGGCAGTAAAGCTAATCAAAAAGGGGAAAGCTTATGTCTGCGATTTGAGTGCGGATGAGATTCGGGAGTATCGAGGGACTTTGACTGAACCCGGTAAAGACAGCCCTTATCGTAATCGCTCTGTCGAAGAGAATCTGGATCTGTTCGAGCGAATGCGCAAAGGAGAATTTCCGGATGGCTCCCGTGTTCTGAGAGCGAAGATTGACATGGCCTCTGGTAATTTGAATATGCGTGATCCGGTGATGTATCGCATTTTGCATGAGAGTCATCACCGAACTGGCGACAAATGGTGCATTTATCCCACCTACGACTTCACTCATGGTCAGTCCGACTCCATCGAAAGGATCACCCATTCCATCTGCACGTTGGAGTTTGAAGACCATCGTCCTTTGTATGATTGGTATTTGGACGAATTGGAAGTTTACCACCCACAGCAAATTGAGTTTGCCCGGCTCAATCTCAGCTACACGGTGATGAGCAAGCGAAAGCTTCTGAGATTGGTGCAGGAAGGAAACGTCTCCAGATGGGATGATCCACGGATGCCGACAATATCGGGTTTGCGGAGGCGGGGCTACACGCCGGAGGCAATCCGAATTTTTTGTGAGCGTATTGGAGTGGCAAAAAGGGATAGTGTGGTCGATATCGCTCTACTCGAACACTGTCTTCGTGAAGATTTGAACAAGCGTGCACCACGTGTTATGGCGGTGTTGCGTCCACTTAAGGTAGTAATTGACAATTATCCGGAAGGTCAAGTGGAAGAGTTGGATGCGGTGAACAATCCGGAAGATCCAAGCATGGGGACGCGGAAAATCCCCTTTTCGCGTGTGCTGTATATCGAACGGGATGATTTTCGGGAGATTCCACCGAAAGGGTTTTTCCGACTGACTCCTGGTAGTGAGGCTCGTTTAAAGCACGCCTATATCATCAAATGTGAGCGGGTGGTTAAGGATGAAAAGACTGGCGAAGTGGTCGAGCTACATTGCAGCTATGATCCTGAAACTAAGAGTGGCGGGGCGAAGGCGGGGCGTAAGGTGAAAAGCACGCTACACTGGGTCTCAGCTGACCATGCTCTTCCTGCCGAAGTGCGGTTGTATAACCATCTCTTCCTTACACCAAATCCAGATGATGTCCCGGATGGTTCAGACTTCAAGGCGAATTTGAATCCAAATTCATTAGAGATTTTGACTTCATGTAAAGTGGAACCCAGCTTAGCAAATGCAAAACCAGGAAGCCGTTATCAGTTCTTAAGACTGGGCTATTTTTGCGTTGATTCTGATTCTTCCGATGAAAAACTCGTGTTCAATCGAACCGTAACATTACAGGATGAATGGGCGAAGATCGAAAAAACACTGAAGAAATAGGTAAGGAGATCGTAAGTTCTCTTGATGTATGGATATTAGGATTCATCCTGAAGGGGATGATGATGTCAACTACCTTGGGGAATTTACATTTCTGAGGCATCAAGGAAAATTCCGAATCGCACTTTGAAAGGTGAGGATGATGGATAGAAAAGAAATCTTCAAAAAAATTGGACAGATACTCAAAAAACAAGGGGCAAGAAAGGTGGCGGTCTTTGGTTCCTACGTGAGAGGAGAAGAAAAGCCAGAAAGTGACATAGATATTATCGTTGATTTCACAGAGAGAAAAAGCCTTCTTGAACTTGTCAAAATAGAAAGAGAGTTATCCGAAGCTTTGGGAATAAAAGTGGATTTGCTGACGGAAAAATCTATAAGTCCATATTTGGTTGACACAATCAAAAAGGAAATGGAGGTTATTTACGGGTGAAAAAAGACAATTCTGCATATTTGAGGCACATTTTAGACGCCATATCCAGAATAGAGAATTACATTCAGGGCATAAGATATGAAGAATTCATGGAGAATCATCTCATCCAGGATGGAGTTATAAGGCAGATCCAGATCATAGGCGAAGCCACAAAGAGATTATCTAACGAAATTAAGGAAGAGCATCCTGAAATACCCTGGAAAGATATAGTGGGAATGAGAGATAAGTTGATACACGATTATTTTGGTGTAGATTTAGATGCGGTCTGGGATACTGCCAAACAGGATATCCCCGCTTTAAAAAACAAATTGATAGGCATTATTGAGAAAGAGAAGGGAATATAAGCGCGCTAAAGTCGCCACACGGTGTTCTATAAAGATCCAGATTCGACTTCAGGAAAACTCGTGTTCAACCGGACTGTAACGTTACAGGATGAATGGGCGAAGATTGAGAAAAAACAAGCAAGTAGCAAATAGGTCAGTAGCGCAGAGCTGCTGATCTACGAACTATAAGGTCGTGAACTTATGATTTACGAAATAAATGGGTATTCACTCAATTCTAATGTGAATGATTATCCTGAAGGTGCATTAACACCATTCAGTCAGGACAGTTATGCGATATACGAAACTTTCGGTATCAAGCGACTTTTCAAAAATGAGAAATTCTATTGGATTGAAAACAAAGTATTTCTCAATAAAGAATGCTCAGAAGCTATTTTGGCAGCAATAGATGACAGAATTTATAAAATACTGTTAAGGATACACGATGCTACTTTTGAAAATTGTTCAAATACACGCAACCAAATTGTCGATCATGTATTTCAATATTTCAACTCCCAACCTGAAATAATGGAACTTGACGAATCCAAGAAATTGCTATGTTGGGACTCGGCGCACGGTAATGTGATTTTGGAAGCGGAGGGGTGGGGTACATCGATAATTCTCACCTCGAATATTGTCAAAGATGCAGCCATAGAATAGTAGGTCAGGTGCCCTGCGCACCTGACACCAAAATAGATCAGGAGCACGGGGCTCCTAACCTACGTCTGGTAAAACAAAGACACGATCACCCTCCCCCCTCCCATCGAGGGAGGGGGATATGAATCCTCTCCCCTTGTGGGAGAGGAAAAAGGAGAGGGGGAAAGGAAGATAAAACACCAAGATAAGTCGGGAGCACGGGACTCCTAACCTACAAACTAAGGAACCTATGAAAGAGAAAAATTTCGCTATTACCGGTGTGGCGGGCTATATTGCCCCGCGTCACCTCAAAGCCATTAAGGAGACCGACAACCGCTTGGTGGCGGCAGTTGATCCGCATGATTCCGCAGGCATTTTGGACAGCTACTTCGAAGAGGTGCAATTCTTCAGAGAGTTTGAAAGATTCGACCGGCACATCGAAAAGCTTCGTCGCCTGGGGGAAGACAACAAGCGAGTGCATTATGTCAGCATCTGCTCACCGAATTACCTGCATGACGCCCATGCCCGGTTTGCCTTGCGAGTGGGTGCAGATGCCATTTGCGAGAAACCGGTGGTGCTCAATCCTTGGAATATCAAACCACTCCAAGAGTTAGAAGAGGAAAGCGGTAAAAGGATCTATACTGTTCTTCAATTGCGCGTTCACCCGTCTCTGATTGCGCTGAAAAAAGAATTGGAAAACAATCCGCCAAGTGCCAAGAAGAATATCGAGCTCACCTACATCACCTCCCGTGGTCCCTGGTACCTTGCTTCATGGAAGGGTCAGCTCGATCGCTCCGGTGGACTGGCTACTAATATCGGTATTCATTTTTTTGATCTTTTGATATGGCTATTTGGCGAAGTAGAGCATAGCGAAGTTCATATCGCTACTTCGACCAAAACCGGTGGCTTTTTGGAGCTTACGGGTGCGTGTGTGAAATGGTTTCTATCCATCGACAAAGAGGATTTGCCACCAGATTGCAGGAAAAATAACAAAAGGACGCACCGCTTGATCCTTCTGGATGGCGAAGAAATAGAGTTTTCGGAAGGATTCACTGACTTGCATACCATAGTTTACAAAGAGATCTTATCAGGAAAAGGATTTGGCTTAGAAGATGCCTTACCTTCGATAGTTCTGGCTCACGATATCCGCAATGCTAAGGCTATTGGCATAAACCAGAACTCGCATCCATTCTTAAAGAAGATGAAATGAATATTTAATCAATATTACCGTAGGTCAGGAGCACAGGGCTCCCGCCCTACCCTGCTGTGGCAAAAATATAGGACATTATAGGACATCGATATAGGACATCTTAAGACACGACAAAACATAAAGAAATCATTATGAAAAAAGTCTAGGTGACGGAGAAAGGATATGAAAACAAATGATTTGAATCTTCTGGCATATTGTGGGCTATATTGCGGAGGGTGTAGCTTTAAGGTTGCATTTCAAGAGAAGAATAGGGAACATCTTTTAGGCATGCCAAAGAAGTATGAGAAATACAAGGATGTTGAATTGGTGGATTGTGCCGGATGTCGGGTTGAGGATAGATGTGGTGAATGTCCCATTAAAAAGTGCGCCCAAGAAAAGAAATTGACTTATTGCGGTGAATGCAAAGAATTTCCATGCAAGAGAATTAATGACTTCTCTTCTGATGGAATTTTTCATCATTTTGAGACTATTGAAAACATAAAGAATATTCAAAAAAACGGCATTGATAGTTGGCTTAAGGATCAAAAGAACAAATATCAATGCTTGTGTGGGAAAAAGCTATCTTGGTATGTAAAGACTTGCGTTCATCAAACTTAAGTTCAGAGTTTTTTGATCTGTCAGTAGCTACTCCTTCAGGATGAATCCTTCTGGTGAATCCTGACAGATAAGCTGAAAGGAATTAAAATGCCCTACTATAAGAAAATCGTGGGAGAGATTTGCTATTTAAGCCCCTGCAGTATTGAAGATGCGGAAGCATGGACAAAATGGGATAATGATCTGGAGGTGACAATACCTCTGGGCGAGGAAGCTTATATGCTGTATTCATTGGAGAGAGAAAAAGAGATGATGAGCAATATGCTCAAGAAGGAATCGTATGTTTTCAACATTGTGGACATTAAGGAGGAACGGCTGATCGGAAGATGCATGTTGTTCAATATGGATCATGTGAACCGGACAGCGATGTTTGGAATCGTAATCGGAGAGAAAGAATATTGGAATCGGGGGTATGGGAAAGAAGCGACATCGCTTTTACTGGATTACGGTTTCAACCTTTTAAATCTGCACAGCATCATGCTGGGAGTCTATTCCTTCAACAATCGTGCATTGAGGTGCTATCGCGGGGTGGGATTCAAGGAGATCGGACGACGCAGACAGGCAAGGATATTTGGAGACCAGAAGTATGATATGGTATTTATGGATATTCTGGCTGAAGAATTCCGCTCGGTGGTAGTGAAAACAGTCTTGGAGAAACAATAATGAAGTTAGATAGGACAGGAGCCCCGCGCTATTGCCAGGTAGATTTTTCTTACGGTAGACCTTCTTGACCACTATCTCGTTGTTGAAGATGCGTATGCACTCATACGAAACACCAACGGAAACTAAGAGATCTATGACAAAGGAACTAAACAAAATGGAGAAATTTGAGTTTTTATTAGGAGGTTGGAATCTGGAATATGGAATTCCAAAGAGCGCCTTCAGTGAAGCAGGAACAGCTACCGGTACTGGAACAATCAAAAGAGCGCTGGATGACAAGTATGTTTATTTTGATTATGTAGCATCTCAAGCAGGAAAAGAAACACGAGCACATGCGATTTTTGCTTGGGATGAAAAAGCGAAGGTGTATAGATATTGGTGGTTTGAAAGCTCAGGGAGTTTCTTAACAGCAACCTGTAATTTTGTTAATGATGAAACTCTGTTTCTAAATTGGCACGATACCTTGTTAATCCAGACTTTTACAAAAGATGGTCCCAATAAAGTTGTCTTGAGAATGGAACATCCTATTGCTTTCGGGAAGTATGAATTAATATTGGAAGTACTATTCACGAGGAAATAATTTTTGTTCCGTCAGAAGCTACTCCTGACGGACAATGTTGTGCATAATGGAAATGTGTCAGGAGAAGAGCTCCTGACACAACGATAAAGAGTTCGTATATCTGCATTCCGTCTATACCACCCCAAATTAGAAGGATAAACGCAATACATTTATGAACGAGTTATACAAAATTAGGCGGCCCAAGAGCCAAGAGATATGAAAGACATCAAAAGGATACATATCGTAGGTGGGGCCGGAAGTGGCAAGACTCATGCCTCTCGTAGAATATCTGAAAAGCTGGGAATCCTGGCATACGATCTTGATAATATATTCTGGGACAACACAGATGATAGTTACAACAAAAAGGCTAGCCCGGAAGTCAGAGATCAGAAACTTAAAGAAATACTTCTCAATCAGTCGTGGATAATAGAAGGTGTATACTTCAAATGGCTTAGAGAAAGCTTTCAGAAAGCGGATGTAATCATATTATTGATGCCCAACTATGCAATTTGCACCTTGAGAATAATATCGAGATTCATACAAAGAAAGATCGGAATCATGCCCTCAAAAAAGAAAGAGACTATCAAAGGGTTGATTGAGCTAATCAAATGGAATCAACAATACAATAAAGAGGACATTCCAGATATCGTTGCGCTCTTAAAGCCGTATAATGATAAAATGAAGGTCTTTTCTAAAGCAGATGAAGCCGTGGATTATGTAAATGGAACATTTAGCAGGTCAGGAGCCCCGCGCTCCTAATACTCCATTCTTACATTGATCGAGTAAGAGCAAATCACAGTTTCCAAGGAGCTGATAAATGTATGAACACCGATCACAACCTCTATTACCAAAGCACCTTTTCATACGGCGTGTAGCTTGGCACGTACTATCGGCATTGGCAGTGATTTTCGGATCACTTTTGATTGGGATCATGGGTTACCATTTCACCGAGGGTCTTACCTGGCTTGACTCACTTCTGAATGCTTCGATGATTCTGGGCGGGATGGGACCGGTGAATGAGCTCCATACCGGTGGGGGTAAGGTGTTTGCGTCCTTCTACTCACTTTTTTCGGGTATAGTTTTCTTAGTAACTGCGGCGGTCCTTGTAGCACCCGTAGTTCATCGGTTTCTACACCGCTTACACCTTGAGGCAAAAGACGATAAACCCTGAATCAGAGTTGATAAGTAGGGCAGACAATCAATTCTACTTCGTAAATCGAGGTAAAAATGGAAAAGAGAATCAAGATAGTCGATGTCAACGCAGACTTTTTCGAGTCCTCCGACCCGATCCCGTAAAATGCGGGACCAAGTCAAAGGACCCGGCGGTCACAGAATGGAATTGAAGCGAAAAGGAACATCTGAAATCTCTTTTTTCTGTCAGAGAGTGAAGGATGTAATCAAGAAGATACCTTTCGGTAAGGTCTCTACATACGGGCAGATTGCGGCCTGTGCAGGCAATCCCCGTGCGGCTCGTCAGGTGGCGTGGATACTTCACTCGTCCACTCGAAAAGATAGACTGCCTTGGCACCGGGTGGTTAACGGGAAAGGACAGATTTCTTTAAAACCGAATTATGGTTATGAGATTCAAAAGGAGCTGTTACGGAAAGAAGGAATAAAGTTCGATAAGGGTGACACTATCGATTTTAATCTTTCTCTTTGGTCTCCATCTTAGAATATCTCGGATGCTTCGGCATGAGAAAGGATTGTTGGCGATTTTTTTTTCACATAGGTGTCGTTAAGAAGGTTTCGGTGGCAGTTACGTATCGTCTATCGTAAGTCGTTGTCGTTTTGGTGTTAAACGAAAGACGAAACCGATCCTATGGATCCAAATTCGGACACTCGAAACCGATACATAGCCGACTTGTAGTGAGCTTGTCGAACTAAACCCCCAAACCGATAAACGACGGACAGATTTAGGCAACAGCCTCTTCTATTCCCGATGCATCAGAATCCTTGAAAATCTCTTATGCCACCGGGCTCCAGATGTTGGCTGAAAAGGTGGCTGGCTCGACAAGCTGGTGAAAGTGCGTGGCGATTCTCTTCATTCCTGCATCTTTGAAAATTCTTGTGTTAATCTTCTCCAGGTCCCCCAAATTTTCATATTCCCACATTTCAATATACAGCCCAGATATTGCACCATAGTCCTGCTTATAGAGCTTCCACGATTTTAAGCCTTTGAAAAGCTGATGGTGTTTTTCTTTATATTTGAGGAACTCGTTCAGCAACGGCGTAAATTTTGCTTGTCTTTCTGCTTTGACCACATAAGTCTCCACCAAATAAACACTCATTTTTTCACTTTCCTTTCCGGCATCAAACTTTCTCTCTTTGGTACTGATCCTTCATCCTGAAGAAAGGAATTCCATCCCAGTCTCAGCAGCAGGTCAGGAACACTTAGCTCCTGACCTATGCGGTATGTAGGGGCGATTCATGTGGAACATCCCGCCAGAGGCGGGGAATCCCCCTACTTCTCTATTAGAACATATGTATCAGGAGCACTAAGCTCCTGACCTGCACAACTACTGTTTTTATCTCACCCCCTGTTTCCCCCTCTCCTTGTTTAAGGAGAGGGGGACTAAGGGGGAGAGGTCTTGTGAACTATTCCGCCCAGGCGGGCATCGACTTCATATAGTTTTCAGCTCGTTTATTGGCTTTTTCCTCATTCAAATTTGGTTGCCAGCTTAAAAACCACTGGGCTATGTCCTTCTTGATTTCTTCTTTTGGTTTAAGGTTTCCTTTCTCATTTGTGCAGTATTTACAGTAGTTTTCTGCCGGTCCCTTGAAATCCGGGATATCCAGTGGTACGGCACAGGAATAACAGAATTTCCCCATCTTTAACCTCCTTTCACCTTGTTTGTTTTGCTTTCGAAGTATCTGATGCTTCAGCATTAATGAATGCCAAAGCAAATCTTTAGAGCATGAGTGGCGATTAATCTATGAGGACAAAATAGTAGAACCCCTGCTACTACAATTTGGCATGCCAAAGTAAGCAGCATGAAGTAAAACATGACGTCAACAGCTTTGGGGCACTTTTTCTTTCTATATAGCCTAATAAACCAGCGATCTTTTTTTGGGTCTTCTGATGCTTGTTCACCAGAGAATTCATTTGTCTCAACCATCGGCAATTTTTTCTTTATTATGTTTAGAGCACGCTGATTACCAAGTTGGAATGAACGATCTCCCACAAATTGCCACAGGAAACCCCCGAAAATAATAAAACTCACGATTGACAGCAAAAACCTAAAGAAAGGCGAAACGTGAGACGAGAATATGAAATTGTAGAAAATTCCCAGAATAGCGTAAGCACCGCTCGGAATCAATCAAAGCTTTTGGTCATAGTGTGTGCCAAGAGCCATCATCTTTTCGTATTGTGAAAGCAAAACTGTGGTTTCTGCTTGTTCCATAATAAGCCTCCACTATTTAATTTTTCGGCAGCATTCATTTAACTGGGTCTGTTTTTGGTTTTTATCAACCTTCGACGAAACGCCACATTTAGTCTAGTTTTGATTAAACTTTGCGTGAACAAACTCAACCGCTTTTTTGATTCTTTTTATCACTTCCTCTTTACCCAGAAGCTCTAAAAGATCGAAAAGGGGCGGTCCGCCTGAGACTCCGGTGGCTGCCAGACGAACCAGATGAATTAAAGGTGCTGGTTCTATTTTCAGTTCTTCTGCTAACTTACGCAGAGTTTCTTCAATTTTGTCTTTTTCGAAGCTTTCTAAGTGAGATAAGTGATCAGCAAAGGCATTCAACCTGACCACAGCTTCAGGTGAATTGAAAGTTTTGTTTACTGCTTTTGGTTCATATTGATAGTCAAATTTAAAAAAGTATTTACCCTTTTCAGCGAACTCTTTTAAGGCCTTACATCTTTCTTTGAGTAAGGGAATGAATTTCAAAAGCCAATCTCTTTTTTGTTTCGCCACTTCGCCTGAAATCAAATTCTCCTTAATCAAGAAAGGGATGACCAGATCCAATAGTTTTTCATTATCGTAAGAGCGGATGTATTCACCGTTCATCCACTCTAACTTTTCTATGTCAAATATCGGGTTGGATGGATTCACACTCTCCAGGGAGAAAAGCTCTATCATCTGGTTTAGGGTAAGGATTTCTCTGTCATCTTTAGGCGACCAACCTAAAAGAGCTAAGAAATTCACCAGCGCTTCGGGAAGAAAACCCATGTCCCGATAATCGGTGACCGCCACCGCTCCATGCCTTTTTGAGATTTTAGATTTGTCCTTTCCCAAAATCAACGGAATATGGGCAAAAAGTGGGGGATTTATATTCAAAGCTTTATAGATCAAGACCTGCTTAAAAGTATTGGCGAGATGATCATTCCCTCGGATCACGTGAGAGATTTTCATCTCCACATCGTCCACCACACAAGCTAAATTATAGGTGGGAGTCCCATCCGATCTTAAGATGACCAAATCGTCGAGGTCGTTGTTTTCCTTTTTAAGCTCTCCATAGACTAAGTCTCTAAAGGTGGTTTCTCCTTCGGGGACCAAAAGCCTCACCGCTTTAGGAATCCCGCTTTTTTCTTTTTCGTCTCTTTCTTTATCCGAGAGCTTAAGGCAGGTGCGGTCATATTTCCAGTCAGACTTTTCTGCCATTGCCCTCTTTTTTTTCTCTTCTAAAATTTCGGGCGGGCAGAAGCAGAAGTATGCCTTTTTTTCTGCCAAAAGCTTCTGGACATATTCGCGATATTTTTCTATTCTTTGAGACTGGTAATATGGTCCCTCATCCCAGTCTAAGCCAAGCCATCTCAGGCTATCCAAGATCACATCCACCATCTCAGGCGTGGATCTGGCTACATCTGTATCTTCGATCCTCAAGATGAATTTTCCACCGTGATGTCTGGCAAAAAGATAGTTGTAAATATTGGTTCGGGCATTGCCCACGTGAAGAAAACCAGTGGGGCTGGGAGCCATTCTTACTCTAACTTCGTTCATATATACTCAATCAGGATCCTGAGTTTATCGTTTATCGGTTTGGGTTTCGGCTAAGTATCGTTTAACGTTTCTCGGTTTAGTCAGTCGTATTTAAGACGATTCGTATGAATGCATACGCATAAACGAATAACGATAACCTGTTGACGATACGTAACCGACTTGTAGTGAGCGTAGCGAATCTAAACCGTAACCTCTTCAAACGAAGACCATTTATATCTTATTCATATTTATATTTCCCCAGCATCCCCTCTGAGTCAGATTCGGGTTTTCCCACGGGTGTTACGGTATTGATTTTCTCTCCCTCCAGATGAAATTTGATTCCTCCGGTAAGCTTAGCCAGTCCATTGTAAATCCACGCCATGATGGCGGTGATGATAGCACCCACAACCGCATAAAACAAAGCCAAGAAGAATGCCATGAAGATGCCCATGGCACCGGTGAGAAGACCGCTCAACTGTTCAAGCTCCCCCCCGAACTGGCTTAAGATTCCGCCTACAAAGCTGAGCATGACAGCATAAAAAATACCGAAGATCAAGCCCAAGATACCAAAAAGAATAAAGGCGATTTTCACACATGACCACACGTCGATTTTTTTTATTTCATAAGTCATATCTATCCTCACGGTGAAAGGTTATATTGGACTTTCTAAAAAACTTGACTTTATGCATTACTTCGATTATACAAAAACTTCATTCTAAACGCAAGAAATTTTCTGGTAGACCCTTGAAAAACTATCCTGGCTTGGATTGAAGTCAGGGCACTCACGTGGGGCAATTTAACTTTTTTAGAAAGCCATCAAAAATCTCTGTCAACGCAAATAGAAAATGTCATGTTTTTTGCAAATAGAAAATGTCAGTAATTTATGGTTATGAGTTCATTTTCTTTTTCATTGATAAAGGATTGGA
>Ga0315289_10009289_pt1 | contig 14162 bp, 13 predicted proteins | sample YL17G11_40_MG_FD_203452 | JGI IMG/M metagenome (GOLD analysis project Ga0315289, IMG submission 203452) | Sediment microbial communities from Yellowstone Lake, YNP, Wyoming, USA - YL17G11_40 | ecosystem: Environmental > Aquatic > Freshwater > Lake > Sediment | place: USA: Wyoming | collected...
AACTAACAATCAAAAATGTCCCTCTGATCGGCGAAGTCTTTATGACGCTTGATTTTTTTGATCAGATGGGCGTCAGATATAACTTTCTTCCGGAAAAAAGAGTCTTAGAAATAGAGACTGAAGAATTCGGCTCTTCCCGAGTAGAATTTAAAGGAGAAGAAGGCAATAGGATTTCTTTGCTTTTAGCCGGTCCGATTGTCTCTCGTTTTGGCCAAGCAACGATCGCTAAACCAAAAGGGTGCAAAATAGGACTAAGAAAGATAGATTTTCACCTTGAGGGACTGGAAAAATTAGGAGTGGAAATAAAAGAGACAGAGGATTTTCTTTATCTCAAGGTGGGCAAAAAAGGCCTTCGGGGCGCAGAGATTCAGCTTCCCTTTCCCAGCGTCGGCGCTACAGAAAATATGATTATCACTGCCAGTTGCGCCGAAGGCGAAACGACAATTAAAAACTGCGCTTTTGAACCAGAAATTATTGAACTGATAAAATTTCTCCAAGAAGCCGGAGTGGAAATCGCTTTTTCCGAAGATAGGTCAATTCATCTTAGAGGAACAAAAAAAATTAAACTTTCGGAAGTTACTATTATTCCTGACAGAGTAGAAACAATGTCGCTGGCGGCGGCCGGGCTCTCTACTCAAGGCGATGTTTTTCTTGAAGGCGCAAAGACTGATTTGATTATTCGTCCCCTGGAGATACTTGAAAAAATGGGAGCAGGGATTGAAAATAATGAAAAAGGCATTCGTTTCTTCTACAAAAAACCGCTCAAGCCTATTTCCCTCAAGACCGAAGTCTATCCTGGTTTTCCCACTGATTTCCAGCAGCCGCTGGCAATAATTCTTTCTCAAGTAAAAGGCGTTTCCTCGCTTCACGAAACGATTTTTGAAAATAGATTTGAATATCTACGCCTTCTCAATCCCCTTTTAAGGGGCGAAAAAAAATTTAAGATTCTTAATGATTGCCCAGATGAAGAAAAATGCCGCTTCTTCGGCAAAAACTATCCCCATCTCGCCGTTATTAGTGGACCAATGGAATTTGGCAAGGGAGAAATTTCTCTTCCGGATCTAAGGGCTGGTTTCGCCATTTTAAATGCCGCCTGTCTTTCTGAAGGAATAAAAATCTCTAATCTCGGCTTGCTTTTCCGCGGCTACGAAGACCCAGTAGGCAAACTCAAAGCACTGGGAGCAGAAATCGAATTAGTTATTTGATTGGACTCTTGCGGATTCCAAGTCTCCACAAGTTGAAATTGAATTGGCAGTTTAGCTAACCGCTAAGGGTCGACACAGTCGATTTCCCCAGCGGGGAAATCGCTGTTCCGCCTCGGCCTCGCTCGTCAACCTTCTGGTTGACACCTTGCCCGCTTCGGCCTGCGGAGGCGTCCCTTAGCGGTTAGCTAAACTTCAGCCCCTAGCTTTTCTTTGTAGAATCTTTGTAAAACCTAATATTCCACAAGATTAATATTCGAAAGGATCGCTTAGCTCCCTAAAAAGGATATGCGAGGCGAGCGGCCACGGTTCTTGCCAGAAAGGCAAGAGAGCGAAGCCGAGCTTTAAGCTTAATTCTTCGGTGGAGAATTAAGCGGCCTTTTTAGGGAGCTAAGCGATCCTTAATGTAAGTTATTACTAAGTAATGACTAAGGGTGTCGACCCTTAACAATCAGCCAAACTCTAATCAAATTTCAACTTGGAGAAACTCGGGGTCCGCAAAAACATTATTCTTTTTTCTGAAATTATGAAAAAACCGAGCTCGACTCGGTTTTTTCTGTTTTTACCACCTCAGTAAAAACTCATGATAAGAATCACCTCTGAAAATACATTTCCTTTCTTCACAAATCACAGTTTTACCGACAATCATATTGACCACGCTTTTAAAATAACCAATTAAAAGCAGACAGTGAAGAGGATGGTAGTAAAAATTTTTCAGCCGGAGGAGAAAATATCTTTTTTCTTCGCTGAATTCCGCCACGCTCAAATCACCGACAGAATAATTCTTTCTCCACATTTTTGGCGTCTCCTTGGCAACTCTGCTCAGAGAAACGAAGTAGCGCATTGAAAGACGAAGAATCAAAGATGTCTTGGCTAAATAACCGCCCATTTCTTTTATCTCCGATTCGGTAAAGTTAAAAAGCCGCTGAATAAGAAGAAGATTGACCGCGTCCCAATTAAGAGGATAAAACCCCATTGTCTTTATCTCGTTATATTTTATCGGAGAGTTCATCTTTGCCAATTCTTCGTCCAATTTTTTCAAAGCCTCATCTCCCTTTTTCATCTTAATAAATTCCGCATCGCCCTTTAGTCCCACCCCTCTTATTTCCCCCTTGATCTTCATCAGTTCGGCGAATTCTTCTTTAGAAATTAGTTCTGCCATATTTTTATTTTTTCTTTAAAAAAACGCTTGATGCTTTGCTGATAACCAATTTCAGCGTTTGCCTCGAGCTCCTGGCGAATTCTTTTTAAAATTTCTTTCATAAAAACAACCAATTTTTAGTCGGGAAGCTTAATTTTTGATAGAACAAACCAGGCGATAAAAGAACCAGCTAAGGCGGTTACCAGTTGCGGCCAGCTCATCATCGCTATCGCCTGCGCCATTATTTCTTTTTTAATTAGGCCGCGAGCAATAAAAAGGGTGCTAGCGTAGAGAAAAATAAACTTGAGAAGACTGGCCAAGATGGCGCCGCGCCAATAGTTTTTTCTTTTTAACCGGGAAAAAACCAACACGAGAATAAGGTTTCCCGTCATAATAAAAGGTACGAGTGGTGCCAATAAAGGGGGCAAAAGTCCAACGCCGAGAGAAACCAGGCTGGGAATTAAACAAACCCAAATCGCAGCTTCAATGCTCAATATCTCGGCAGAGATAAACAAGAAAGCATTAACAAGAGGACCAACAATAAGTTGCTGCCTAAGAAAAGGAACGAAAGTGGTGGCGGCAATGAGACCTAACGCTATAGCCCACTTGGCAAGAAGTGTTTTAGAGGCGACGAAATTAAGAATTTCTGTCCTGGTTTTATTCATCTTCTCTTCAATTTAGTTTCTTTATTTTACCTTTTTTCTGCCGAGAATAAGAGGTGTGAAGAATTTGATGGCTTAATTTTTCTTTTTTAAGAAAATCTTGGTAAACCTTTTTAACAATCGGGTTCTCATGCGCCTGTCTGATTTTTTTCTGACTGTCTATTTTATAAAGACCAAGAGCCCTTGCTTTCCTTATTTTGCTATCAGTGGGCAAGGGCTGGCCGCCGCCGCCGATGCAACCGCCGGGACAAGCCATAACCTCAATACAGGCATATTTCTCTTGAGGATTACTTTTAATCTTCTCCAAAAATTCTTTGGCGTTGCCCAAACCATTAATGACCGCCACTTTTTTGACTTCTCCGTTTATCTTAATCTCAGCTTCTTTTATGCCCTTTTGGCCCCTCATTTCTTTAAACTCAAACTTTTTTAATTTTCTTCCCGTTAATTTTTCATATGTTGTCCTAAAGGCGGATTCCATGACTCCGCCGCTAGCGCCATAAATTATCCCCGCGCCAGAAGGTTCACCAAAAAAGTCATCTAACTTTTCTGATTTTAGTTTGGCAAAATCAATTCCTCTTTTAATCAAAAGACGACTTAATTCGCGAGTGGTCAAAACATAATCAACCGGCTTTAGGCCATTAATCTCCAGCTCTGGGCGGCTGATTTCGTATTTTTTAGCAACGCAAGGCATGACCGAAACCACCACAATCTTTTCGGGATCAACACCTTCTTTTTCCGCCCAATAAGTTTTAATCAGACCGCCAAGAATTATCTGGGGCGATTTAGTGGTGGTAAGGTTAGGAATAAATTCAGGGTAGAAAAACTCGATATATTTTACCCAAGCTGGACAACAAGAGTTAAGGAGCGGCAAATTTTTTTCGGTTTTCAGTCTCTCTATTATTTCTTTTGATTCTTCAAAAGTAGTAAAATCAGCGCCAACTGAAGTATCAAAAATCTTGGCGAAACCCAATCTCCGCAAAGCGGCAACAATCTTTCCGGTTACTACCTCGCCGGGAGCTAGGCCGAATTCCTCACCCAAGCTCGTTCTAATGGCAGGCGCAAATTGAACTATCACTATCTTGCCCTTTTCTTTTAACGGTTTTTCAATCTCTTCAAATTCCCCTACGGCCTCAAAAGCGCCTGCGGGACAATGCGTAATACATTGTCCGCAGTAAATACAGTCTTTGCTCTCCTTTTTTGAGGGAACAACTTGAATCATCTTTCTCTTGGTTTCCAGCTCTAAAAAAGAGACTCCTTGTTTTTCACAAACTTCAACGCAATTCCGGCAATCAACGCATTTTGAACTGTCAAAAATGACGGCATTGCCAAATTGATAGATTGAATAATTTGTTTTGCGGTCGGGAAAGCGTGTTATCTTTACCTTATTTTTTTCGGCCAGATGAAGCAACTGGCAATTGTAGCGCCAAACACAGTCATCACACTCTTCCTTGTGCTGGCTAAAAATTAATTCCAAGTTTATTCTTCTCGCTCTTTTTATCTTAGAAGAATTGGTTAAAATCTCCATTTCTGGCTCCACTTTTGTCGCGCATGCCGGGAATAATCCCTTTTTTCCCTTTATTTCCACCACGCAAATCCGACAATTCGCCTTGATGGTTAAATCCGGATGGGAGCAAAGCGCGGGAATCTCAATCCCATTTTCTCGCGCTATATCTAAAACAGTCTGTCCTTTTCCTGCCAGAATTTTTTTTCCGTCAATTACCAAAGAAATTTTCTTTTCTTTTTTCATCGTAAAGCCTTCCCCACCCAAGGGCTGGGGCTTCTTTAGTTTTTAGGCTGAAACCCCGTACCGAAAGCCCCAGATAATCCCCCATTCATCCCCGCTTTAAATGGCGGGGCTTTCTGGTACTGGGGCAAAATTTTTCTGATTAAGCTAACAAAAGGCGTCATGGCAAACTTGCCTAAAGGACAAAAACTCGTTTCGCTCATCAAGAAATGGAGATCATCAAGAATTGTTTCCTCAATTCTCCTTTCTTTTATCATTTCATTTAAACGATACAGTCCCTCGCGGCAAGGAAGACATTTATCGCAATTTTCAGTCAAGAAAAATTTCAGCCATTTGTCCATCAAGATGAATGGGTCTGTCTCTTTTTGATTGAAAATAATCATCGCCGCCAGGCCTTTGATTGGCTGATCTAACTCTTGAGGAAGAAAAATCTCACCGCTCGCTCCGCCGCCAGATTGAACAAAAAAAGGAAAATCAGGCCAATTGCCGGTTTCTTTTAAAACCTTTGCCATTGTCCAATCCTCTGGTAATTCATAGACGCCTTTTTTCTCGGCTTGCCCGCCAAGAGAATAAAATCTGGTTTTTCGGTATTCCCCTCTTGCAATCTTAGAAACAGCATAAAAAGTTTCCACGTTATTGACTAAAGTTGGACACCCCCAGAGGCCAACCTCCGAAGGAAATGGCGGTCTGATTCTTGGCTCTGGTCTTTTGCCCTCAATCGCTTCGCAAAGAGCGGTTTCTTCGCCTGCTAAATAGCCGCCGCTCTTCTTAAAAATAATAATCGGGGAGTCGCCAATTTCTTTTTCTAAAACTTTTTTAAATTTCTGATAGTAATCTTTTCGCAAATAAATATAGGCAGAATCAGCTCGAAGCGCTTCTAGGGCAACTTTAATACCTGCCACCACTTCTTGAGGATAGTTTTCTAAAATAAACTTATCTTTAAAAGCTTCGGGTTCGCCTTCAGCACCATTGCAAACAACATATTTCTTTTTCCCTTTGGCCTTTTTGACTATTTCCCACTTTAAACCAGTAGGAAAAGAAGAGCCGCTACGGCCAAAAAGACCTGCTTTTTTTATTTTCTCAATAATGTTTTTACTGCTCATAAATAATTCAGAAGACACATCGTTAGAATGCCAAGAAGAAAAACAGTAAGCGTTAAGAATGATTCTTTTTTATCAGTCTCCTTTCTCATTTCCGGGATCAAATCAGAAGCGGCAATGTAAATAAAACCGCCGGCGGCAAAAGGAATCAAAAAAGATGTTTGAGCTCGAACAAAACTAAACAAAAAATAACCTATCGTCCCCCCTAAAATTGCCGTCAGGGCAGTTAAAAAATTAAAGAATAGGGCTTTCTTTTTCTCAATGCCGGCATAAATCAAAACACCAAAATCCCCTATTTCCTGGGGAACTTCGTGAAGAAAAATCGCTAAGGTGGTTATCAAACCAAGATGAGTGTCTGCAATAAAACTAGCGGCAATCACTAAGCCATCAATAAAATTATGAATTCCGTCGCCCAAAAGATTGAGATAGGCAAAAGTATGAACCGGACATTGGCCTTCATGGCAATGACGCCAATAAAGCAGCTTTTCCGTAAAAAAGAAAAAGACAAAACCGATTAAAACGAAAGAAAAAACCGCAGAAGTCGTAGACTGCATTACCGCCTCTGGAATTAAATCTAAAAAGGCAGCGCCAATTAAAGTGCCGGCGGAGAGAGCGACGAGAGAGGATAAAATTTTATTTAAGAGATTCTCTTTAACAACTAAGCCAACGAGACCGACAAAGGCCACTAGGCTGATAAAAAAAGTGCTTAAAAATATAAATAAAAAAGTAAACATCGCTTTCTATTCTAGCATATTTTATTTTTCTCCTGCGGCTAACTGACCACAAGCTGCTTTTATCTTTCTGCCAAAACGATAACGCTCGGTAACGGCAATCCCCTCTTTCTCTAGAATTTCTTTAAATTTTTTAATGATAGACGAAGAAGAAGGTATAAATTCGCCCGTAGGATTATAAGAAATTAAATTTACAAAATAAAGCGGGCGTTTTTTTAGAAGATTAACCAGTTCTGCCGCTGACTCTTCCGAGTCGTTTACTCCCTCGATCATCAGATATTCAAACATCACTCTCCTTTTAGTTTTTTTAATATAATTATCTACTGCCCGAAAAACTTCTCTTAGGGGATACTGTCTATTAACCGGTATTATTTTATTCCGCAATTCATCATTGGCGGCATGGAGAGAAATCGCCAAGTTTATTTGAAGTTTCTCTTCGGCAAGCCTCTCTATTTCTTTGGGCAGGCCAACGGTAGAGATGGAAAAATGCCGAGCGCCGAGATTAAATCCTTCATTGTCGTTTAGGATTCTTATGGCCTCTAAAACATTATCGTAATTAAGAAAGGGTTCGCCCATGCCCATAAAAACAATATTTGTAATTTTCTTTCCTTCTTTTTTTAATTCTCGGCTGAAAAATAATATCTGATCAATGATTTCTCCGACTTCAAGATTTCTCTTGAAACCCATTTTACCAGTGGCGCAAAAACGGCAAGCCAAAGGACAACCAACTTGCGAAGAGACGCAAAGAGTCTGACGATTATCTTTGTGTTTCATTAAAACCGACTCAATTTTTAGTCCGTCTTTTAAAATAATAAGCGCCTTAACTGTTGCCTTGTCTTGGGAAAAAAACGCTTTAGCTCGAACCTTAAGAGAACACTTCTCCTCAAGTGTCTGGCGTAAAGTCAAGGGTAAAATCGTGGCCTCCGACCACTCCTCTATGAGGTCCTGGAAAACAGCTTTTTTTGCCTGTTTTAAACGATAAAGCGGCTCTTGCTCAATAATTTTTTTAAGCAGAAAAAAATCCATAAATTTTTAGACTTTCTGTTTCTTTTTCATCACTCTCGCGCCCTTCAAATGACTTCTAATTAAAAAAAGCCAAGAAGAACCTAAAAAAGAAAGGAGAGAAACTCCTAGAAAAAGCGGTTTAAATCCTAAAGAGCTGGCGATAATTCCTCCCAAGCCAACCATCGCGGCGCCGGAAAAATCAACCATGGTGTAATAAATGCTCCATTCCATTCCTTGGCGTTCCGGATTAATATGACGAGTAAAAATCGCCATCCAAGCGGGAAAAGCGAGCGCTTGACTGATGCCATAGAAAAATTGAATAAGATAGATGTGAAACGGCGTTCTGGCAAAAATATAGAAAATCGGCACCAAACTGGCGCCAAAAGCGCCTGTCACCATTGCCCAGAAATCATCTTTTTCCCCTTTTATTCTATCAATCATCTGGCCGGTAATTAATTGGCCAAGAGATTTAGTCAATAAATAAATCATCCAAGCTATGCCGACGACCTCAACACCCGCTCCTTTAATATTGTTCGTGATATAAATAGCAAAAATAGGGCTAATCAACCCCAAACCAGAGATCATAAAAACATCGGAAATGCTTAAAATTTTTACGACAAAACCCGTCTCCAGCGCAAAAAATTTCTGTTTTCCTCTTTTGCTAATACCGTCCATATATATTTTAAAATTAGAAAGGATTAAAATTATCTAGCGAGCGGCATTGTTTTTCCGGCTTTGGCAGAGAAGGAACACCATGCCTCACCCACTCCCCATTCCGGCAAAGCCAGACATCTTCTTTAAGGCGAAGGATGACAACAAAACAAAGAAGAATAAAAATGACGATGAAAAAAGCAATCATTATCTTTCTCATTTCATTAATAAATAATTTATCTGCCAAAACATTTATTTTTATTTTTTGATGATTCTAGAATAAACTTTTTCGTAGTTATCAACCATTTTTTCAATGGTAAAGTTTTTTTCCACGTGTTTCCGGCAGTTTTCCCTCATTTGTCGGTATTCTTTTTCAGGCATCGCGTAAATTCTATCCACCGCTTCGCAAAGCCCCTCTATTCCCGTCTTCTTGATGATCCAGTTCCCTCGTATGTCAGACGGAGAAGAATTAACAATAAATCCGGTTTCTCCATCTTTGGTTATTTCTGGAACAGACCCCTTGGCAAAAGCAATAATGGGCGTTCCGCAAGACATTGATTCGGTCATTACAAGACCAAATGGTTCTTCCCAGCGTATGGGGAAAAGCGTGGCTTTTGCATCTCCGTAAAATTTAGAAGTTTTTTCGCTGGCGACTTCACCCGCATATTCTATGCGACCGCGATTTAATTCTGGCTTTACGTATTTTTGGAAAAAAGAGTAGTCTTTCATTTGGCTCATTTGTATCGGGACGCGACCCGCAATTACCAGTTTTAATTTAAGTTTTTTTGCGGCCAAAATTGCTTCTCTAACTCCTTTGCGTTCCACCAGTTCGCCCAAAAACAGCAAATAATCTTTAGGATTAGGATTGAATCTGAATAGATTTGTGTCAGTACCATTATAAATAGTGGCAACATAATTAAGCTGGGGGGCGTCTTTGCGCTGATTATTAGAGATACTGATTAATTTAGAATTTAATTTTCGGTAGGCCCAAGCGCGATCGTTGTTGATAGGAACATGCAAAGTGTGCAAAATAGGAATGTCAAGACCTCCATACAGGGCTAAACTGAATGGCCCAAGATGATCGTGAAGAATATCTAATTTAAGACCGGGGGATTTTCGTAAAATAACATTCATTTCATAGGCATAGTAAGGCATGGACTCTTTAATTTTGTTTGTCCAAAGGCTTTTTGGCGTAATGGGGATTATTTTCCCTTCAGTTTTTGCGTCTGCGGCGGCAAAAAGAAAGATTTTATGGCCGCGTCCAGAAAGCCCGCGGCAAAGAGCGTCAATTATGCGTTCGGTTCCGCCGTACTTTTTTGGAGGAATGGATACGTTAAGCGGCGCAATTTGTCCAATGCGTAATTTTCTCATACTAAGGCTTAGCTTTTAATAATTTAATAACTTCATTATAGATTTTTTCTTCTCCGTTCCCATAGAGAGAGCGCTGTTTTCGACGCATGGCTTCACGCCGTTTTTTATTGAACAAAATATCCTCTGCGCAATTTGCGATAGTATCGGAAGAATCGTCGAAAAAAAACATGGCGCATGCTCCGTATTTGGCGAATGGTCCCACTTCCCAGGCGTGCATATGGCGCTTAGGATATTTTTCATATTTAGGGTCTTTTACGTTAGCGATAACGGGAACCTGCGCTCCAATGGCTTGTTCCAGCGTAGAAAGTCCCTGATGCTGGAATACTAAATCGGAACTCGCAAGTACTTTTGAAAAGTGTTCAGTATCTGTGCGAGGAAGTGTAAAAAACCAGTGGCGGTCTTTGGCATCCAAAACAGCGGGTGGCGGGTCTCCGAAATAAATTACTTTCACTTTCTTTCCTTTTGCTCTAAGTTTTTTTGCTATCGTGTATGCTTTAAGGAACACCACGGGTTTTATTAAATATCCTATGCTGGTGTAGAGAAATATCAACTTCTCACTTTTACGAATACCGTACTGTGTCCGTATTTTGTTTTTTTCTTGGTTGGGCAAGGGACGACACGAAGGAATAAGCCCCACCACGCTTATTTTTTTAAAAATTTCTTTAGGGATTACGTAGTGCCCGCCATTCTTTTTAAGCCCGAGCTGGAATATTGGTTCAGGTAAGTTGAGACAGTATCGGTCCACCCATGGATTAGAGATATATGGACTCGAAGGACCGAAGAGCCAGTTGGAATCTATAGAGATACTTGGTAATTTTGGTTTGGGCGGATATTTGTGGAAATTGTCATCCCGAGTAAAAATTTTTGAATTACACAAAACTAATACATCAGTTTTTTCATTACGGATGGCTTTTTTGAGGGCTGTTGAATTTTTTATGATAAACGACAAAAATCTGGGATGTCGTAAGTGTATTAAGGGAAGATACTCAGCGTGGGGTGCTGATAAGACGACAAGATTGCCGCGGCCGAGCGCATACCGAGCAAATGCCATCCCCTGGCCAATTTCTCCAGGGCCCATTGCGGCAATAAAAAATCGATAGTTTGAGTGTTGCGATTGGCGCATGGTAAATCACCGTTGTTTTAATACAGAAGATTCCTTACTTTCAATGTTTTCAATAAGGGGCAGAATTCGTCTTTTGAATATCATATGGAGGGAGAATTTTTTTATGATTTTTCGGTAAAAATAGGCCTGGGGCATCTTTTTAAGACTTTCAAGGATGTAGTCCGCAACCTGCTCCGCGTTTGCATCACGCGTAAAATAGTTAATATTAGTGCTGCCGATTTCACGCAACGGTGGAATGTCTACCGCGAAAATGGGACAACGCATAAACCCTGCCTCTATAAGAGGCAAACCGAAACCTTCTACGCGACTTGTAAAAAGAAGAAAGTCTGAAATAAGGAAAAGCTCTGGGATAGGAATCGCGGGTGCAGGTTTTTTATCGATTGCGAAACGTTTAAAATACTCTTCTAAAAAGAAAACGTGCTTTTTAAGTTTAAGTTTTTGGACGAGATCTTTAAGATGACTATAATAGTTAAGGTTTTTTTCACGCTTATAGTCGATATTGGCGGTAAGCAGCAGTTTAAATTTTACCCCTTTGTTTAAGATAGCGCGTGTGATCCGAAGCGCCAATTCTAAATTTTTTCTTGGGATGGCACGTACCGGGAGGCAAGCGATTAAATCGCATTCAAGGCCATGGATGTCTTCATACAACGCTCTCATCGCGGGGCTAAGTCCTAGAAATTTTTGGACATCGCGACCATTGGGAATTACGGTAATTTTTGTGGGCTTCGAACCATTGAACGCTGTCAGAATGTTGTGCTTTAAAAATTTAGATACACAAACATAAGTAAGTTCGGAAACTGGTTTCACTAGTAGATTCCAAGGATATTGATTGCCTAGCTCGCGCTTCAGGGGCGTATCTGGCTCGTTGTAAAACACAACATCATGTACCCAGGCAATAAACCGAATGTGGGGCAAATCCTTAATAAGGCGGGCTAGCGCCGAAGCAAGAGCAAGGTTATAGGGACGCGTGAAAAGATTATGCAAAATGCAAACTTGGATATTGTTCTGTATTAGATATTTTTTAATTGAGTAAAAGAGGCTTCGCTCCAATTTTTTAAAATCGGAAGAGACTCTTCCTTCTTCCAGCTCTTTAAGCGTTGAAAGTACGAGTGGATGTCTGGGGTTTATTCTTTGGATTATATGTACCGGTATGTCTTTGCGGAATTGTTTAATAAGTCCTGCAACAATTTCTACCTTGTAACCGTGAAGTCGAAATAATCGTGCTTGATCACGGATAATAATGTCAACGCCCGAGGTATTCGGCGGCCCAGAGTAGTGAAAAATGGCTATTTTAGGCTTTTGATTATTGTTTTGCATAAAAATACCTGTTCATTTTTTAAAATCCCGTTATTTGCGGGATTCTACAGCAATGCTGTATTTTACCCTTAAATAAGTTGAGGGTCAACCCCAAAAATTGCCTCTTTTTTTAATTTACTATTATCCATATTTTCTTTTAAAATAAAAAATTCTGCCTTTTAAACGGAAAAGAAAAGGGTTACTGAGGAAAAAGTTTTTCAGAAATTTTGGCTGTTCCTCAGCTCTTTATATCTTAAAACCCTTTTATCTTGGGGGTTTTATTCCTTATTTTGCTATTTTTCATTATTACCCGTCAAAAAATGACAGGTAATTTAATCTTAAAAAAGAAAAATGTGGACTCTCCACTTAATATCTTATCTAAATAAAAGTATCAGGTCTATTTTCCACTTTATGATAAGCATTGCCATCTCTAAGCTTCACTAAATCCTATCATACTTTCCCAAAGTTACTACCGACTATTACCAAGTCAACGATGTCAATGACTTTGTCGCCACTCGCATCAGCTCTTTTGTCGGTATTGGCATTATTGTAATCTTTACCGAAGTTAGAGCCGACAATGACCAGGTCAAGGATGTTGACGACATTGTCGCTGTTGAGGTCGCCGGTTAATGTCGGGGGTGGTATTGGTAAGCTGTCACCATAAATGATGTTAGGGTTAGTCAGGTATTCATTCATATGAACATAGTGAGAATTAGCCATTTCTGTGGCGTAATTACCTCTGATGGTTGGATTAATATTGATTCTGCTATCAGCCCAATCCCCCCAAAAATTACTCTTGTTCCACGGATTGCTAATGTAGATAAAAGCCTTAATATGGCTGTTGGCCTTTATCTTTTCGAAATAGGGCAGAAACCAGCTGTTCCAGTTGCTACTGTTTTCTGTCCCACCGTTGTGAATGGGACAGGACTCACCGATTAAGACCGGTTTTCGGTGATTCCGAGCTGCTTGCAAAAAACTGTCACCATTATTTATCTGGTCAGTGGTAAAATAATTGATTGCCCACCAATCTACTCGCTCATCGCCAGGATAATAACTCAGATAATCAAATTGATTAGGGTTAACCAAGCTCCAGACCCAGGCAACATTATTTACTTGTTCCTGAGTAAAGATATCCTGGATCTGACGCCAGCAGGCAATAAATACTGCCGGCGTCAAGTTAGCCTGCTGATGTACCCCATCACTACCGACGCCGAATTCCCATCCCGGTCGGAGCAGGAAAGGCGAACCGATCTGTTTAATTTCTCTGGCTAATTGTCTAATTTTTCCATCCCAATCTCCCCTAAGAATCGCTTCTGGATTGGCCTTGCTATTAGCGAAATTGAACCCTCCTGATAAAAGGTCTGATTCTTCGAAATCAAGGTAACCAATGCCCAAAAGAATAATGTAGGGGCAGTTGTGGTTGACAAGTTGACAGTTGCCGCCGATTTGGACTAACCGACTAAGATTGGGGTTCAGGTTGAGAGAATTAAAGGGGACCTGGTCGAGTTTCGGATTAATTGAGTAGTAGGCTTCGTAGAGTAAGGGAACTTTTCCGGTTGCCTGTTGGTATTCAGTTAAGTACTGCCAGTTTTCTTGCTCACTATAGAAATAGGTAACGTATTGTCCCATTCCATGATAGATTCGGCCGTCGGCTGGTTCGTACTTTTCCCCATAATAAGCTAGAGCTTGCCCTGGTTTAAGGTAAAAAAAGCCTACTAATAAGAAAAAAGCTAAAATTTTTGATAAAACAGACTTTTTCATCTGGGATTGGTGAACATAGACACCATATTCTCTAAAAGTATGCTGGAAACAACTGGAAGAGCTAGTAGTAATCCTTCTCCTCTCAAATGAGATAAAACCTTAACCCGGTTATTGTTGTTGGCATTACCATTAAAAGCCAGACAAGGACAAAAGGCCAAGGGGACAAAGGCAATTGAAAGCAGGAATCAGTAGAGTTTTTCTTTTCACGTTATTATTTTAAGGATAGAAACCTTTATCTGCCGAAATTAGCTCCGACAATTACCAAATCGTTAATATTGACAATACCATCACCGTTAGCATCTCCTTAGCTGGTGTTTTTACCAAAGTTGCTGCCGACAATTACCAAATCAACGATGTCAATGACTTTATCTCCAT
>Ga0315289_10009290_pt1 | contig 14161 bp, 15 predicted proteins | sample YL17G11_40_MG_FD_203452 | JGI IMG/M metagenome (GOLD analysis project Ga0315289, IMG submission 203452) | Sediment microbial communities from Yellowstone Lake, YNP, Wyoming, USA - YL17G11_40 | ecosystem: Environmental > Aquatic > Freshwater > Lake > Sediment | place: USA: Wyoming | collected...
AAGACGACATCTAATATGTCATCTGCTTGTACTGAAAATGTCTGCCCTGCGTATACCAGCATTGGAGTTGTTGCTTTAGTGACCATTTATTTTCCTCCACTAATCTCTTTGTCTAATTTAATCTAATCTCCTTTGTCTTCAAAAAAAGACGTAAGCCATACCTAGCGGCACTGTAGACTCCTAGTACGGAAAAAAATCCTAGAACGATTTGCAGCAGCATAAATTCCTCCGAAGGAGGGGCATGATAACTCAAAACTATACCTTAGTCAAAGCCTCCCAAGCACTAGGGTATAGCTGCGCGGCGTGGGAAGCCATGATGTCCGCATATTCCCTAATTTCCGCTTGAGCATGTACATCCTGCCTCAGCTTCACAAAATGATGCACCGCCTGCAAACTAGCTGTCCAATACCACTCTGTATAAAAAGTGAGCGGCAATATCATCCTTGCTTGCTCCTTAGCGACCCCTGCATCCACCATTTTTTGGTACAAAGCAAAGCAAGACTCTACCTGCTCTTTAAACTCCTCAAGAAGCCTTGGATCCTCCACGACCTCCCCAGAAGATCCCTGCTTATTATCCTTGGACTGCTTTCTTAGCCTAGTCGGTAGGTAGGACTCTACCTTGTATTCTACATAGCGCCCTGAAATCTCATTCCATGCAGTATCCTTAAAAGCATAGTCTGAGCCTATAATGTGCTTAAAAGCTTGCCTAGCCACAACTTCTGGAGCTTTTATATGGAACTGAATAATGGCATGCCTAAAGGGACTTGTGTGCTTATGTGAAGCTAAATAGTAAAGTAAAACTTTGTCCTGATTTCGGATCTCTTTAATGGTCTTTCCAAAAGACACCCTAGCCGCATTCACAATCGTCGTATCATCTCCTAATTTATCGACCACGGAGATAAAACCTACTCCGTCTTTGGTGTACTTAGTACTCATCCCACCCCCTATAAATCCGGCAAAATATTATCGGTGTCGATCCATTCTCGAAGCTCTAGTGTAGGCAGATACCATTCCCTCTTACCTTCCACCCTACTTCCAGAAAAGAATGTGTGTAGCCATTTCTCATCCTCGATGTCTCCTTCCATAATCTTAAGGACAACCATGTGCTGCGAAGCACCTGCTGTTATGTGCTGAATCCGCTTATGCGGGTCTTTGCTAAAGCCTATTTTTATGCGGTGCGGAGGATCTTTTTCTTGAATGATGTAAAGCATTGCATGTAATATTAACAGCTTCTGGAAATCTATCAAGATTAGATGCATGCAATTTTTAAAAAAAATACATCTAGTCTATGCTGTAGAGGAGAGACCTAAGAAGGCTTCTTTAAATAGAAAATACGACATTCCTTATTTCTGCGGATACTCAATTTCTGGTAATACTGTCTACATAGACAGAGATTTTCCTGAAAAAATTAAAATCGGTAAGAAAGAAATTGATGTAACAGAATTCCTAGAGATCCACGAACTTACGGAAAAAGAGCTTATAGATCGTCTCGGGTACATTTATTTACCTGCACACAAGCTAGCGACAAAAGCAGAGGAAGAGCGTGTTAGGGAAAAAGGTATTGACCCTAGGCTGTATGAGAAGGCACTAAAGGTGTATATAGATCATGCCTATGCGAAAGAGCATCTAAAGCTTCCTCCGGATTTAGATCCTACACCGTATGTTAAAGACAAGAGATACAAAGAATTTTTTGGTGCAGCATGAAATTCGTTTTTCAAATCTTAGCTGAAGATCCTATCTGGTACCACGGACGCACGGTTACGGATGAGACGTTCGATTTAAATCATACAGGCAAGGGGAATGATCAAAGCGGTCCCGGCTTTTATTTCACGTCGGACGTGAATGATGCTAGGGGTTATGCTTTCCCGAAGGGGATTGTTTTAGAGGTTAAGCTGACGCCTAGAAAGTTAGTGACGGGGAAACCTAAGAGAAGCGAGATTGAGAAGCTGATTAAGATGGCTCCTAACTATAAAGACACTTTAACAAACTTCGCGGAAAATCCACCTATAGCACTTAGGCAAGCCATAGATGGGACGATCAAGTATAATCCTTTAGCTGTGGATGCGTTTCAGCAGGTGTGGATCGATTTTTACCGCCATGAGCCGAAGCAGTATTTGGAAGGTATGATTAAGCTTGGGTATGATGGGCATGAAGTTAAAACGAATGTTCCAGAAATCCGCCATATGGTGATATACAATCCTGCGGCGATAAAAATTATCAAGTAGACCTGTCGCGTTTATATTTGTAGGATAGCCTTTTTAGGGAGGAAAAACCGTGAAGGCTACTCTTACATTTAATTTGGATGAAGATGACGAAAGTGTCGCGCATCTGCGTGCAGTGAAAGCTTTTAACGCATGGGAGTCGCTAGCAAGCCTAGCTAGGCAAATAATGCTATGGGGTGACTCCGTGGAAAGTATCTCCATGGATACTCTCAGTAAGACTTTCCAAGATATTTTAGATAAAAATATGGTGGACCTAAGAGAGATGGAGTTGCCTTAAAGATTAACTATTTTAAGGAAAAACCATGAATAACTTCTTAAGAAGACTGCAACGCCGCTACTACTCTGTGACGGCATCCAACCTTCAAGTCTTCCTCGGAGCAGGAAAAAATTTAGATCACCCCAAAGACAAAGGTGCCGCGATTAAAGGGCATAAAGTGGCAGTCAAGTCTCTAGAAGACGCACAGAAAGTGGTTAGGAAATTCATCGACGATAATGATCTAGGTGCAGGCAATTGGTACGCAGTGAAGGACACCGGCTGGGTATTTGATGGCAGTAAAAAAATTGCTAGAATAGCGTATAACGGGTCTATTCAGGATACATAAAAAAACAGCCACTCAAAAGGGTGGTTGTTTTTTAGAACTCACTTCTTCGCAGAAGCATCCACAGCCGCGTCTTTAGCCATCGCGTCCTTGGCTTCTTTCAAGCCTTCTTGACGACCTTCTTCACGCACTTTCTTGATAGTGTCTATGTCGCAAGCTGCTGCTGGAGCTTCTGCGGCAGGTGCGGGTTTCTTTTTCTTCTGCAACTTCTTCTTAGGCTTAGCCTTAGGTGGCGGCGGCGGTAGTTCTTCCTCCACTATAGGAGCAGAAACAACAACCGGAGGACCTGCCGGTGGTGGGGGCGTGGCTGCCACAGGAGCAGGCACAGGAGCCGCCACAGGAGCCGCCACAGGAGCCGCCACAGGAGCAGCACCTACCGGCTCCTGTGGTGATTGAGGTACTCTATAGCAGCCCGCCATCAAAACGGTACCTAAGACAAATGGATAAATTTTCACGAGGTCCTCCAGAATTATTTAATATTAATCTACGACAAGCGCGATAAAAAAAGAAGAGAGAACAGCCGCTACACCATACGCTGTGAAAAGGGACCAGTTACCAAGCACTCCAAGAAAAATAAGAAATGTAATGCTCACGTATACACTAATTTTATAACGAATTGTTTTAACTTCCTCTTTAATATTAGATAATTCTTTGTCTAGTTTCGTCAAAGGGTTCCAGAGGAGACCTAAGCACGCTAGGAAAAGGATAAAGCTAGATAGCCAATAGACTATCTCCACCACCCTAGAGAAGTTATCTATATATAGATAAGCAGGAGATTCAGGGTGCTGAATCTGAAAAAGCAAGAGGTAGCCCCAAGAGGCTAAAAAAGCGAAATACCAAATCGTTTTCAGCACCACTTAGTCTCCTAAAGTTTCGTCAGATGCCACCACATCATAACTGGAAATCTCTTCCGAGTCTACGGGTAGCTCTTCTGAAGCTAAATCCCTTGCAGATATTTCTTTCTCCGGTGGGTACGACAATGGAATCACCAAGGCGGCTCCGCCAGTGGTTCGCATAATCATTTGCCTTAAGGCTTTCGGGATGATCCAAGGAAGCCAGGGTCTAATTTTAGGATAAAGAAGTACTGTTAACCCTTGTTGCACCTTGGAGAAGGTGGAAGGAGCTAGAGGCACTAAATCCTTGCGCTCAATACGCCACAAAGGGCGCACGATGAAACATCCTAGGGGTTGACCGGGGGAGGTTTCATGTTCGATTTTAATCCGCCAAAAATCCCCATCTCTAATTGGGATCTGATCAGTTTTAAATTGCTGTAACCAATTCTTATCTATCACAGCTATTTTATTAAGAGTCCAAGATACAAAAGGATTTTTCTTGATCTGACTCTCTTGCTGATTTGTATGGAATTTTACCACCGCTTCCATATTGATGACGGCACTTTTAAGTGGTCTAAGGAGATACTGCTCTTCGGGGGAAAACTGCTTTAGAGCGTCTTCTCCAATGCTGATAGGTTCTTTTGTCATTAATGCCTTTAATTATGGTACAAAAAGTGGATAAGGTGCGTCCTCTAAAGTTAAACCGATAAAACTAAAGGAGGCGGATCCCCCTCCTTGTGCTTGTATCGATACGTCTATATAAGCCATAGTTCCATTAGTCCAAGTTACTGTATTATTAGGTATTGCAAATTCCATAGTCACTAATCCGCCTGTGTTTGCCACACTTCCCGATACAGGACTCAAAATCAAAATTTTATTACCTACTAGGACGGTAAAAGTAACAATGGTATTGAAGTCTACATTCAATCTAGTTATGAGTTTATGTGGTTGTCCCTCACCAGTAATTACAAAAGGCAGTTTTAAATCATAGGTCAATGTGGATGTAGACACATTGAGAAACTGTAACGCCGTCTCTGTACCTATCGAGACAATCTGCTCCTGCCAATTTCCACTTTTAGCGGGCATCTCCACTGCAATATCGATACCACCTGAGATGCTCCCCGCAGGGAAAGCATGCGCCGGAGGGTTTGGATTTATAGATACGGATAGAGTATCCGTTGCGCCTATTACATACCTACTAATAGGAGCCCCCACAGTCTTACTTAGTGGCTGTGGTAGTCCTGCTACAAGTGAAGTGGTCGCTGTAGATAAAGAATAAAGAGCGCTCGAAAAAGTAACAGGTGACGCCGTAAGTGTGCTCCCCGCATTTCCACTAATGGTAACAGATCCCCCACTTGGAGCAGACACCACAGTAGCTCCATTAGGAATCCCCGTACCCCTTACCTGCTGCCCTATCGTGATTTGTGTCGTGTCGGAAAGGTTAGACAGGATATTACTGCCGTTAACTAAATTACCTGTAACAACAAAACTCTTATTTAAAAACAGAACATCATAATTTAAAACATTAGACGCAATACCCACATCAGTAACTACTGTTGCACCCAAGATGCGAGTAGGAACACCCCCAAAACTTACCGTCTGTAGGGATGTGGTATTTAAATTAGTAACCCTTACGGATTTAGTGGAAACACTGCCGGACTTCTCCGCAGGTGGACGTAAGCCCTCAACAAAAGGTGGAAGAAATAGTGTATGTAAAACTCCCTCGGGAGGATCCACCCGTATAGGACGGGGTTGAAGAAACATAGACGGGTCTAGCGCAACGGCATTTCCTGGGTAAATAATCCAACCTAGTACCGTCGCATCGGTTAAAGTGCTTTGCTTTATAATGCCCGTTAAAAGTAATAATGTGGCAGGCGATCCGCCAATGATTGTTGAACTCTGTAGCTGATACACAACCGTGTAGCTTACCGAAAAAGCTGTATTACTTATTTGTAGTGTCTGCGTTTTATCTTCTAAAATAACTACACCGTCCGGCAGTAAAACCGTACCGGGAGATATACTTACTTGATCCGCAGCGGAAGCAATAAACTCCATGCCTACAAGACGCCCAGCAGCCATAATATTAGCTATGTCTGATGGCATATCCGATGCCTGGATTAAACCACCATATTCAACATTTCTAGTCTGTACCATTTAAACCCTTTAAGAAATAATTAATTGAAAATATGCACCGCTGGAAATATTAGCTCCGGAGAAATCCTTAACAATTAAACCTAAACCACCCGTTAAAGTGTAGCGGTTTTTAACCTGCACCGTTGTTGTCGTTACCTGAAAGATTGCATCGTTCTCTACTAGCACAGGTGCAATATCTCCTGTAGATGTCGTGTGGTAATAAAGCTTAAAGGATCCAGGTATCCTCCCTAAGTTGTGCGTGAACTTATCGGAAGTATAGTTTGGATTAGCCGAGTAAGGACCCTTAATATCACTTACATACCGATCCAAATACCTAAAGTTCAAGGTCTTAGCCGCATCAAACGAAGGAGACGACCATCCCGCTTGACCTATTGCCAGTCTTGTATTGCTACTACTAGCTGCCGTCCCCGCCACATAATTAGCCGCAACAAAAGGCGTAAGAGTTAAAGAACACTCCTGCGGACTGCGAATTTCAAAATAAGTATTCAAAGGTACGTTAGGGAACTCCCCTAAGATCTCTAAAGAAGTGCCAGTTAAGGCAGCAAGCACTGGTGAAATAAATCCACCATAAGTAATCCCACCTATCGTCGTGGTGTTTAAACTAGGTATCCACACAATAAGAGGTATGTACCTATCAAAAATTAAATCATTCATAGCATAACTAGGACTGCCTAAGGATGCACCAAAGTTAGATCCTGTAGCGTTTAGTATCTTACTTCCCGAGACTATCGCCGATGTTACATTACCCGTAAAGACAGTCTGTCCTAAATACTGATCTTTCAACAAAACAGTGTGTGTACCCGTACCCTGAGTGGTCAACGTCTGCGTAGATCCCCCATTAGTTGCAGATACCGTAAACGTATTTGCACTAGGCACAGTTTTAACAAAATAGGTTGTGCTAGTTACTAATCCTGTAGGTAAAACACCAGAAGTAGAAAACTCTATCCTATCTCCCACAAGTAACCCATGTGACGTAATCGTAATTACATAACTTGAAGTATTCACATTTGCAGGGGGGAACGTTTCGGAGATACTTCTTATCTCCGCATTTATATAATAATCACCGTTAGCCACACTAGAAAAATCTAAATCGAAATCTCTAGCAAATCGGTATGTATTACCATTTACACCCACAACTAAAGGTGTATTACCAGAAATTCTTACTGTACTACCAGATACCGTTAAGAAATTGGCATTGCCTTGAATATCCTGTGCTCCACTTACTAATTTATTACCTCCTGCACTCTGAAGAGAGATGTAATTTGGATTACTTAAATTAACCCAAAGTAAAGCTTCGTCAGATAGATCTAAGCGGCTTTTTAAATCAACTCCTGCCGGTAACACCATACTGCTTCGAGCATCTATTAATTCGGGGTCCTGAATCCGTGAACCGTCAGGATTGATCGTAACACTCAACCGCTGATTCAGCGTATTCTCCGTACCTCTCGCAGCAACAATCTCGCCAGCTACCTCTGCATTAGGATTAGGAATGCCGCCGTCTAAAGCAAACAAGCGGGCTGCAAGCGCAGCATTCGTAGCACCCGTCTCTGGAGACACCTGATACAAAGAGAAAGAGTTGGGAAGAGAGCCTTGACCAACTAGCTTTACCTGTACTGCATAAATGCTTCCGCCAGGTCCACTGCTAAACCTAAAAGCTGTAGGAGAAATAAACTCCATATCTATATATGGTGACCACTGCCCAGGTCCGAAAGGTTGATCTACATACAAGACGTTATTAGAAGATCCTGGGGTACTTATAATTACAGAAGCGCCACCTGAAGTTAAAGATAACTGGAAGGTGTTGTTAGTAACATTTATTACGTAATATTTTTGATTAGGTACTAACCCACTAGGGTAGTCATTACTAGATGCTACAAAATATACAACACTACCATTTGTCAAACCGTGGTTATTAAGCGTGATAGTATTTGAAGGATTAACCGCTACAGCAGCGGCGTTAAACGTTCCAATTTGTACTGAGGGTTCAATCAACTGATACCGCCACTGAGCACTAGCTAGCGGATAAAGAGCTTTTAAGAAACCCGTAGATCCTACCGGACCTATGCCTACTGGCGCATACGAAGAAACAAGCCACGTATTAGCATTAGCTTCTAAAAGAAGCTGGATAGAAGCGGATCCATAACCACCTATCTTGATAAGCAGTTTAGTATTGGTTGGATCAATAGACGCTTCGCAACCGCTAGCAAAGGTAGGATCATTGATCGTATCTCGCATACTCTCAAGAGTCGCTAAAAGACTCGAAGGCGTTACTAAAAACTGTCCTAGAGATCTTGTAATCGAAGGAGTGGGTATTGCATTCCTAGCAATAAGGATCTTGCCGGGAACAATCTCTACTTGGTCCCCATCACTAATCGCCGAAGGATCATTGCTGCCAAAAGCGATCGTCGCCTGTAAGCCGACATTTACCCACTCGATCGCCCTTGAAAGATATTGCCAAGGTATTTCGTTAGAAACAAATCGATTCGGAATATGCTGCGTTGGTAGCTCGCCATTGATTGGAGACGTTATAGTAAATGCATCCGGGGGACTGCTGATCGTAGCTAAAACAACGGCACCCGTAAAAACAGGTGTTGTCACTAGGAAGGATGTCCCGTCTGCCGCACCATTGAAGATGATATAATCAAGTGTAGGATCGCTGACGTGTACTGCCGTAATACCGATGTTCTCCGTATTGACCGCTTGTACAATCGCGTCCAAACTCAAAGCATGAGTACCTAAAGCCGTAACAGGACCTATGTTGTGCCCTGCTACAGAGAATTGAATCGTACCGGCAGTGAAATTCCCAGTAAAGCGCATAGCTTGGCGGTAACAAACGGTAAAGCCAGGAGGATAGGACTCCGCTCTTGTCAGAGTGACTGTGTTGGTTCCTAACGAGGCAAACCATGAAGAGTCAAAAGTTGCATTGTTTACCGTAGTCACAATATTATTAAGAATCTCTACACTGCCGGTAATAAGAGACTGAGGTATAGCGACCTGACCGACCGTGGGATCTGAAATAGGAGGCGTTGTAACAAACGTTAATACTACCCCGTCTGCGATCTTAATCGTCATGTTAGGAGTAATATAAGTAAAGTTTACAACCTGAATCGTACCTGTTGCAGGTAAGTCAGAAAAAACATTCCATGTCTCGCTTACCTGACGATCGGCATCACTCTCTAGAGCTAGACGAGTAGAAAGCATCGATGGATCAACTAAAGGAGGATTGAAAATAACAGAGAATAACTCCTGAATAAACCCTGCACTAGTCTCCGGTAAGAGGTTAGGATGGCTATACTCACGCTGATCGTCGCGCTGTAAGGTCGTCCCAATGATCCTTGTATCGGTTACACGCCTAGCACCTAAACCATCCCAAAAGAAAGAAGCCACATTGGCTAACTCTTGATTGGTCGAGGACTCTAGAATATTTGCCCACATAGATAAAATAGCCGCACTGCCTGCATTGTCAGGATTTGTCGTCGTGTTTACTATCTGAACATAATTGATTAGCTGATATTTATTTACCGTTGTTCTAAACTGTAACGGCTGCTCTACTAGCCCTGTAGGAAACTGGTCCGCCCACTGAGAAGCATAAAACGTAATCGTCTCCTCCACCGTACCACCGATATCATCGATACCGTTGATGAGGATCTGGAGATTTAAATTACTACTCAAAGCCGAAGACGGAGGATTTGTAGGCGCTCCCGTTAACCCGATGAGCCAAGTAACCCCAGCACCATTTAAAGGTGCTTGATTAATACTAATAGTCCCCTGAGATACCAAAGTGGGAACACTTAAAACAGGTACTAAATTCTGAGGAGAAGTAACTAACGCCCCCTCCGTACTGCAAATGACTTGATACGCTTTCTTGATCGGACCCACTGCGGAAGATAAATTTAGCGTATCGTTATTAAGCGCATCTAAACTTAAACCGCCAGTAATAATATACTCGGAACCTGAAATAGGATCTGTTACTTGGAAGTTTTGCACACCCTGCGTTAAAGACTCCGCAGGAGGCATCAAAGCACTCACCGAGAAATACTCCACCGTCAAACTACTGCCGTAATCCAAAGGCTGCTCTAAAGTACCAAGGATTAAATACCTCGTCCCTGGTTTCCAGTAGTACGGGATAGGCTTCCAAGGCGTTCCTTGAATATATAAAGAACCCATCCTTACCGGAACTTTAGTAAGTGTTACATAGTAACGACCCGTAAGTGGGTCAAGCTGCAAGGACGAATCCGCCGTTACTTGCCCGGTGGCGTCCATCTCATACCTATTCAGTGAGATGAGTTCGGTACAAAACGTCCCCGGATACCCATAATAAGTAGCGTCTTTAGCAAAAACCCCACCCCTAGGAACAAGCTGCTCGTAGAGCGTAAAACCAGAGCTAGATAAGTCTTGAATACTCGTTCCGTGTGGGTTAGTAGACGTAACCACTCCACTACCTACCTCTGAACGATGAAATATATCCACAGGTGAAAACCAAGGACGATTAAACGTATAGGTGGTTTGCGTAAGATCTACAGATAATGTCGGAGTGTTCTGCGTATTCACCTGGACAGTAACCACGGCAATAACGACTAATCCCTTTTTTCTATCTTGAGGGAAAATACTGACATTATTAAAATCAGTTAAGGTCGCTATCGTCACCGCCTGACTTAAAGTACTGTCTACACCCACCTGATCGCCGTAAGGCGTATTGCTAGGACGCTCATCACGTAACTCCGTGAGAATCCCGTAACGATTAACCTGCTGATCCACACTAGGGACTAATGTGTATTCCAAACATACAACATAAGCAGTTCCGTCAATCACAGAAGGGAGAGGTACCGCCGAAAGATTTGAATCAATAATGATAAGCTGGAAATTAGGAGTTATTGCATACCCCTTTGTGATGTCTAGCGCCTGCGGATTAGAAGCATTGGTAGATACATAAAGAGGACGCGCCGTCGAAAGTGGCGCAGAGGTAGGATTGACCGTATCTACAATGCCGTAGGTACTACCTATCTGTGTCCTTAAAAAGAATTCTTGACTATAAATTTGGTGCAAAAATTCCCAAGAATTATAACCAGGATTACTATTAAAATTTATCTGCGGTAAGTTTAAAACTGTCATTATGATTCCCTAATTATTTAGAGGTAATTAATCTCTTAAAAGTAAATATAACCAGAATCGTACCCAGAAATACCATCTGAGTAGTTTGCCTTTAAAACATTCAAATCATAAAATAAAGGCTTCAAACAAAAACCACCAGCAAGCCACCTGTCTAAACCAAAAGCTGCTCCCGTCCCGAGTATGTAATACGAGAGCGAATTTACAATAGGACCATCATACGACCACTGGCGCATCTGCACATAAGAATTAGGAGATCCCTTAATAGCAATGACAATTTTAGTAATCGGAGCCTTATTAGGATCCGCTACAATCTTTGGACGAATTAAAGTGAGTACACTATGAGGTATATCATACACCTGTAATGCTTGCGGCTCAAACTGGATTGTCATCCTAACATCCGCCTCAGCTAAAATAGGTACCACCCACCCATTTTGCGTAGCACTACTCCATGGCGGTACAAGCAAATCACTAGACATCACAAACTCACCATTACTATCTAGCTGAGCCTGGAATACCCCACCACCCGTCTTTAATAACTGGAAATGCCCCTGCACCCTCTGCCAAAGTAGAAAAGTTTCCGAGGTAATATTTCTTTGAATTATTAGCTGATTAGCTAGTATCTGCTGCCACTCTTGTTCGACATAGTTCAACTGATTGCCGAATATATCGTAAGTTTTAAGTCCTAATACGGTTGTGGTATCGTGCTCGTGAAGTAGACCTCCAGAAAAAACGTCTACTAAACAAGGTCCAATACTAGGATCTATCTTAATATCTCCGGTCGAATATCCCGATCTTTGAAACATCGGCTGTGCTTTTAAAAAAAGCGGCATGCCGGTCTTGGGGACAAAAGAAAGCAGACCACTTCCACTTCCAACGACACACTCATACCTGTACACTGTAGGCGGTTCAAATCCCACTCCTGGGCGTGTTCCTACTAGTGTGGTGCGACTTAGGGCATACTCGGCTAAAGAGTACCGAGCGGTAGGATTATTTGACGCTAAAATAACGTCTCCTGGTACAAGTGGGTACCACGACTCTATGTAGAGAATCCTTCTCTGCAAAGACTCCGTAGCTGCTACTGCAAAGAAGTTAGCGGGGGTGCCTAGTAAGGTAACGTAGGGGATGTAGTCTATGGTCGAAGTAAATGTCCCGACAGGCGCATCTTCGACTTCGTAGCTATACGCTAAGGGATCTACCGTATCTAGGGAGGTAGGAGAGATCAAATCTTGAATAATATGAAGCTCACCAAAATTCTCTGTAACACCTACACGTATTAAACAGCCTATTTGGTACCAAGAAGGTCTAGAGGAAAGTTGTAGGGTATTCGTACCTGCGGGAGCGTTTGCGGTTAAAGGAAACTTATTCGCCGGTTGTAATGCAGAAAAATTAGAGCCCCGCACCTGAGCAAAACGCAGTGTACCCTTTATAAGCTGCGGATCTAAATATTGCCCCCTACCCCTCACAATCATTTTTATATTGGAATAAGTATTAGCAGTCCCCGCCGCAGCATTTTCTATGTTTCTTAGCCTGCCGATATGCCCCTCTTATGTTAAAATATTACCGCGCTCATCCATCACATATGCACCCGGAAGGACAAACTTCGCTACCAAAGGCTTTAAATCTTCGCCAAATAAAAAATAACAAAGCTTCTCACCATCATTTGTAGCAGACTCATCTTTTAGCTTGATGAGCATCTCTACTTCACACGTCTCCGTATCGAAACCAAAAACATAAGGTACCTGCTGTCCAGCCGCATCAAACACACCGACCTTTACCGAAGGATCTAACACGCTACCATCTGAAAGTTTTATAGGTTCGTTTTTGTTTATTCTCATAAAAACCCTTATCAGTAGAACAAAACCCCGTCCTTCAGGACGGGGATACCTGTCAAACAAATTACTGGACTAACCTATTTTAATCCAGTAAAATCATGTGTATGGAAACCACTTTGACCTATCGATTTCGTATCAAAGATTGTCGAACAAGAGACATGCTACTTCAAATGAAGTATGAAGTTAATCTAGTTTGGAATTTTTGTAACGAAACCATGAGAAAAAGGTGGAAAGAATCTCGCCTGCCTACGGACATGAACCTGCTTCATGCTCTAACAAAAGGATCTTCTCAGGAGTTAAATCTTCATTCCCAGACGATCCAGGCGACCTATGAAGAACTTCTTAACAAGTCTAAGCAGTTTAAAAAATTCATCAGGTGGAGATCTTTGAAAAGGCATCTAGGATGGATACCCTTGAAAGCGTCAGCTATCAAGTTTAATGGTGATTACATCACCTACTCTAAAAACAAGTACCGCTTCTGGGATCATAGGAAGCTGCCTGAAGGATCTAAGATCCTTTGCGGATCCTTCTGCGAAGATACGCAAGGCAAATGGTATCTTAACCTTGTCGTCAAGTTCCCTGAGTACCTAGCTAAGGGTCTTAAAGAGGTTACAGCTATTGATCTGGGGCTAAAAACCGTAGCCGTCCTAGCGGACGGTACGGAGTACAAGAGGGATAATTTAACCAAAAAATACCAAGACAAACTTGCTGCCGCTCAGCGGCATAGAAAAAAGAGGCAAGTTAAAAAACTGCATGCAAAGATGAAAAATTCAAGAAGCGATTTCAATCATAAAGTGTCACATGATATAGCAAAAAACTATCAAACAGTTTTTTGCGGTGACGTATCTAGTTCAAAACTTTCGCAAACGAAGTTTGCGAAAAGTGTGTATGATGCGTCATGGTACCAGTTAAAAACACTCCTTAGCTACAAAGTCCTGAGACGGCAAGGGGTGTATCAAGAAATTAATGAAAAATTCTCCACGGTTCTTTGTTCAACATGCGGATCTAAATCAGGTCCGTCTGGAGTCAAGGAGCTTGGAGTAAGAGAATGGACATGTAGCGCATGCAAAGAGGTTCATAACCGCGATGTAAATGCTGCAAAAAATATTCTCCGTTTCGGGCATGAAACGCTAAGTGGAACCGTGAAAAACAGGCTCTACGAGGGAAGCCCCGCCCTTTAGGGCGGGGAGGATGTCACCCAAAATTAATGATAACTCTAAACGTTAAAAGAGTCCTGTCTGTTTTAGCTAAAATAGGAAAATGACCGTAAGCAAAAAGTACCTCCCTCCCTACCTCTAAAGGATGCTCACTCGCTAAGACATTCACCCAAACACCGATCTCACCATAAGCATTCAACCCCACCATCCCATCAGGGACCTGCATTACAAAAGATACAGAGGAGGGTGTAG
>Ga0315289_10009291_pt1 | contig 14161 bp, 9 predicted proteins | sample YL17G11_40_MG_FD_203452 | JGI IMG/M metagenome (GOLD analysis project Ga0315289, IMG submission 203452) | Sediment microbial communities from Yellowstone Lake, YNP, Wyoming, USA - YL17G11_40 | ecosystem: Environmental > Aquatic > Freshwater > Lake > Sediment | place: USA: Wyoming | collected...
AACTATCTCTCCCCGCGGCCTTTTCGTTTTGCGGATCTGGACTTCCATCAGGGTTTCATCAATTTGAGCGAGGTACCCGACGCGGAGCTTTTCGCCCTCCAGAGGAAAGCTTACCGCCGCTTTTACCTTTCCCGGGCCGGATCGCTCTTTTTTCGGGGCGCTTTCCTGGACGTGTCGTTCGGAGACGGGCTTAGACATTTTGCCCTCCGGGCCTGGAAACGGACGAGGGGGTTTCATTAGCCGAGGGCACCATGAGAGTCATGCTCATCATTCCCCCCCGGATCAAGAGCCGCCGTCGGGATTTCGCCCTTTATTATTCCAACCCGCATATCGGCGTGGCTTACCTGGCGGCGGCCGCTCCTGCCCGGAAAGGCCATTCGGTCAAAATGATTGATGCCCAGGCCGAGGAACTTTCATTCGGCGATCTGCAGACCCAGGTGACGGCTTTTTCCCCCGAACTCGTAGGGATCACGGTTTATACCGAGCAAATCGAGGAAGCCGGTAATGCGGCTCGGGGGATTAAAAGCGGGAATCCGGCAGTTCCAATTATCCTCGGCGGGTGCCAAGCTTCGGCGCTGCCGCGCGAGACCCTGGAAAAATTCCCCCATTTTGACCAGGTGATCCGGGGCGAAGCGGAAGATCAAGATCGGAATTGGCCTGTTGAAAGAGTTGTATTGGGGGCACAAGGACCGGCGGGTTTCTGATGGCGGTTAGAATAATCCGGATCGGCGGCCTCAGGGCCTGATTCATAATGCGCGTATTATTAGTAAAGCCGAATGTCAAAAGCGATGGGATCCAACCGGTTTTAGGTTTGGGATATCTCGCCGCCCAAATTCGGCAGAATGATGAGGTAAAGATATTAAATTGATTAAAGAGAATTTTTCCTTGGGCCGATTCAAACGGTACCTGGCCGATCAGAAGCCCGAGGTGATTGGCCTTCAGGCCCAGCTGGATTTAATCATCGGACATCCCGAGGAAACCGAAGGGGAGATCGAAAAATCCTTGAAAATGGTTCTGGCCTGGGATCCCGATTACCTGGTCTGGGCGCGCCTGGTCCCCTACCCGGGAACGAGGGTGGCGGAGGAAATGAAAGCGCGGACCGGAAAGGAAAGGTTACCCGGGGTGCCCTGGTCTTCCTACCAGAAACAGATCAAATCCGCTTTTGGAAACCTGGGCCTCACCCCGGACATTCTCGGACGCTGGCAGATCAGGGGGTATGTAAGATTTTACCTCCGGCCCGGAAAAATCCCGAATCTTTTTCGCATCGTTCGCCTCCGGGTCTTGTTTTTATCCGTCTGGTTCCAAATGAAGAAATATATATCGAAGGGTTAAACGTGCTCGATATTCTCTTAATTAATCCCCATCGGTTCATGCGCCCGGGCTGCATCTGGAGGGGCCTGAATCAAAAGCTCCCGCCCCTGGGCTTGGGATACCTGGCGGCGGTGGTGGAGAGGGAGGGATTCAAGGTCCGGATCCTGGATTTGTCCGTCTGGGGAGAGGGAAAAATCCGCCGGGATTTACGGAAGGTTTTTTCCCGGTTCCCGGCTCGTTTCCTGGGCGTTACGGCGACCACCCCGGAAATCGGGAGCGCCTTGGGGGTGGCCCGGATTTATCGAGAGGTCCATCCCCAATCCCGGGTGGTTTTCGGAGGGGCTCATCCTTCGGTGATGGCCGAGGAATTAATTTCCGATCCCGGGGTCGATCTGGTTTTGCGGGGGGAAGGGGAGGATTCATTGCCCCGGCTCTTAAAAGGGGAGAACCCCGCCCGGATTCCGGGGGTGGTCGGCAAAAACGGGGAGGCGAAAACCGAAAAAATCCCGGCTCCGGAGATTGTTGACCTGGATAATCTCCCCTTTCCCGCCTACCACCTGCTCCCGATGAAAAAGTATACCCCTCCGCTGGGCGGGTATAGAGAACTCCCCGCCACCAGCATGCTGATCTCCCGGGGCTGTCCTTATCGCTGCAGCTTTTGCGCCCCCGAATCTATTTCCCGGAGGGTTCGCTTTCGGAGCCCCCGGGCCATCATCGAGGAAATAAAGCTTCTCCAGCGGGATTTCGGGATTCGAGAGATCAGCTTTTACGATGAAAATTTCACCCTCAACCCCAAGCAGGTGGAGGAATTATGCCGGCGGCTGATGGACCAGCGGATCCGGCTCAGCTGGTCCTGCCGGACCCGGGTGGATTTGGTGGACGCCGAAATCCTCGGTTTAATTCGGAAGGCCGGATGTCATCAGATTGGGTATGGGATTGAGTCCGGAGACGAAAAGACGCTTGAGTATTTGCATAAGGATTTCCGCCTCGCGGAGATTCACTCGGCGCTGGAGAAAACCCGTAAAGCCGGCCTGGAGATCCGGGCCAGTTTTATCCTGGGAACCCCGGGGGAGACCGAGGAATCCTTGACCCGGACCCTCGAGCTTTCCCGGCATCCGGCCATTGGCATTGCCTTTTATAATATCCTGGTTCCCCTGCCCGGCACCCCGATTTTTCGGGAAGCCCTCGCCCGGGGGGATTTGCTCAGCCGGGATTTTGACGATTATGACGGTTCCCAAGCCTTGCTGAAACTGCCGCATCTTTCCCCGGCCCGGGCCGGGGCGGCCTACCGGCAGGCCTACCGGAAATTTTATTTCCGCCCCCGGATATGGAAAGATAGATTTATGCGCATCCGCTCCCTCCGGGATTTAATGACTGTACTCCGGGCCGGGAAAAATCTTTGTCAAATGTAAAACTGGGGGGGTAAGTTTTCCCCCCTTATCCGCGGGTGACTAAAAGCCTGAGCCCGTGAAGGGCTTGTCGAAAGATTTCGCCCGGGGAACGGGCCTGCACCAACTGCGACCAAAGATAGCCAGGCCGGAGGTAAAATTTTCTGGTCAGCTTATTTTTCGCGCGCCGGAATTGACCGGCCGGGGAGCCGACTTCGGAGCGGACCGGCTGGGAACGCGGCTCAAAAAGATTGAAGCTTGCGAAGTCGCAATTGAGTTTCCGGGCCAGAGTAGAGGTGCGTTGGAGGGTCTCCGGATTTTCCCCGGGAAGTCCGATGATGAAATGAGCCAGGGTTTTTATGCCCAAATCCCGACAGAGAGCGAAACCCGACATAATTTCAGCGTCAGACATGGTAATTTTGTATTTTTTCCGTAATTCCGGATCCCCGCTTTCGATTCCGAACGTAATCAAGGAACACCCGGCAGTTTTCATGGCTTGGAGCAGGGAACGATTCACGGTATCCGCGCGGGAGTGGCAGATCCAGTTAAAACCCAAGCGGGATTGATGAATCCGCTCCAGGAGTTTCAAGGTATGCGCCGGGGCGTTGGTCAGGCTCGAATCCCGGAAAAACAGATTCCGGATCCGCAAGGATTTGAGGTGCTGTAATTCCAGAACAATATTGTCAAGCTCACGGAGACGGAATCCCATGTCCGGGATTGGGCAAAACTGACAATTATGAGGGCAGCCATAGCTGGTGTAAGAAAACCCCCAGCGTCCCCGTTTCCCAAAAGGCAGGGAATAGCGATCAATGGGAAAAAGCTCATATTTTCCGATCGGGGTAGTAAAAGCGCTGCTTTCCCGGATCCGGGGTCCCAGAATTATCTCGCCGTTGGTTCGATAAATCAGGTTCGAAATCCGAGCCGGGGTTTTTTCGAGGAAGCGGGGAATGGAGTCGGAGAGCAAATCAAGAATAATTCCATCGAGAAAAGAATTTTCCCTCATGATGTCCGGGCCCGAGAATTGCAGGATATCTCCCGAGCCAAAGAGCAGAGGATTAAATTCATTCTTGATCGTCTGTAATATTTTCCGGTCCTCCTCCCAAGAGATGGAGCTGGTGACGAACAGGATTAGGTCGGGCCGAGCGTTCGCGATTTTTTGCAGGGTTTGGCGGGGGGAAAGATTTTCGGCGATGGCATCCAGGACCATCGGGAGGTGTTTTTCCGCGAGGATGCCGCTTTGGACAAACAGATCACCAGGAGGCCATAAATACCGGGTTTTCGAGACGGTGGGACAGTAGAGGTCGCGGAGATAGATTTTCCGACCCGGGGGGTTGAGGAGGAGGATGCGCAGACCCGATTCCATTAGGTTAATCCCCGGAAGAGTTTGAAGCCGTTTCGATATCTGGCGAAATCGTCCCGCGACCGGCATTTGCGCAAGGTTTTGAAGATGTATCCGGGGCGCAGATAAAACCTGGTATAGGCGGATTTGACCAGGGCCCGGAGAGATTCTGCCCCGGGGTATCCGGCGGGTACGAATGAGGGTTCATGGATTCCTTTCTGCCCGGTGGAGTCGGCAAACCACCCCATTTTTTGAGCGGAGGAGAAAAGCCGGGTTCCCGGAAGCGGGTGGCAGGGGAAAAATTCGGCGAAATCCGGATCAAGTTCCAAAGCCCAGCGAATGGTTTGCTCCCCTTGATCCGGGGTTTCCCCGGGCAGGCCCAAAATAAAGGAAGCGTTTACCTCCAGCCCCGCCTCTTTGACCCAGGTATTAGCCCGGCGCACCTGTTCCAGGGTGAATCCTTTCTCGATAAAGTCCAATTGCCCGGGAATTCCGGATTCGAATCCGAATTTAACTTGAAAGCAGCCGGCCGCCTTCATCAGTTTAAGGATTTGCGGATTGACCAAATCGGCCTTCCCGTAGCAAACCCAGTCGACCGGGATTTTTTTTTCGATCAGCTTTCCGCAGAATTCTTCCAACCAATGATTATTGATGGTAAAGATATCATCCACAAAATAGATTTCTCTAATTCCCTGATTTTTCGTCAAATAATCAATCTCGTTAATTACTCTCCCGGGTGAATGCCGGCGATATGATGGGGAAGTCGCCAGACTCTGGAAACAGAAGGTGCATTTTCGATAAGGACAGCCTCGGGAGGTGATCATAGTCAAAGCCGGGAGCCGTCGGGAATAGGAAGGAAGGGGACGATATTGCGCCGGGGAATAAAGATGGTAAGCCGGCACCGGATAAGTATCCAAATTGGGAACGGAGACGGGATCGGGAATCCCCGTCAGATTTTTATCCCGATCATAGAAAAGCACCCCGGGGAGATCGGGGGAAAAATCGTTTCGGCTGAGCTTGGTGATCAGTTCCGGGAGGGTAGACTCTCCTTCTCCGCGCACCAGGTAAGCGGGAGGGGAAATTTTAGGGAGGAGATTTTGGTAAGAGCTGGTGAGGTGCGGCCCGCCCAAGATCAGGGGAACGGGAAATTTTTCCCGCAGTTTATGCGCTAGGGCTAGACCGATTTCGAAATCGAGAATCTGGAGCGTGATTCCCAGAGCGTCGGGAAAGAAATCGGCCAGAATTTGCTCAATTTCCTGAACCCCAAGTTCCCGGGCGGGGGAATCGATAATTATCGGTCGGTGGCCGGCTTGCTCGAGAGCCGCCGCCAGGTAGGCCAGGCCTAAGGGCGGCAGATTCCCGGATCGTAAATATTTTTTTGCGCCTAATCCTGATTTAACAAAATCACCGGGAGGCTTGATTAAGGCAATTCTCATCGAAATGAGCTTAAGGGTTTTTAAATTTTTCGGGCGAGAAGAAAAAGTTTGTATTTCAAATTGATATTCAGGGGAATTCTCCAATGGAAACGAGGAACCGGGAGCGCGGGCAGTCCGAAAACGCGCAGCTGGAAATTGAGGTTGCGGATAAAGGAATCGAGGTAGAATTTTTTCCCGATGCTGTGGGCTTCCAGGATTTCAAACCCGGTTTCCTCCAGCAGTCGCTTCAAGGTGCGGGCGGAAAAGAAAATCAGGTGCTCCGGCATCCGGTGGATTTCCAGCCATTTATCTTTCAGGATCCGGGCGGCCGGACTGCCGATGTTGGGGGTGATGATTCCCAAAATTCCTCCCGGTTTAAGGATGCGGTTGATTTCCCGCAGTTCGGCGCGGGGATTGGCAAAGTGCTCGATCACGTCCCAGAGGGTGACGACGTCAAAACCGGACGTGGGCAAATCGGCTTCCCGGAGTTCCCGCGGGATGACCGGAACCCCAAAAAGCTCGCGGGCTTTCCGGCCGGCAAAGCGGGATGGTTCCACGCCCAAAACTTCAAAACGGTGCCGGCGGGCCAGGTCGAGGAAGAAGCCGGTGGCACAGCCTAAATCGAGGAGTTTTCCGGAAGGCTGGTATTTTTTTATCCGGCGGATACATATTTTAAATTTGTCCTGAATATTTTTCTGGTCTGGGATGTAGGTGTCGTAACCGAAGTATTCATTAATATCAGTTGAAGCAAAGGCCGGATTTTGAAAATAATCCTCTTCATAAAAGGAGGATTTCAAGAGACGGGAAGGGATCTCGCGGGTAAAAACCGCTTGGCAGTGAGGACAGCGGACAAGCTGGCAGTCATGGATTAAATAAAGCGGATGGAAATCTTCGGCCCCGCAGAGAAAACAGGAAGGGAAAATCAGCTTTTTTTCCATTTATTAAAATGGTCCACCGGTATTTATCAAGTAAAGTTGTTAAACTATATTTAGTAAAAGTCAATGAGTAAAATACTCTTCATCCGGACCAGCACCCCCATCCGCAATTGGATGACTTCTCCCCCCTTGGGATTGTTGTATCTGGCTTCGGCTCTGCGCAGCCGGTTGGAACCCCGCCCGCAGATTGAGATTTTGAATACGGTCTTTTTTCGAAATCCCCTTAAAATTATAAGAAAGAAAATCGAAGAATTTAATCCGGATGTCATTGGGTTAAGCGTTCTGACCTGCGAGGATCGGTTCATGCGCCAAATCGCGGGGATGAGCAAACAGATATCACCGCAAACCCCGGTCGTGGTGGGGGGGCCGCATGGGACGATTTTTTACCGGCACATTTTGCCGGACTCCAATATTGACTGGGTCGTGGTGGGGGAGGGCGAGCGAAGCTTCGTGGATTTGGTCAATTCACTTCAGGCCGGAGGCGGGGGGCGGGGGATCCCGGGGGTGGCGGGGAGAAGTCCAGCGGGGGAGACCGAGTTTGTCCCTCGGCCGTCCGAGGTAAATGAAAATATTGACGATCTGCCTTTCCCCGCCTGGGACTTAATTGATCTGGACGAATATCGGAAACACCCCTGCATGAACCGTTCGATGGGAAAGGGAAGATACATGCCCGTTTTTACCTCCCGGGCCTGTCCTTTCGACTGCATCTATTGCCATTCGATTTTTGGGAAGCGGTTTCGGGCCCGGAGCCCGGAGAATGTTTCGGCCGAAATGGAGATACTTTACCAACAATACCGCGTCCGGGAATTCCAATTTTTCGATGATTGCTTTAACCTGGATTTATCCCGGGCCAAAAAAATCGGAGAACTGATCGCCACCCGAACTCCCGGGGCGCGGCTGTCTTTTCCGAATGGAATCAGATCGGACCGGGCCGACGCGGAATTCCTCGATATTTTTCGGCGGGCCGGGGCCTACACTCTGACCTTGGCGGTCGAAACCGCGTCGCCCCGCTTGCAGAAATTGATCGGGAAAAACTTGAACTTAGACAAGGTCCGGGAAACCATGGAGGCGGCCGATCGCCGGGGATACTTATTGCAGGGTTTCTTTATGCTGGGATTCCCCACCGAGACCGAAGCAGAGATGGAAGCGACTATGGCTTTTGCCGAGAATTCCCCTTTGTTATTCGCCACCTTTTTCCGGGTGATTTCTTTCCCCGGAACCCGGCTCGCCGAAATGGTGCGCCAGCCGGGATCCGAAAAATTATCCGAATGTTGTTATCATTCCCGCGGGACGGAGACGGACCTGACCGGAAACCATCTCAATCTGGATCGGATTCGCAAACGCGCTTACACGCGTTTTTACCTGCGTCATCCCCGCCGGATCACGCGCGCTTTGGCCCTGGCCCCCAATCCGGCCGGGCTGCTTAAGCATTTGGCCAGTTTTAGCTTCCAGACCTTGATTTGAGCACGGAGGTGAAACCGTTTTCGCTCTCCCAGCTTCTCTTTCTCTTAATCCTGGCGGTAGCTCTGTTTTTAAACTTACGGGGCTTTGATTCCCTGATCCCTTATTTTATTCACCTGGACGAAGCCAAGGTGATCAAGTCGGCCTTGCGCATCCTCCAAACCGGGGATTTAAATCCCCATTTTTTCAAATACGGAGGTCTCCCCGTTTATCTGGCCGCCGGGATTTATTCCCTTTATTTCCATGTCTGGGCGTTGATTTCGGGCCGGGAAGTTTCGGAACTCATGCAGGGTTTTTTTTATGAGAACAACGGATTCGCCCTGTTTTATTTAGGACGTTCGCTCTCTCTTTTCTTCGGGCTTCTTAGCGTCGGGATGGTTTACGCAATCGGGCGGAGATGGTTCAGCCGGAAGATCGCTCTTTGGTCGGCGCTTTTTCTGGCTATCAGCCCGCTCCACGTTGATCGTTCCCAGATTTTTAATGTGGATGTCATCGTCACTTTCTGGGTCTTGTCGGCCTTTTATTGGGCGATGCGCTGGAAAGAAGAAAACCGATTGGGTTACCTCCTGGGAAGCGCGGCCGCGGCGGGGCTGGCCATGGCCACCAAATATAATTTCCCGGCGTTTTTGCCGATCCTGGCGGCGGAGTTTGTCCGGGCCAGGGAGAGGGGGGAAAGGTTTTTTCCCTCGGGTTTAGGAAAGATTTGTCTGGCCGGATATGTGAGTCTTTTAACATTTTTTCTCGCCAGCCCCTTCAATTTTATCGACTTTTCCGGTTTTGTGGAAGAAATGTCCGGTTTTTTCAGTTTCCACCAGATGTCTCATTATCATTATTATTTTCAACAATTGATCTATCACCGTTTTATTTACCAGATATTTTTGCTTTTCCCCTTGGTTTTTGGCCCGGCCCTTTACCTGGCTTCTCTGGGAGGCGCGATTGTCTGGGCCCGACGCGAGTGGAAGAGTGCATTTATTTTCATTTCCTTCCCCCTGGGATACTTTCTGGTCGGCGGTGGAGCCATGCTTTATCAGTTCCCCAACTATTTTGAACCCCTGCTCCCTTTTGCAAGTATTATCGGATCTTTTTTCATGGCTTTTTTAATATCCGATGCCCGGAAGTTGATCCGGGCGATCGGGGTTTCGCTTCTTTCCTTTTCTTTAATATTTTCTTTCTCGGACCTGGTTTTGCCTCACTACCGCAGCTTTTCTGCGCTCCACCGGGAGCTGGGCGACTGGGTGAAAGAGCAAGCCCGGAAACCGGATGTGGTCTTATTGGCAGGATGGTTTTTCCCGCCTTCCCGATACCTACAGGAATTAGGCTTGAAAAGGCTTAATCAGATTCAGGATCTTGATGAATGCGTGGTGATTGTGGAAAACCCGGAATATATTATATCCTTAGGATTGGAAGCTTATGGGAGTACCACCGCGCAGATTTATGGGTTCGAGCAGAACTGGTTGGTTCATGAAAAGTTGCTGAAAGGAAAATACAAATATAGAACGATTAAAATAATTAGCCCGCCGAAAATATGGAGTGAATTATCGGGATTATTAATCCCCCTGAGCCGGGATTACAAATTTGTTATTTTTCAAAAAACAGGAAGTTATTCGCAGGATGAAAAAATCCAGTGCCTGCGGGAGAAACTTAACTCCGGGAAGAGAGAAGAAATTGAGAAGATGGTAAAGCTTCTCAAACGTTTAAAGCCCGAGTCGAGAAGAATTTTTTCCCACGGTTACGAAAAATATTTACCGGATCCGGAATAGGGAATAAAGTGAATTAGGACCATGCTCTTCCCACGCAAGAAATCATAGCGACAATGAAAGTAGCGGGATTGTCTCTGGGCAAAATCAAGGAACGCCTATGGGGGTATTTACGGTTGATCTTTACCCTGGACGTTCTGATCCCCTTCCTGACTTTATCGGTGGGCCTGGGGATGAGGGGAAGTCTGCGTTATCCCCGGCCTCTTTTTAGTTTAACCCCGATTCTCGGGGTGATCATCGCGTTGATTCATCCGGGAATAATCGGGGCGGCGATGGCCGGGAGGGCTTTTCGGGAAATTCTCTCGCCCCGAATTTTAAGCCGGTTTGAGCTCGGGGGGGTAATCGCGGTGGGGATGGGCATTCCCATCGGGGTTATGGCTTACTCCCGGGCCTGGCAACCGCTCGGCGTCTGGATTATCGGCTCGGGGCTGCTTTTCTACTGGCATTGGCTTTCCCTCCGGGCGGGCCGGCAGGTTCACATTCTCCGGGAGACGGTCGGCGCGGTTCTCCTGGTTCCGCTTCCCTTGTTTTTTTCCTGGACGATTATCACCGGTAATTTTTCCCCGGACCGGGAGATCGGCCTGGCCATGCTGATTTTCGGGCTGTTGGCCCTCAGCGCCAATCTGGGCCGGGCCTGGTCGGAAGCGGGAAGGCCTGAGCCTTCGAGCGGTTCTTTATTCGGCAAGGCGACTTTAATCATCGCCATTTTCATTTTTTCTTTCCTACTCTTGCTTCTCGGGATTCATGAGGGGGTTTTTCTTCCCCCGAGGATGCTCTATTTAAAATACGGGGGGGTTATAGCTTATGTTTGCGGGTTAATCTTATATTACTTAGGTCTGAGAAATATGATGAACAAGACGGCCAAAAATAAATTGACAAGGTATATTTTGTATAGTGTAATACCCATTATTCTACTCGTATTTTGGCTTGCCTACAGGGGTCGGGGGTTGGCTTTTATGTGAGAAATCATTTCCCAAATTTATGTTTTTATTACTTAAATGCCGGTTAAAGTAAAAATTAAATCTTTTCAACGAAATTTTCCGGTTTGAAAAACGGATATTTCAATTGAAAAACAGCATGTTAAGTTTTTCACCGGGCGATCGAATCTTGGGAATGGTTTTTGCAAGAAATATTTTTAGGATTAAAATTAAGTAAAAAGGGGGTTTCTAATGAAGCTGAAAATTTTATGGTTCGTTTTGCCCCTTACCTTCTTTATTTTTTTGATCCTGGGTGTCGTAACGTCGGCGGTGGAGCAACCCGCCGGCGGCCGGCCTGATCCCTGGTTCGCCCTGAAGAAAAGCGAGGGCATCCAGAACAGCATTGGGATGGCGATTACCTATGGTGACCTTGACCGTGGCTGCATTTGCTTTCCGAACACAGAGGATGGCAGTTGCTCCGCCGGCCGTTATTGCCAGGACGGCGAAACATATCCTACCTGCCGGGTAAATGATGGTGGAGCTGGAACTTCGAATTACTGCGCCGATTCCCGATCCACATTCGGCGGCTGGAATCAGATTACATTCCCAGGGGATAAAGCCACAGGACCTGGCGAGTTCGTCGGTCTTTTCAACTGGATGGAGGACACGATTGAGGGAGTTTTACGGGATAACCTCAAAATAATATGGCCGACGCTCCAAGGATTGCTTTGCGGATTCCAACAATGCCAAGCCCAATCCGGCATAAATATATGCGTAAATATCCTGGATTACGATGGGGCCACAGCCGGAGGAGATAATAGTAGCACGTGCACCTGCCCTAATGTTGGTACGAATACCACGAATGACGATATAATCCTGTGGGCTAATCGGGCCTTCGTCAAAATCTGGCCGCTCGGGGATGGCACCACTCTTCGGGCGGTGATTGCCCTTTACGCGGTTTCCCAAGCTGCGATCCCGGCGGACCCGAATATCCCGGGGGATATCGGCGTTCCGGCATTCCCGCAAATCAACACTACCGGAAGGTACTATGGGGCCGCCGGGACTGTTGGGTCTTCGGAAATATGCGCGGAAGCCGAACTCTGCGGAACCTGCGGCGGATATTACGGGGGTTGCGCCACTCTCCACACCGATGCCTTAATCGTCAGGATGGATATCAAAACAAAGGTTATGCAAAATCCGCAAACCGGGGAATATTCGCTTTTGGATCTCTGCGTCACCGAGGGCCAGATGGACTTTAAGGGCGCCGAGGCGCGAGGTAACGTTGGCGGCGACGCTTTGAATTGTGATTTGGAATTAGGGGAAGACGGAGACACCAGAGACATGTTGGATCTGGAAACGCTGCTGCCCTCAGCTATGCTTCCCAGTATGGTTAATGCGCTTCTTCATGGGAACTGTCCCAACGCCCTTCATAGCTGTGACTCCTACCAGACCACTTATTATGGGGGGGGGCCCGGATGTACGGCGAAGGTGGACGCCTGCTACCGGAGCGGGGTGGGTGACGCGGATACTAATTGTCGTAACTGTAGTCCTTGCAACCGGACCAATGAAGGCAGGGCCTGCAATGCCGTCGGTTGGGGGCAAAAGCGGCTCAAGTCCACCGGCATTCCTCCGATCGACAAATGGGTAGACGACATGGAGACAAAGCGCGAAGGGGAAGGAGGGTGCAAGATAGGCTTCCTCCCCGTTGACCTGAACAATATCCTCAATCCCTACCAGCCTTTCATGACCCAGTTTCCCGGGTACGATCCGCAAGATTCTCATTACGGGATCGCCCAGCTGGGGGGGGCCACTTTCGACGTGGGGGTTTACGTGGACCCGAATTTCCCGGTGCTGGACAACAACCGGATGTTGGTGGGAATCGATGTCTCCCTCAAGCCCCGCTGGGGAGAATATTGGGGCTGCATTGATCCTCACGAAATGGGTTCCCCCCAATATACCAACCCCGGCTGGGTTACGCCCCGCGTCTGGACCAGTTTCCCCAACCCGAGCAGCGGCCAATATGGCATGGCGGCTTCCATCAGCCAGGACTTTTTCACGGAGATTTTCAATCTCCTTTACGCTTCCAACATGTTCTGCTGGGACATCAGCAAGGACACCATCGCCGGCCTCATTCCCATGACCATGGGGTTTGACCTCAGCTTTTTATCCGAACTCCTTCACGTTCCGAGCTTCGCGACGCTGGCGCCGGGGGTGGAGGCGGTGGCGGACCTGGATGGCTACGTCTCGATCCACCTGGTTCCGGCCGGAACCCCCTCGACCCGGGTCGGCGCCGGCACCTACACCTACCCGGTGGAATACCTCGAGGACATCATGCCGGAATTATCCACCCCCATCAAAGGAGGGCTCAAGGGCGATTATTACCGGGGGATCAATCTTGCCCTCTTCGCCGGGAGCCGGCTGGACGGCTGCGGCACGGCCTGCAATTACCGCGGCCACGGCAACTCGGGGAACGGGATCAACTTCACCAACTGGAACACCAATGGCCCGGAGACGATCAATCGGTACCCCGGGAGCGTTACCTCCAATGATTTCCACACCCCCAACCAGGGGGCGGATTGGTCCCCCAGCGGGAGCGCTACTTATACCGCTGGCTGGATGCAGCTCACCTCTGCTGTCAACCAGCGGGGGGCGATCCGATCGCCGATTACCCTCGCGGACGCTTACCCCGAGGTTATCACCCAGTGGTCAATCAGATTCGATTTAACCATCGGGAATGTTGCGACGACCCAACTCAACCAAGCTCGTTTAAACATGTATTACGACACTGTCGATACGGCCAGCAGGTGTTTCCCCACCAACGGCTACTCGATTCAATTTGACCATTATAATAATTTAATTAGTTTATACCGAGATTCAGCGGGATCGGAAACCCTGCTCAACCAGACTCCCTATGATTTCGGAAGCGCTGGGGCCGTTACCCTTTATCCCCGGGTGGATTGGCTCGGCTTTGAAGAAGGAGGAAAAGCGTTAATCCAGGTTTTTATGGAGGCGAACAACGGCCAGGGCGGGAAATTAATCTTCACCGCCACTATTAGTAATCCAAATTACACCAATATAAATATTGGTTTCTCGGCCCAGACCGGAGCAGCATCGTTCTCAACGCATTTTATCGACAATGTTAGTTTTGACCGGCGGGCCGGGGCCTATTCCGCGATCTGGACCGGCTACCTGATGGCGCCCTTCACCGGGAGCTACACCGTCTGCACCCGCTCCGACGACGGGGCCCGGCTTTTCCTCGACAATGTCATCCAGATCAACAACTGGGACGACGGTGTAATGACCGCCTTCCCGGGCGAATGCGCGTCGCTCACCCTGACCCAGGGGTTCCACCCCCTCCGCCTCGAATATTATGAGAACCAGAGCGGTGCGGGGATCGGGCTTTACTGGTGCACGCCCTCGGCAAACCCCTATGGAATCAGCACTAGCTGTGGCGTGGCGATGACCGAGGCCAACACCATCTCCCCCACCTACCTCTACTACAGCGGGGTGGCGGCCGGCCAAAAAACCGGAATTTACGATGTTTACGTCAAACTGCCGTCCAGCCGCTTCGAGATCTGGGCCCCTCTCAACGACGGCGTCCCCGGCAAGATTACCAACGAGCCGGTCCGGCTCTTCTC
>Ga0315289_10009293_pt1 | contig 14159 bp, 23 predicted proteins | sample YL17G11_40_MG_FD_203452 | JGI IMG/M metagenome (GOLD analysis project Ga0315289, IMG submission 203452) | Sediment microbial communities from Yellowstone Lake, YNP, Wyoming, USA - YL17G11_40 | ecosystem: Environmental > Aquatic > Freshwater > Lake > Sediment | place: USA: Wyoming | collected...
CTGTCATTCCGAGGAGTGACAGCTTTCCAATGTCATTCCGAGGAGCGACAGCGACGAGGAATCTTGAACCGCTCCAGCTACCCGAATAGATCCCGTTATAAGATTTCTCCCGTTGGTCGAAATGACAGGGGATGGGTAAGGGGCTGATCAGGCCGAAGATGCGGATTATAGTGTGTCTGAAAAGTTCATTTCCACTTTGCCCATCGAGGAGGTAAAAGTCGTTTGCCTACTAAGCTCCTGAATCGATATCTTATTATTGGCGAAATCTCTTAAAACCTCTTTTGGAATATAAGCACTCATATCCTCCACAACCCCAGATTGATATTGATCTTTTAAAAAATCTTTGGCCATCCAGCGGAAATCTATAGAAATTCCTGATATTTTATCTTCCTCAAATAGCTTCGGATATGAAGCGATGATTTTTGAAAAGGCGAATAAATTTTTCACATAGGTAGTTGATGCCCGTTTTATATATGTAGTTTGCGATGTGTTGTAAACTACTTGATGATTTAAAATAAAGCAAAAACATATTATATTATTATTCACATCCTTACAAATTAAAGCCCCCTCTTTAGCAAAGTTTACATTAGGTAGATCTCCTCCCATTTGAATATCATTGATTATTCCCTCTAATTCGCTTTTTGTCCTGCTTAAAATATCCATTTCAAAACCTGTCATAGGAGTGAAAATAATTTCTTCAGAAGATAATTGTTTAATTTCACCAAGAGGGATACATCCAATTACAAGGATAAGTAAAAAAGACACTACAACAAATTTAAAAAACCAATTCATCTTTTTCATAATATCAATCTACCTTTCTAATTTTACCGAATTAATAAAGCATCCCCATTGTTCATCTTTATTTTTCTCGCATTCCGCAAATTTATCATAGCAGCTTCCATAGCATTCCGTAGACAATCCAGTCTTTAAGTAATATTGATAACACTCATCACAACATCTATCATAATCATCTCCGCAATGTTGATCGTTTTCATTACATCCATAAAGCCATAAACTTAGACATATTATCAAAATAATTACCTTCCTCATGATTCTTTCCTGCCTCCGTTGTTAAAACTTAGATGCTTGCTCTTTCTTTAACCTTGTATTCAAAATTTCGGGAATGGCGGAATTTTTAAAGATACGACTTTTAGCTTTTTCAATTACTTATATGTTTTTATTAGCTCTAAAATTTCGGGAATACGGAAATTTTGAACTTTACGAATCAGTTTCTTTATATTTTTGAAGCCAGTCACTATATTCTGGAAACCGTCGTTTTATTTCTACCTCAAGCCAGTTCCTGGTAGCAATATCAGCCATCGTCCAGAAAGCATCCAGCCATTCCTTTATTTTTTCCTTTGGCATGTCTTCAATTGGGATACGGCTCTTTTGTTGAATACTTTCCCCTCGAAACATTTCGCCTTCACCGAGAAGAAGCCAGTTCAAATTAACTCCTGTCGCCGTTGCGATTTTTTCAACAATAGAAATAGTCGGTTCCTTTTTTCCAGCTAAATATTCAGATAGAGAACTCCTGCCAACTCCTGTCTTTTTAGATGCTGAAACCTGAGAAAGATTCAGTTCTCTGAATAATTTTTCCAATCTATCCTTAAACTCTGTCATGTCGCTATAATGATTTTCCCCTTGACAACCTGTCGCATGTACGACTATACTATGTCTAGGATTATTAATTCAATTGTCTGATATCTGACTAAACGGAGAAATCAGGTTTCTCCTTCAAGTATCCAGGAGATAAAAATATGGTCAATACCCCCTTTCCTAAAAAATCAAAGCATCTTCTCTCCAACTACGTTCAATTAAAGACAGGGGAGAATATGGGCACCATAGCTGAGAAACTGCAAATCAGTTACCATTCTCTGATCAAGGTTATCCAAAAATTGCAATACAGGGAAAACCGACAGACTCGGACAGCACTGGCAGAATATTTAGGTGTACCCTACGACGTTCTGTGGGGACCTGATTCTGATCTCAAGATTAGACAAGAAGTCAAAAAAGAGATCCATCGCATCACAATTGAATATGCCCTTAAATTCCAACAGGACCTCCGAGAGCAAGTGCTTGGCAAGGAGGACTGAACAGTAATATTTTTTCAGTCAACAGCTTCAAATCAACTTTTATTTTTATTTTATCAATTAACGAGGTGTTTAGCAATGACAAAAAATAATACCAATATAGACTCTACCAGCAAAGAGGCCAAAAAGTTGGCCAATGGAAACCAGAGCAAGCAATTAACCCTGTTCGATGAGGTCGCAAAAATTTGTGAGCAAGAGCAGCAAGCGCCTGCAACGGGGAGTTGTAATATCCAATTTACGCTAAAAGAGGCGATTGCCAAGTCAATGTCTAATTGTAAACTGTCTCGATACGAGATAGCCGGGGCAATCAGTAATCTGCTGGGGATTGATGTATCGAAATACCAATTAGATTCCTGGACAGCAGAGAGCAAGGATGGGCATCGATTGCCTGCGGAATATCTTGTGGCCTTCTGTAGGGTAACCGGTTCCTACGAGCCTCTCAAGTTAATTTGTAAAAAGTTGGGACTGTTTATCATGCCAGGCTCGGATGCATTGAGAAGTGAAATTCATAAACTCGAAGAGGAGATTGGAGAATTGATGGTGGAAAAGGAAAGACGGGTGGACTTCCTGCAAAAGGTAATTGCCAATGCCTAAGACCAATATTTCCAAAGATGAAATGTATGACATCGCCTCCGTAAAGGATGCAATCAAAGTGCTGAAGGAGATCGCCTATATCGGTGAACCTGTAGGCCCTCGTGAACTGGCAAGATTAACCCATTCTAATCCTAACAAAACTTTCCGGTTGCTGAAAACCCTGCTCGGTGAGGGCCTTATTGAAAAGCGCGGGGATAAATATGGTCTGGGATATGGCCTGGCCGAGATACACGCAAAATATGTCCATAGCCTACGAAAAACGATAAGTGATGCTGAATTTAAACTCAGCAGTCTTGGGGAGTAAGATTTCTCCCTCCGGTCGAAATGACAAGGGGGAATCGAAATGACAGGAAGTTTGTCATTCCGAAAGTTTGTCATTCCGAAAGTTTGTCATTCCGAGTGAAACGAGGAATCTTTCCTTTAGTCGAGTGAAACGAAGAAGATTAAGGAGACAATATGGGTGATATTTTACTGGAACATGCAAAGAGCAAGTTTGATATGGAAGAGAGAGCATTACAACAGGTAGAGATGACGGAGAAGCGGAAGCAGGAACTTCTGCTACAAGTGTCCTGCATGATGGGGCGGACACAAGCATTCGGGTATGTGTCGAAATTTTCAAAGTTGTCTGAATTGGCTTCTATAAAGAAACTGAAAGACAATAAGGTCTATCGTGATTTAGGCATTAATACCTGGGCAGCATTCTGTGAATTGTTTGGAATGAATCACAAATCCCTAGATGAGCAGCTTTTGTGTCTCGAAACCCTGGGCCTGGAGTTCCTTGAAGCCTCGCAAAAGATCGGTCTTACCCGTCAGGATCTCCGCCGCATCCAGGCGCTTCCCTCCGACACCCGCGTGGACGCGATCAACGCGGCCACGTCCCTGGATAACCCCACAAAGGAGCAGATCAGGGATCTCCTGGACCAACTAGATGACCAGACCATAGACAATGACATGCTCAAAAAAAATCTTAAGGAGTCAGAGGATAAGCTCTCCCAAAAAGATAAGACTATCACCCGCGGCCAGGATCAGGTCACAGCGCTGGAGGACAAAATCCGCGTCATTCAGAAGCAGCAGGATATTTCGCTTATCCGCAATGACGAACAGGCATCCTTCGATCTATTAAAGGAGATCAAACGCTCATTCAACAATCAATTTCTCGCTTTCAGGCGGATTGACCTTGATGCCGCCAGCCCCGCTATACGGGCCTCAGTGGCGGCCCTCCTGGAATACTTAAACAGGATGTTAAGCCACACATTCCTCAATATGTGCGATGCCTATCCTGAGATGGATGTGCAACATGACCTCCTGAATATGCCCGAATTTAAAAATGTCTGGGATCATATTGGGGAAGAATTAAGCCCCGTTGATTTGGAACCTTAAAACGCAAGGCGTCAACCGGAAGGAGATAAGCATATGGATAGTAATGTTAGTAAGAAAGAAATTTACACTAGAGCCAAGATAGTCAAGATCATGCCAATGGATTACAACGCATTCATGGTGTCTGAAAGAAGAATACGCATCTTAGACGGTAAAAATGAGCCAGGATACAGGGTTGAATACTCTAACGGTTTTGCATGCTGGTGTTCGAAGGACGTATTCGAGTCAATCAGCCGTGAAGTGAAGGAAACGGAAATTAACCTGGTATCGATGGATTCCGTATCACCTGCGTCTGTCATTCCAACTGAAGAATTACAAGAGCTTATCGAGAAATTAAAAGCTAAGGAAGTTTCTGAAGCGATTCTTAACATTGTTGCTCAAGGATATCAGAATCGTGGATCTGTGAGGTCATTAATGCCTGGTTGCGGAATGGAAGATTTACACCAGTCGATCGTTCCAGAATCCCGTGGTAGGAGTATCCCTGTTGACATGCAGAATGGATCACCAAAGAGTAAAGAGAGATTAACTCCCCTTGAGAAGGGAATCTTGAAGCTAATGGTCGAGGAAGATCTTACTATTTTAAAGCTCAAAAAATCTCTTTGGAAAATCATGGGATTCCTCCCCGACCATTCAAAGTTATCTGCTGACAGTTGTAAAGATTTCCTGGAGAGCATTCAAGATACTTTGGAAAATACATCCACCATCAACGAATAATTGGCACTCTCCATTACATGGTTCTTTAGTAAAAGGACACATTTTACCTCACCTCCTCTCTGTGGTTTTTGATGTTTGGAAGCGTTCATTATATCACAGGTTGGAGATGAGGTCATAGACTGTAAGGTAAGTAAACTTAAGTAAAGGTAAGGTGAAGCAATGGAAAAAGATAGAGAAGAGCAAATGAGTTACGGCCATAATGACAATGCCACAAGCAATGCCACAACCCCCTGCCCTGCATGCCAGGGCGCAGGGGAAGTATCATCTCTCAGACAACTCTACATCCATAATACAGCCAGATTTAACTGCATCTGCGGTCATTGGATAATCCTGACACCGTTCAAGGATACCGTTGAGTGCGGCAAGTGCGGAGAGACCTGGAGATGGGTAGTTTTGCCAGATTCACAAATGGAGCATGTGCAACAATGCCAGCATAAGGGTATGGGGATGTCTCCTGAGCAGACAGAAGAAGTAAGAAACAAATTGAACCTGATGATTCAGGCATTGAATGAGATGTCAGCAGACGTAACAAGGATTATCGCCAATACCAATATTCCTTACTAAACCAGGGGCCAAACGTGGAACCAACCCTTGAGGTTGAAAAACAAATAGCTAATATATCTCAGACCCTCCCGGGCAAGGCCCGTCGTGCATACGTACAGGCATTGTCCAGCACATACAATCTCTCGGTGTCAACGGTCTACCGTTGGCACCGGGAGATGTGCACGGAAACAGGCACTCTCGAAACATGCCGTAATGCCCGATCCGATAAGGGCACCCGCCTCCTCTCCGACGACCAGACAGAGACCCTGGCCAGTATGATCTTTGCCACTAAGCGACAGAGTAATAAAATTCTCATGTCAGCGAAAACCGCTCAGGAGATCGCGGACGATAACAACATGGGCTTCCCTGATGTATCCATCTCCACAATCAATCGCCGCCTCCGTGAACGAAGCCTGAGCAAAGCTAAAATGAAGGAGCCATCCCCGAGTATCAAGCTGATTACCGAGCATCCGAACCAACTTTGGGAATTCGATGTGTCTAACTGCATCCAGTATTTCCTCCCAGAGCCAGCGGAAAAAGATAAGATTTCTCCCTCTGGTCGAAATGACAACGCAGGTCTCCAGGAACGTGACGTTGAAATGACCTGCTACAAAAACAAACTTGAGAACCTCAGGGCCATCAAGAAAGAACTGCTCCGCTACCTGGTCGTAGACCATTGTTCAGGGGCCTTCTTCGTCCAGTACTTCTACTCCACAGGTGAGACAGCCCTTAACGCAGCCGAATTTTTTCTTGCCGCCTTTAAACAAAAACAAGACGAACGGTACCGGTTTCACGGGGTGCCGTTCAACCTCTATCTGGACAGAGGATCAGCCGTACAGGCTGGTATAGTCCAGTCACTAATGGCAAAATTAAACATAAAATGCATTACCCACATGCCCGGAAACCCTCGTGCAAAGGGCCAGGTTGAAGGCCTGCATGATTACGTGGAGAGAACTTTCGAGTGCCTGCTGAAATTTCACCGGCCTCGATCCCTCGAAGAATTGAACGCCTGGGTTCTCGACTGGACCATCAAAGTAAACGCAGCCGATATCTTCCGCAAAACTGCCCCCCGCTCCCAGCTCTGGTCATATATCACCAGCGACCAGCTCCGGCTTTGCCCTCCTGATGAGGTATACCGTAAGCTCCTGGTCTCCAAACCTGAGACACGCAAAGTAGCCAATGATCTCAAAGTATCATACGAGGGCAAGGTCTACATAGTCCCCAATCCCAATCTCAAAGGCGAAGAGGTCTCGATAACCTATTCTCCCTACGAGTACCCGAACATCTCCCTCTCACACGATTCCCTCCTTTTCCCCCTGTGCCTCTCCCCCTGCCAGGAGCCTGATATGTTTGGCCGGATAACAGACGGGGCCGTAGTTTTTGAGGTTGGTGAAGATGGCAAGCTGAAATATCGCCGCCACAAGGACACTGAAACCCAGATCGGCCTCAAAGCTGCTGAGAAGAAATTAGAGGCCCTGGGCCTGACCATGAAGGGCGCCGGAGATAAACGCCGGGCAGTTGCCCCTGCCATAGGAGAGGAGAAGCTGACTGTGTTTGGACACCAGGCGGACAAGGTGGGGAAAGTAGCCTATCTGGACAGGCCAGGGACGCAGATGCCCATAGAAAAGGTAATCGAAGTCCAGGCCCTGCCCTGGATCAAAGCGGCAAAGAGGATAATCGATATTATCGGGCGCGGGCTAACCCCGCAGGAAAACGAGTGGATACAAAATACCTACGGTTCCACCGTGCCCGAAAGTGAGATAGATACAATCTGTAACCGACTGTCAGGAGCTTTAGATTCTGGATCTATAGCAAGAAAGGCAAGTGGCCGGTTATCGGCTATAAATTTTCAACACTAATTAATGAGGTGTGAATTTGAATATTAAGGGAATCGGCAATTATGGCACTATTTTTATTAATGGCACAAAATATCAGGGGAAAAATATTTCCATTATTAATGGAAAAGTTTGTATTGATGGGGAATTTCAGAAAAAAGTTAAGGGTGTGGTTCGGATTGAGATTGGTGGAAACCTAACTTCTTTGCGTACTGACGCTGATGTGAACATTAAAGGAAATGTTTTTGGCAGTGTTAGTGCTGGAGGATCTGTTGAGTGTGGAGATATAGGGGGCAATGTTGATGCTGGAGGATCTGTTAGGTGTGGAGATGTAGTGGGCAATGTTGATGCTGGAGGATCTGTTGAGTGTGGAGATGTAATAGGCGATGTTGATGCTGGAGGCTCTATACGTAGACGGTAGCCTGGATCATGTCATTTCGACCGGAGGGAGAAATCTTAAAGGAAGAGATTCAAGATTCCTCATTCCATTCGGAATGACAACAGAGAGAGAAATGACAAAGGGAAAAAGAAAGGAGGTGAATGGAATATGGCTCAACACGTTTTAAAGGTAGGGGATCAAATAAAAATGGCCAATCTTATCTTTCGGATTCGCAAAATTAGCAAGAAAGACGTCATCATCAGAGAGGTCAAGCCTCCTATAGCTCAGGCTCAGGCTCAGGGCAGGAAGAAAGTTGCTGAAGGAAAAACTGAAGGAAAAACTGAGGAAAAAGCTGAGGAAAAAGCTACTGAAGAAGATCTTTTCGAAAAGACATTCTGAAACAAAACAGGATCAGGTATCCAAAAACACCTGACGGGAAGTAAAAAGTAAAAAGTAAAAAGTAAAAAATAAGAGTCTTTTGTATTCACTTTTACCTTTTTACTTTTACCTTTTTACTTCTTCAGTTAACCTGATCCAGAAAGGTAAAGCGTTAAAAATGGCAATGATACAACCTGATTATAACATGGTTCATCTACTCTGCATAATTTTTTCTCAAGGCATATCCCAAGATAATCCTTCATGCAAAAAATTCACTGATTTTTTGATTTCATCTGCCAGATCCAGAGGATATCACGGGGACATTATCCCTGTTTTTAAAGAGGATCTAAGCTCCAGTGAAATGGTGAGAAGTACTGCTGACCTGGCCAGTTACATCTGCGTCAATGATATCAGGGAAATGTTCATGGCTAATCGAAGCCATCACCGGGTAATCATTGATAGTCTCATGGAAATTGACACTACAGAGTTAACGATGAATTAAGGAGTGAGGAGGCGGATATTATGGGAACGGCGCATTTAAAATTCAAAGCCAGGCCAATTCTCTTGAAACGCCTGCTACGGGATCTCGGCATGACTCAAGAGAATCTGAAAGATATCATGCCATTGGGGAAACAAACCCTGCATGCAATTTTAAACAGAGCAGGTTATTTTCCTCAAAGTAAAAAATCTGCTCAGGCACGGCAGGCTATTGAAAATTTTATCAGGGGAAATGATCATATCATGAGCTGGCTGGGGTCGAATGGATTCCAGCCGGAGAATATCTGGGATGAAGATGAAACACCGGGAGAGAGGATTTATCCTAAAAGGGTTTCCCTTTTATCCCCCGCGCAGGCTGTCATTTTATCCCCCGCGCAGGCTGTCATTTTATCCCCCGCGCAGGCTGTCATTTCGACCGGAGGGAGAAATCTTAAAGGAACGATTCCTCGTTTCACTCGGAATGACAAAAAAATAGGTGAGCCTTCGGACCGCGGCAATTATCAATTATCAATCAACAATTATCAATCAGCTCCTGATTTAACGATCAACTGGGAGGTGGAAATGCTGACACCGGAAGCGAAGAAAATTTTTAAACTTTTTAAAGATCCATTCATCGATGATATCCAGTCTGAAACGGATCTCTATATGAGTGATGAACATCGCTATATAGAAGCGGCCATGCTGGATGCTGCCCGTCACAGCGGCTTTTTAGCTGTGGTCGGGGATGTTGGATCTGGAAAATCAACGATCAGAAAGAAGGTTTTCATCCAGCTTAAGCGTGATAACAATGTGCTGATCATCTCTCCCCGATGCATCGACAAATCACAGCTAACTGCCAGCAGTATCTGTGATGCGGTTATCCGTGATATCAGCAGCGAAAACCCCAAAAACAGACTGGAGGACAAAGCCCGCCAGGTAACCCGCCTACTCACCGAGCGGTCAGACAGCAGTCAAAGGCATTGCCTCTTTATAGAAGAGGCCCATGATTTGAGCACTCCTATGCTCAAATATCTGAAACGATTTTTGGAGCTGGAAGATGGCTTCCGCCGCCTGATGGGGATTATCCTGGTAGGGCAACTTGAAATGAAGCGCAAGCTGGACGAACGATCCAACTTCGACGTCCGCGAAGTAATTCGCAGATGCCAGATAGTAGAACTCGGCCCCCTCGATGGGGCCGGAGATCTGGAGAAGTACCTGTCTCTGAAGTTTAAGCGTGCTGGGATAGAGATTGCCAGCATCTTCCAGGATGACGCCTATCCTGCTCTCAGGGAGCGAATGACCGTAACGAACGGCAAAAGCAAGGTCTCACACCTCTACCCACTATTGATAAACAACTACACCGCCAAAGCCCTCAATCTGGCCGCTCAGTTAGGCCAAAAGAAGGTAACGGCAGAAGTAGTTTACGAGGTTTAAGGGAAGGAGAACGTAATGGATACCGTGATAACCAAAAGAGGCAGGGTAAAATTTAATGGTCATATATATTCTCATAAACGACTAGTAAATTATCACAATAGAACGGTTGAAGTAGTCATCATAGGACCATTTATAGCACCAAATATTGACGATTGTTGCTCTGTATTTAATATGAAGGGAAGATATATCTGTAGTGCCAGGAAAGTCAAGTAGCCTCTTGTCATTTCGAGCAAAGCGAGAAATCTTAAAAGGGTAAGGTGAACATTTCATGGGTCAGCCATTGGTTGGTAAAAAGGCAATCGCCGGTTTTTTCGGCACCGGATGGAGAAAGGTTCATGAATATATCCGGTTAGGAGCGCCAATAGTTAAGGGACCTGAACGCAATTCAACCTATGAGGCTGACCGTAAAATGTTAGAGGAATGGTGGAAAAGTCATATTAGTAAAAAGCTGGAAAGGCAAAACGGACATGAGTAGTTGTCATTTCGAGCAGAGCGAGAAATCTTCTAACGGAAGTCTCGAACAAATGTGAGAGATCTTAAAGATTCCTCGTTTCACTCGGAATGACAAACCCGTCCACCAAAACAAAACGGTTAAGGAGGTAAGCGATAGCAATGGCAAGAGTAAATTCAATTAAAGTCAATGATCTTAAGATAGATTTTGTAAACGAATCAGACGGTAGTAAATTGTGCGATCAATGTTCCTGGCAGTCGATCTGCCATCATGAATTGATTATAGATCATCTATCTATTAAGACGATAGCCGGAAAAATAAGCATAAAGGTGGAAATAAATGAATGTAGTTATTATCTCCCACAGCCACCAGAGAAAGAGCTGACACAGCTCATGGAGGATACAAGAATATGCAAAAGGTAAAAGAAGTAAAACAATCATCAATGAAAACACCGGTGCAGGTGGAAACCATCTCTGCACAGCCACCGGCAGCAATACAGTCACCGGCAACACAGCCAGTGGTAACGCAGCCAGCGTCATCACAGTCACCGTCAATACAGCCACCAGGGGTGCAGGCCAAGCCTGCCACCGTCCATGCCGTCCATGATCCGAATGTATTAGAGGACACAGAGAAACGAATTGTAGGCATCCTGGGGAACCATATAGGGCGTTTTAACGCGATCCGGATGAAGAAGCTGGCTGAAATAGTCGGCATCCAGGAACGAAGCGTCAGGAATCAGGTCAACCATTTAAAGTTTTATCACAAAATTCCGATCATGAGTTGGGACGATTTCAGGGAGGGCGGATATTACCTGCCTGCTGAGGGAGCAGATTCAGCAGTATGCATCGAAATGTTTCTGTCCAGGGTATGGACCTCATTAAAGAATGTGGCCACACTCAAAAAGATCTCCATGATAGAGGCAGGAGAATTAGTGGCCTTAGAGCTGGAAAAAATGTCAACATCAGAAGATGAGGCCAAAAAGAAATTCATGACCGGGCTTCCGAAGCCTCCGGAAGGGTATAGTCTGATTACTGCCCTGGTCAAACACGCAAAGGAGAATCCTGACAAATACCAGAGGGATCTGCATATCATACAGAATATTTTCGGGGCTAAATTTATTCAGCGAAAAAAATTAGATGAGTTGGCTAAAATTCAAGCAAAACTCAACCTCATAGTTTCCGAAGTCTCTGAATTAGAAAATTAAACGGGGAGTCAAGAATGGCCAAACCTGCCAGCCCTGCCAAACCAATTAAACCATTTCAACCGAAAACCCTCGCTCAGAATAGTAAAATCTGGGCGCTAAAAGGAGAGATGTTTCTGAGCGAGGATAACCTGCGAGAGGTAGTCGAGCAGATTACCGGTGAGAGGTCAATCAGCCGCCTCTCCCTACAGCAGGCCAGAGCAGTTATTGACCGGCTGGAAGATTACAAAAAACGCCAGAAAAAATCAGAAAGGGAAGCACGGGCTAAATCAGGCAATGTTATTCTGATAGCCAATACAAAACAAAGGGACATGATCCGGAGTATGGCTGATCAAGTAAAATGGAAATACCCTGATGGATTCCAGCGGTTTCTAAAAAGTCGCTTAGGGCTTGATGCAATCAAAACAAATGAAGATGTAACCGCAGTCAAGAAAGCCCTCGAAAATATGATAGAAACACAACGCAAAAAATCTGAGACCTCCATCTATGAATAAGATGTCCCTGAATAATGATAAGCGAACTAAGTTCAAACATAGAAAATGCACTGTACCTGGATGCAGAGATCATGCCGGTCTTTACGGTCTTTGCAGATTCCACTATCTACGAGCCTGGAGAGCTATGAGGTCCGACCAACAGCTTAACAGACTACCATACCTGGACCCTGTAATTCTAAGCATAATCAGACAGCCTAAAGGTCGCAGATCTCCAAAAATACACAACAATAGGAGCAATGGCTATGGCTATTGATGTTGATGCCTGCAGGGAATTAAGAAAAATGTCAGGCTATCCATACTCTGATGATAAAGACCTCCCCTTCGTCCGTGATCTGCTGGAGGAATTCCCATCTTTGGACCTGGTCGCAGAAATCAAACAATGGCAGATCTGGCTCCTGGATAACCAGGAGAAGGTCTATAAGAAGAAGGTTAACCATCGGTCAAGGCTTCGCAGATGGTGCCTTAATGCGGCCAAATGGAAGGCCAATAAAGGGGATTGTCAGAAGCAAAGGCAGCCAGGCAACCCAGGGAATAAGACTCCTCAATATGAATTTGAAAAGGAACGGACGGATAAGGATCAAACAAAATTCGAGGAGGTCTGGTAATGGATACCGATCAACAGTCTTGTCATCCTGCTAAACAGTCCTGTCATCCTGCTAAACAGTCTTGTAATCCTGCTGAACAGTCTTGTCATCCCGAACGAAGTGAGGGATCTTCCCTTCCAGGGCCAGATACAAACCAACCCTGCAGGATCTGCGGGGCATCTCCGGTGCGAAAGTCTGCAACGATAAAACGATTAGGAATAACCATCAGTCTCATGGTTTACCCATGTGACTGTTTCGATAAGCAGGAAGAGGAAAATAATAAAAAAGAGAAATGGGCCAGACAACTGGCAAAGGCCAAAATTCCTCCACGATATTGGGATGCAACCTTAGACCCCACAGGGTTTTCTCCCCACGAAAAGAAAATATTACCTATATGTCAGGAGTTTATCTCACAAGTATCAAGTCAACCAAGTCAACATGGTCACTATCATAGTCAAAGTCACATAGGGCATGCTCATGGTAAACAGCCCAGTCAGAGCCCCATAGGTACTATTCTCGGTAGAGGTTTTATCGGTGACGTGGGCGTAGGAAAGACCTACTACCTCTGCGCGATTCTGCTTCAATTACTCCGCAATGATAAGCAGTGCCTATTCCTCAGTATGCCTGAATACTATGATAGTCTGAAGGCTTCCTTCTCGTCCGGATCGTCCGGATATGAATCCGAATCAGGGCCATCGGCCTACGAGGATATAACCGGCCAGGCCAAAGATATCTATATCGTGGCTTTCGACGATATCGGCGCTGAGTACAACAGCCAGTGGGCAGTGGACGAACTGGGCAAAATAATCAATCATCGCTACAACTACGGACTCCCCATCCTATTCAGCTCAAACCTGAGAACTGACGAACTGGCCCGGAGAATAGGGGCCAGGTCTGTTGACCGGTTGAAAGAGATGTGTCGATGCTTCCTTCTCGAAGGCAAATCTCTACGAGGAAAGAAGTCATGATCTTGGTTAGCGCAGACTACAGAGATAAGAAGACGTATCGAGGAAAGCATCTTGTAGTTATCGAAAACCTCAAATGGCAGGATATGATAGCCAGATATGATCGATTAGAAACTTTTTTCTACCTCGATCCTCCCTATTTCAAAGCCCCATATTACAAGTTTAATATGGTACTACCTGACTATCATGAACTGGCTCAAATACTCAGCAGCGTGAAAGGGAAATTTATCCTAAGCATTAACGATCTTCCAGAGATGCGAGAAGTATTCAAGGCATTCAACATTAAGCCAGCAACCGTGAAATATATCACGAGCGGAAAAGTGACGGAAGGGAAGGAACTATTGATTAGTAACTATTAAATGAAGAATTAGTTTATATATTTTTTGAGGAGGATTACACGAGTAGATCTACCCCAGGTAGAAAAATTTTTCTCCCTGGGGTAGATCTCAAATTTAATTCACCAGGAAGTAGATTTAAAATCAAATTCCCCAGGAAAAAATATTATAACATTGTTAGAATTACCCCTTGAAAACCTACCTAAAAATGACCTAAAATTAACCTACCGGAAAAAATTATTGTGATTTCACGGGTAAATTAGTGTACCCCCCTTTACAATTGGTGAGCCATTCTCTGCTTGCCATGC
>Ga0315289_10009294_pt1 | contig 14159 bp, 10 predicted proteins | sample YL17G11_40_MG_FD_203452 | JGI IMG/M metagenome (GOLD analysis project Ga0315289, IMG submission 203452) | Sediment microbial communities from Yellowstone Lake, YNP, Wyoming, USA - YL17G11_40 | ecosystem: Environmental > Aquatic > Freshwater > Lake > Sediment | place: USA: Wyoming | collected...
TTCCGGAGCAGCTCTACGAAGCCGCCAGGATCGACGGCGCCGGGCGGTGGCAACTGACTCGCTACATCACCCTGCCGTTGATCACCCCAACCGCCTTCTTCTGCATTGTTATCTCCCTGATCGGCGCCTCGCAGGTCTTCGACAACGCGTGGGTGCTGACCGGAGGCGGGCCGGCGGACGCCTCACGCCTGATAGCGCTTTATATCTATGAGCTCGGCTTCAAACGCTTTAACATGGGTTATGCCTCGGTAGTCTCTATCACCCTGTTGATCATCCTGTTGGTGCTGACGCTGCTCCAGTTCCGGGGCTCGCGCAGGTGGGTCCACTACGAATGATGCCAGCGGAAAGGGAAGCCATATGACGACGACCTCCGAGAAGGTGTGGAAGCCCGCAGGGGGCATGCGCGCGTGGCTCAGCCGCCGCTCGCCGCTGACCATCGCCGGCGAGGCCGCCGTCTGGGTCTTTCTGATCGTGATGGCCATCATCGAGTTCGCGCCGGTGAGTTGGACGTTCTCCACCTCCTTGCGCCAGCCGGCGGACTCGTTTAACCTGCCCCCCGACTTCCTGCCCACCGCTTTCGTATGGCAGAACTACCTGGCTGTTGTCAACTCGCCGCAGATCGAGTTCCTGCTCTTCTTCTGGAACAGTGTCAAGATCGCACTGATCGTGGCTGTCGCGCAGCTTTTTACCTGTTCGATGGCTGCCTTTGCCTTTGCACGTCTCCGCTTCCCCGGACGCAGCACCCTCTTCTTCGTCTTTCTGGGCACAATGATGGTGCCGGCTACGGTGCTGATGATCCCTTCATTCATCATCATCCGGTCGATGGGGTTGATAGATTCGCACTGGGCACTTATTCTCCCAGCCCTCAGCAGTGCCTTTGGCGTCTTTTTGCTCCGCCAGCAGTTCATGACCCTGCCGGAGGAGCTGGTGGAAGCCGCTCGCATGGATGGGGCCGGCTTCTTCCGTATCTACTCGCAGATCATGTTGCCGCTAATCGGTCCCGGCCTGTCTGCCCTGGGTATCTTCACCTTCCTCGGCTCTTGGAACAACTTCATGGGCCCTCTGCTCTACCTGCGGTCGTGGGAGAAGTACACTTTCCCGTTGGCCATCGTGAACTTGCAGGGCTACATGGGCACCGGAAACCGCTCCCAGGTGCTGGCGGGTATCATGATCAGCATCTTCCCCGTCTTATTATTCTTCCTGTTGGCGCAGCGCTGGGTGATCCAGGGCATCGCAGTGACGGGCCTGAAGGGGTGATGGACGCCGAGGAGCCACGGCTCGACCGGCAGTCCTATGTGCGGCTGACGGTCACCCACCTGTGGGAACACCTGCCCCTGGTATCTGCGGCGGCGCTCATCTTCTCCGCGGCCGCCGCGCCCGCTGTCGTGCTGCTCTACGTCGGGGCGTTGCTCCCGGCGCTCTTGGCCGGCGCCGTGCTCGCGGCCCCTGCCTGGGCAGCCCTCCTGGCGCTGGAAGGGGAGGTGGGTCGAGGCGCCACGGCAAGGCTCTCCACGATGTTGAGGGCATTCCCGCGATTCTGGACGCGCTCCGCCCGCCTTGGCCTGTTGATCGCCTTCCCGGCCGCCATGCTGGCGCTCACCTTGCCTCTCATGGGGCAGACCGTAGTTTCGCTCCTGGTGTGGCTGGGAATCGCCGCCGATCTCTTCGGCCTGGTTCTGGCGGTGGTGCTATCACTTTATGCGTTTCCGCTGCTGGTGCTCTACGATGCGCCTGTTATCCTGTGCTTGCGCGATGCGTTCGCTCTCGCCGGGCGGCATGTGGGCAACACGTTTGGACTCGTGAGCATGGGAGTGCTCTTCGGTTTCGCGGTGGTGCGCGTGAGCCCTGCCCTGGCCCTTGGCTTGCCGGCCGTCTGGGGCATCTTCATCGTCAACCATTGCCGTATGGTGGTAGACGAGGCCGCGGGGAAAGCCGTCCATGAATGAGGCCACGCATGCACGAGCGGGGTCACGAATGCACAGATGGCGACCGGTTCATTCGTGTGTTTGAGTTTCATTCGTGGATGGCCTGAGCGGGCCAGCTTCTGTGTTCGGAGTACATCCCATGGATCCTTTCCTCTACCGCGGCGTGAAAGCCAGCCAGATCAGCTTTCCCTTGGGCGGCATCGGCGCCGGCTGCATCGGGCTGGCGGGCAACGGCCGACTGGTGGATTGGGAGATCTTCAACCGACCCAGCAAGGGCAGCGTGAACGGCTTCTCGCACTTCGCCATCCGCGCCGAATCCGCCGCGCGGGTGGTCGACGCCCGCGTGCTGCACGGCGAGCTGTCCCCGCCTTACCAGGGAGAGCTCAGCGCCCCGGCCTTCAACTCGTTCGGCTACGGCCCGCGGCGTGAGTACCTGACGGGCCTGCCGCACTTCGAGACAGTGGCCTTTCGTGGCGAGTACCCGTTGGCGGACCTCGCTTTTGAGGACAGCCGCTTCCCCGGCGCCGTGTCTCTGAGGGCTTTCTCCCCGTTCATCCCCCTGAACGACCGGGACTCCAGCCTGCCAGCGGCGTTCTTTGAGTTCCACGTTACCAACAGTACCTCCGCGCCCCTGGCTTACACGCTGTTGGGTGTGCTCGCCAATCCACTGCCTGCCAACAACCTGAACAGGGTGCTGTCCGAGCCGTGGGGCCACGCGTTGCACCTGACCTCGGACGCGGCCAACGCCGAGACTCCCCGCGCGGGCGACCTGACTCTGGCGACCGACGCCCGTGACGTGAGCTGGCAGCGATACTGGTACCGCGGCAAGTGGTTCGACAACCTGGAGGTCTACTGGCACGACATGCTGAGCCCTGGCCCCTTCCATGATCGGGTGTATGCGCCCGAAAGGGCCGGCGCGCGCAACGAGGGGCTGCTGGCAGCGCGTCTGGAGTTGGCATCGGGTGCAACAGGGCGCGTGCGCTTTGTGATCACCTGGAGCTTCCCAGACTGCGAGAACTACTGGACCGACACCGCGCCCTGTTGCGGGTTCGCGTCGGCGCGGCCCACTTGGAAGAACTACTACGCCACCCTCTGGCCCGACTCGCTCGCCAGCGCTAGCTACGCGCTCGAGAATTGGGACCGGCTGGCGGAGGGAACGCAGCGCTTTCACGATGCCCTCTTCGCTTCCTCATTGCCGCCGGCCGCGTTGGACGCCATCTCGGCCAACCTCTCGATCCTCAAGTCGCCCACGGTGCTACGCCTGGAGGATGGCACCTTCTATGGCTGGGAGGGATGTCATCCGGCAGCAGGCTGCTGTGAGGGAAGCTGCACGCACGTCTGGAACTATGCCCAGGCGCTGCCTTTCCTCTTCCCGGCGCTGGAGCGTTCCATGCGCGAGGCCGACTACCGTTATAATCTACGCGACGACGGCGGCATGCCGTTTCGCCTCCAGTTGCCGCTGGGCGCGGCGCCATGGGGCTTCCGCCCCTGCGCCGACGGCCAGTTTGGCGGCGTCATGAAGGTCTATCGCGACTGGAAGATCAGCGGTGATTCGGACTGGTTGCGCCGGCTGTGGCCGGCGGTCCGCCGATCTATCGAGTTCGGCTGGCATCCTGGCAACGCCGATCGCTGGGACCCCGCGCGCACGGGCGTGCTCTGGGGGCGGCAGCATCACACGCTAGATATGGAGCTGTTTGGCCCCAACTCGTGGCTGACCGGCTTCTACCTGGGGGCGCTGAAGGCCGGCGCCGAGATGGCCGAACACCTGGGTGAGATCGACACGGCCGCTGAATACCGGCGCATCTTCGACCGGGGCAAAGCCTGGGCCGACGCCCACCTGTTCAACGGCGAGTACTATCATCAGGTAATCGACCTGGCGGACCGCTCCATCGTGGAGGCGTTTTCCGGGGCCGACGAAGTCTTGACCGGAGGCACCGCTCTGGAAGCCTACTGGGACGGTGAACACGGCGAGATCAAGTACCAGGTGGGGGAGGGGTGCGGCATCGACCAGGTGCTGGCGCAGTGGCACGCCAACCTCTATGCGCTCGGAGACCTGTTCGACCCGGCCCAGGTGGCGAAGGCCGCGGCGGCCATCTTCCGCCACAACTTCGTCCGCCGCATGGGCGATTTCGCCAACCCCTGCCGCATCTTCGCCCTCAACGATGAGGCTGCGCTGGTCATCTGCACCTGGCCCGAGGGGGCGCGAAAGCCAACGATCCCGGTGCCCTATTCCTCCGAGGCCATGAACGGCTTCGAATACGCTGCGGCTATCCTGATGATCCAGGTTGGGCTGCTTGAGGAGGGCATGGAGGTGGTGGCAGCCGTGCGCTCGCGCTATAATGGTGAGCGCCGCAACCCCTGGAACGAGTTCGAATGCGGTAGCAACTACGCCCGCTCTATGGCATCCTACGCGCTGCTGAACGCGTTCGCGGGCTTCCGGTTTGACATGGTGACGGGCGAGTTGGGCTTCGACCCCGTCGGCGCGGCAGGCGGACGCTTCCGCTGCTTTTGGTCGCTGGACTCCGGTTGGGGCGAGTTCGAAAGTGACCCGGCGGGCGCCGAGCTGCGCCTGCTCTACGGGCGCCTGGAGCTGGCGGCGCTCGACCTGCCTTTTCTGACCGGTCAGCCCGTGAGCCGGGCGACGCTGGACGGCATGCCCGTGACCTTCCAGCAAGAGGCGGGCCGTGTAGCCTTCGAGGGGCGCCTGCGGATTGAAGAAGGGCAGGTATTGCGGCTAGAGGTGTAGCTCACGAAAAAGGAGTCAATCACCATGAGCACCCGTTCTCGGCCCTACAACGGCCCCTACACGGGCCATCACCTGAGCCATGTCGCCTTTCCGCTGGGCGGCATCGGCGCCGGCATGATCTGCCTGGAGGGCGCCGGGGCCCTCTCGCACATCTCGCTGCGCGGGCAACCTGATGTCCTCAATGAACCCCTGATCTTCGCGGCGGTCTGTGTGAAGGGCGAGCCCAACGTGGCACGCGTCCTTGAGGGGCCGGTGCCCTCCTGGAAGGTCTACTTCCCCTGGGGCAAGAGTTTCGGTGGCTCCGGCGGGGGCGGCCCGCAGAAGAGCTACGGCCTGCCCCGCTGCCGAGACGCTGAGTTCACGGCCCGCTTTCCGTTCGGCACAGTGAAGCTCGCCGAGCCCGCCATCCCCCTGGAGATGGAGCTCACCGGCTGGAGCCCCTTCATTCCCGGCGATGCCGACGCCTCTAGTTTGCCCGTGGCTGGGCTGGAGTACCGCTTCCGCAACGCCAGCAACCAGCCGGTGGAGGCCGTCTTCTCGTTCCACGCCCGCAACTTCATGGCCACAGGCCCGGTCTGGCCCACGCCCGGGAGCGGCGGAGGCGCGGTGTTGGCTGCGCCCGGCGGCTTTGTGCTCTCCCAGGCTGCGAGGGAGGATGACCCGGCGGCCGAAGGCGCGTTCAGCGCGACCGTAGACGACCCGGCCGTCAAGGTCAACTGCCTTCTCTTCCGCGGCGGCTGGTTCGACCCACTCACCATAGTCTGGAAGTCCATTCGTGACGGCGCCGCCCTCGAAGCCGGCCCGCCGGATGACGGCCCGCCCAGCCCCGGTGGCAGCCTCTACGTACCCTTCCGCCTGGCTCCGGGAGAGGAAAAGACCATCTGGTTGCGGCTGGCCTGGTATGTGCCGTGCTCCACGGTGCGCGCCGGCGCCGACTTGGAGGGGGAGGCGGACTGTGCGGGCGGGAGCTGCGGCTGCGCGACCAGCGCCGGCCGTGCGGCTCACCGCCCCTGGTACGCCGGCGCATTCAGCGGCATCGACGCCGTCACGGAGCACTGGCGCGCCCGCTACGACGACCTGCGGGCGCGCTCCCTGGCGTTCTCTTCCTGCTTCTACGATACCACTCTGCCGCCCGAGGTGGTGGAGGCGGTGGCGGCTAACCTGGGCATCCTGAAATCGCCCACTGTCCTCCGGCAGACAGACGGCCGGCTGTGGGCCTGGGAAGGCTGCCACGACGAGGCTGGCTGCTGCCACGGCTCATGCACCCATGTGTGGAACTATGCCCAGGCGCTGCCCCATCTCTTCCCGGCCCTCGAGCGCACCCTGCGCGCCACCGAGTTCGCCGAAAGCCAGGACGCCGCCGGCCACCAGTCCTTCCGCTCCAGCCTGCCCATCCGCACCGCCGCGCATGACTTCCACGCCGCCGCCGACGGCCAGCTCGGCGGCATCATGAAGGTTTACCGCGAGTGGCGCATCAGCGGCGACACCGCCTGGTTAAGGGATTTGTGGCCGAGCGTCAAACAGAGCCTCAACTACTGCATCGACACCTGGGATCCCGAAGGGCGCGGCGCCCTCGTCGAGCCGCACCATAACACGTACGACATCGAGTTCTGGGGGCCCGACGGCATGTGCACCTCCTTCTACCTGGGGGCGCTGCAGGCCGCTGTGACCATGGGCGAGGCATTGGACGATCCGCAGCCTCTCTGCGCACGGCTCCTGGCGCGCGGGCGCGCCTTCATGGAGTCAGAACTATGGGATGGAGAGTACTTCATCCAGAAGATCCAGTGGCAGGGCCTGCGCGCCGGCGATCCGGCGGCCGCGGCGACCCTGATGACCAACTATACGCCGGAGGCGCTCGAGATCATGCGCCAAGAGGGGCCAAAGTACCAATATGGCGCCGGTTGCCTCTCCGATGGAGTGCTGGGCGCCTGGCTGGCGGCCGTCTGCGGGGTGGCGGAGTGCCTGGACCCGTCCAAGGTGGAGAGCCACCTGCTGGCAGTGCACCGCTACAACCTCCGGCGCGACCTCTCGACGCACGCCAATCCCCAGCGGCCTACCTACGCCATGGGCAACGAAGGCGGCCTCCTGCTGGCGACATGGCCCAAGTGCGGAGAGCTTTCTTTGCCTTTCGTCTATTCGGACGAAGTCTGGACCGGCATCGAGTACCAGGTGGCATCACATCTGATGCTAACCGGCCATGTGGAAGAAGGGCTGGAGATCGTGCGCATCCTGCGCGACCGCTATGACGGCCGCGTGCGCAACCCGTTTGACGAATACGAATGCGGCCATTGGTATGCCCGGGCGATGGCTTCCTACGGCCTGTTGCAGGGTATGAGCGGCGCGCGTTACGACGCGGTCGAGAAGACCCTCTATCTGCAACCCAGTATCGCTGGCGACTTCCGCGCCTTCCTTTGTACCGCTACCGGATATGGCACGGTCGGGGTGCGTGACGGGATGCCGTTCGTCGAGATCAAGTCAGGTGAGATCCCCTATGCGCGGCTGGAGTACACCGCGCCCCGGGGCTGAGCCAAATCGATGATTGGGGCTTGGCGCCCGCAGTCCCATGGGATCGGGTGCGATCTTTGCTGAGCCGGAGGACGTATGCCCGCGCAAGAGGAAATCGTGCGCACCCTAGCGGAGACGGAAGGTTATCTACGGGATCACCTGCTGCCGTTCTGGATGGTGCGCGCGCCCGACCGCGAATACGGTGGGTTCCTCCCGCACTTCGACCGGGATGGCCGGCCGACCGGGGAGACGACCAAAACGTTCCTTTCCCACGTCCGGTTGCTCTACACCTTCTCCAGCGCGCACCGGGCGGGCTATGGCGGCGGCCGGTGCGCGGAGCTGGCCCGTTGGGGAGCGGACTTCCTGCTGGATCACTACTGGGACCAGGAGCACGCTGGTTGGTTCTGGATCGCTGACCGCCAGGGCGCGCCCACGGTCACCGCAAAGGTGGGCTATGGCCATTGCTTTGGCATCTACGCGTTCAGCGAGTACGCGCTCGCCACGGGTGATCCGCGCGGCCGGCAGGCTGCCGAGCGCACCTATGCCGCGGTGGCAGAACACATGGCCGATACGCGCTACGGGGGCTACCTCGAGCTAATGCAGCGAGACTGGCAGCCCGAGCGCCCGGGCCGCTATGGCGGCGACCGAAAGAGCATGGACGTCCACATGCACATGATGGAGGCGCTCACGACTCTTTATGAGATGACGGGCAGCCCCACGCACCGGCGGCGCCTTAGCGAAGTCATCGATCTGATCATCGGCCGCATGCTGCGCCCCGAGAGTGGCACGGGCTACATCCAGTTTGCGCTGGATTTCACCCCCTTGCCGGCCATCCTGTTCGCCGTCTCCTGGGGTCGCGATGCGGCGCCAGAAGACGGCCTGGCACGCCCGCTCGACAATACCTCTTACGGTCACAATGTAGAGTTCGCCTGGCTGCTGTTGCACGCAGCAGATGTTCTCGGTCAGCCCCGCGAGACCTACGCCGCGGTCGTGCGCCCACTGTTCGACCACTGCCTCGAGTATGGCATTGACCGTCCGTATGGCGGCGTGCTTGTGGAAGGGCCCACTGATGGGCCGCCGACCCTCACCGAAAAACAGTTCTGGCAACAGGCCGAGGTGCTGGTGGGCATGCTCGACGCGTACCTGCTTTTCCGCGACGAGAGGTACTGGCAGGCTTTTCACAACGTGTATGACTTTGTGATGGCGAAGTTCGTTGCCTGGGACGGCGGCGGCGAATGGTATGAGCGCCTGGATCGCCTGGGCAATCCTATCGATGATGTTTTGGGGCATGGCTGGAAGAGCAGCTATCATACGGTCCGCTCGATGGTGCAGGTCGCGAAACGGCTGAAGGCGTTGGCGGAAGAGATGAGCAAGAGCTCTGGCCCCTGAGACCGTGGCATTCGATCTACTTTCCGCGCGGTGAGACCGCCGAAATGATCCGCACCACGTCACAACCGCCCTTTGAGCCCTGCTGCCTGCCGACCACGCTCGGCAGCCTTCCCCATGTCGATGTGGTTCGCGGCACAGAGCTGGTGCTCGCGAGCACGCCGGAGATGCCCGCCTGGGTGCAATTCCCCCGGCGCGCCTCGCGCGAGAACATGATCATACAGTTCACCGAGGGGATGCCAGGCCTGGCAGGGGATGGGGCCCGCATCTTCTTCGATACCACCACACTGGACTTCGTTGACCAGCTCACCGATTTCTACGCCCGTTACCTCGCCGCCACCGAGGATGACGACATCGTTGCGCTTGACACGTTTGGTCTTTCTCCGGAGCACGCCGCGGGCTTCTCTGAGTTCATGGCCCGTCTTCCGGGTCACCTGGCGTCGCTCAAGACGGTCATGCTCAAGGGGCAGGTGACGGGACCTTTCACTCTCGGCGCCAACCTGCTGGATCAGGATGGCCGCTGCGCGTACTATGATAGCCGTCTGCGCGACGTGATCGTCAAGACGGTGGCGATGAAAGCGGCCTGGCAGATTGCTCGCTTGTCCGCGTTTGGCCTGCCGGTCATGATCTGCCTCGACGAACCCTCACTGCTCGGCTTTGGCACGACGACCTTCCTCACGGTAAGTCGTGAGGACGTGATCGGCGACATCAACGAAGTGGCGGAGGCGGTGCACGGTCGGGGCGGGTTGGCCGGCGTCCACTGCGAGTCCAACACCGATTGGTCGCTCTTGATGGAAGCCCGTCTGGACGTGCTGGACTTCGACGCTTATGACCATCTGCAGGCCATCACGCTCTACCCGGCCGAGCTACATGCTTTTCTGGAGCGCGGAGGCTGGTTGGGTTGGGGTATCGTGCCTACGCTCGATAGGGCGGCTGCGGCGAGGGAAAGCCTATCCTCACTCCTGCCTCGCTTCGAAGACGGGATCGAGCGCCTGGTCCAGAAGGGCTTTGAGCGGGATCGGTTGCTCCGTCGCGCCCTCATCACCCCCAGTTGCGGCGCGGGCGGCATGCTCAGCGAGCCGTTGGCCGAACGCGTCCTCGGCTTGTCGGGCCAGCTCTCGCGAGCCCTTCGGGAGCGCTATGGGTTCTCGTAGATGACGGCCCAATCCCTATGCCGCGGGCGAGGCCCCTTCCGGCAGGGGGGTGACATAACGCTTCCCACCGGTGGACTGCTCGAATTCGTCGCGCGCCGCCTTCAGGGTCGCAGGCTGTGTCAGAAGGTCAAGTGCGGTGAGCGCGAGCGCCTTGGCAGCAAGCGTCATGCCGCGAAAGCCGATGCCTGAGCCTGAGGCGGCGACCACCTGCCAACTGTGTGGGGGCGCGCCGAGCGGCTGGCAGCACGTCGTGAGGCTGCCGGTCGGCGCGATCTGGCTCACATCGCCCACCTCCGTGGACCCCGGTGACACGAAGGGGGTCTCGAGCGGCACGATGATCTTTTCGCACAGGGTTTCCCCAAGGTCGGCCCGGGTCACTCCTCTGCCCGCCATACGAAGTTCTTGGGCGACGCTCATCTCCAGCACCTCGTGCGAAACGGTCCCCTGGAGCAGTGTGGCAAAGGCCATGTCTTCATCGGTGAACTCGGGGGCGCCCAAAGCGTCCATCCTCGCCTGCATCAACCTGCCGATGACGCTGTTGGGCAGCACTTCATAGCAGCCGGTGAGAAAGTCGACGTCGTAGGTCGTGCCAGACATCAACGCCGCGCCCTTGGCGATGTCGAGCATCCTCTCATAGACCCGGCCCACCTGTTCCCGTCGCGGCGCGCGAACGTAGTACCACGCCTGGGCATCAGACGGGACGATGTTCGGCGCCCTGCCCCCGTCCGTGATCACGCAGTGCATCCTGACGTCTTCCTCGACATGCTCTCGCAGGTAGTTCACGCCGACATCCATCAGCATCACCCCATCCAACGCGCTCTTGCCCATGTGGGGCGCGGCCGCCGCGTGGGCGGCAACGCCGTGGAAGCTGACCTTGAACGAGTTCATAGCCAGCGTGGAGCCCGCGTCTCCTGCGCTATTGGTGTAGCCCGGGTGCCACGCCAAGGCCGCATCGAGGTCATCGAATACGCCCGCCCGTGCCATGAACACCTTGCCGACCAGTGTCTCCTCGGCTGGACAGCCGTAGAGCCTGATGGTGCCAGGGAGGCTCTTCCTCTCCATCGCCTCCTTAGCGGCCAGCGCGGCCCCCAGGCTGGCCGCGCCGAGAAGATTGTGGCCGCAGCCGTGTCCTGGGGCGCCCTCCTTCACCGGCTCTCGGACTGCGGAGGCTGCCTGTGAGAGGCCCGGAAGGGCGTCATACTCCCCCAGGATGCCAATGACGGGCTTGCCCGTCCCCCAGCTTGCTACAAAGGCGGTCGGCATCTGCCCAACCCCTACATCGACCGTAAAACCCGCCTGCCTCAACTCGTCCGCAAGAAGCCGTGACGCATACGACTCCTGCAGGGCAACTTCTGGGCGGTCCCAGATCGCCTTTGCGATCTCGACGAGCCTTGCCTCATGCGTGTCCAGGCAGGCCAGGGCCATCTCATCTGCATTCATTTCGGCTTTTCCTCCGTTTCTCGCGAGCTCCGCGTCGCGATTGTACCATAGAGGTTCCCGCTGCGTACTCAACGCGCGCGCATTGACGTTTGGTGCATGCCGCCCTATAATCGGGCCAGGAGGCAAACCATGTCCGACATCCACATCATCCCCCAACCGGTAAGTCTCAGCCCGGCGGACGGCGTATTCCTGGTCACGCCCGCCACGAGACTCGTTGCCGTCGGGGACGCCGCCGACATCGCCGCATACTTCCGCGACATGGTCGCCCCTGCCACGGGGTTTTCCCTGCAGATCGTTTCGCATCGCCCAGATCATGGGCCGGTCATGGAGTTCCGGCTGGATCCGGCGCTGGCCAGCCTCGGGTCCGAAGGCTACGTCCTCAGCGTGTCGCCGAACGTGGTCATCGCCCGTGCCATGGCCGCGCAGGGACTGCGCCACGCGGCCCAGACGCTGCGCCAACTGCTGCCGGCCGCGGCCTTCGACCCGGCAAAGGTGGAGGGCATGGCGTGGGCCATTCCCTGTGTCGAGATCGAAGATGCCCCCCGGTTCGGCTGGCGCGGATCCATGCTCGACGTGGCCCGGCACTTCATGCCGTTGCCGTTCATCTACAAGTACCTGGATCTGCTGGCGATGCACAAGATGAATGTGTTCCACTGGCACCTGACGGAGGACCAGGGCTGGCGGATCGAGATCAAGAAATACCCGCGGCTCACCGAAGTGGGTGCGTGGCGTCGGGAAACGGTCGTGGGACATTGGCGCAGAGATCGCGACGACATGGCTTATGACGGCACCCCCCATGGCGGGTTTTACTCCCAAGAGGAGGCACGCCAGGTCGTAGCCTACGCCGCAGCCCGCGGTATCACCGTCGTCCCCGAGATCGAGATGCCCGGCCATGCCCAGGCCGCCATCGCCGCCTACCCTGAGCTGGGGAATACCGGGCGGCAACTGGAGGTCAGCACCGACTGGGGCATCCACCACGAGGTGTTCAACGCGGAGGAAGGCACAATCCGCTTTCTGCAGGACGTGCTGGACGAGGTACTCGCGATCTTTCCCAGCACATTCATTCACATCGGCGGTGATGAGGTTCCCAAGATCCAGTGGCAGGAGAGCCCGAGTGCCCAGGCCCGCATGAAGGCGCTGGGGCTGAAGGATGAGGCTGCACTGCAAAGCTACATCACCGGGCGCATGGACCAGTTCCTGGCGTTGCGAGGCCGGCGTCTGCTGGGTTGGGACGAGATCCTGGAGGGTGGGCTTGCCCCTGGCGCCACGGTGATGTCATGGCGCGGCGAGGCAGGCGGGATCGCGGCGGCGAAGGCCGGTCATGACGTTGTCATGGCGCCGAACTGGTGGACCTACTTCGATTACTACCAATCCGAGGACCGGTCGCGGGAACCATTGGCGATCAGCAACTACCTGCCGTTGGAGAAGGCTTACGCTTTTGAGCCGGTCCCCACCGAGATTGATGCCGGGCAGGCGGGGCACGTGTTGGGTGGGCAGTGCCAGCTCTGGACCGAGTATATGCCAAAGCCCGCGAATGTAGAGTATATGGCTTTCCCCCGCCTCTGTGCTCTGGCTGAGGCCGTCTGGACGCCGGCGGGCCAGAAGGACTACTCCGGCTTCCTGGCTCGGCTGGCGCCGCATCTCGAACGCTTGCGCGCCATGGGTGTGCGCTATCGACCACTGTAGCAGAAGGGTAGAATGCCAATGAATCAACGCCGAATCCTTTTCCTGGTCTGCTCCCTCTCTTTCGCGGCCCTCGCGGCAGCGGCATGCGCACTCCAGGAACTGCCCGCTGCCTTCCACGAGCGACCTCCCGTGCCGACCATCACGCCAAGTTTGCGACCCACCCCCACCCCCGCCCCCGCCCCACAACGGGTCGTCCCATCGCGCCAGGCCATCCCTATTCTGATGTATCACCACCTGCTTGACCTCGACGCCGACGCGAGCGAGGAATTGCGGGCGTACACAGCCGCTCCGGCGGACTTCGCCGCGCAGATGGCCTATCTCGCCGGCCAGGGCTATCACACGATCCACTTCTCAGATCTGCTGGCGTACTTCGACGAAGGGCGCCCTTTGCCCGAGAAGCCTGTGATCATCACCTTCGACGATGGCTGGGTCGATGTCTATACCATTGCCTACCCGATCCTGAAAGAGCATCAGATGACCGCCACATTCTTCATCCCGACCAACTGGATCGGTAATGTGGAGGGGGAGATATCGTGGGCTCAGATCGAGGAACTGAGCCGAAACGGGTTCGAATTCGGGAGCCACTCCTTCACCCATCCTTACCTGACCACGGCGGACCCGGAAACCCTGGCGATGGAGCTGGAATTGCCCAAGAAGGCACTCGAGGAACACATCGGCAAACCGGTGATCGCGCTCGCGTATCCTTTCGGTCTCTACGATCAGACGGTCATTCAGGCGACAGAGAAGGCTGGCTACACCGTGGCCGTCACCATCGACCCTGGGCAGTGGGTAAGTAAAGAGAACCTGCTCACGTTGCGTCGCATTGGGATCCCGTACTGGACGGATATGGACACCTTTATTGCCGAATTGCACAATACCGGCCCCAGCGAGGAGCAACCTGCCCAGACCTCGCCTTAGCACCGTTGGAGTCTGGAGCGCGTCCCCATTTGCCCACAGTGCCATGAACAGGAGGTGCTGACATGCGGCCGAGCGAATGCATCTCGTGCGAACGCTTCCCTTGCACGGCGTGCGGGCGAGGCAAGGGTGATCCCTGCCGGCGCCACCTACAAGATCCGCGGCCAGCCTTACTTCTTCCGCGGGAGCAGGACCTTCCCATCGTACCTGCAGGCAGGCCCCAGTTTCTTCATTGAGAAAAGCAAGCGCCGCATGATTGCTGAGGACATCGCTGCCGCGCTCGCCGTGATCTGAGGCTAGAGTCTGTTATGCACTTTCAGCCCTGAGTAGGGTAAGCTCAGGGGCATGCCACGAAAAGCCTATCCGAGCGATGTTTCAGATGACGAATAGGCGTTCATCGCG
>Ga0315289_10009295_pt1 | contig 14159 bp, 11 predicted proteins | sample YL17G11_40_MG_FD_203452 | JGI IMG/M metagenome (GOLD analysis project Ga0315289, IMG submission 203452) | Sediment microbial communities from Yellowstone Lake, YNP, Wyoming, USA - YL17G11_40 | ecosystem: Environmental > Aquatic > Freshwater > Lake > Sediment | place: USA: Wyoming | collected...
CAGCGTGGTGAGCGCTTCGCCCTCCACGTCCTCCGCGATAATCAGCAGCGGCGTGCCGCTCTGGGCCACTTTCTCCAGCAGCGGCACCAGGTCGCGGAGGTTGCTGATCTTCTTCTCGTGAATCAAGATTACCGCGTCTTCTAAGAGACAATCCATCTCGGGAGCGCGGTTGATGAAGTAGGGTGAGAGATAGCCCTTGTCGAACTGCATCCCCTCGACGACCTCGTAGGTCGTTTCGGCCGTTTTTCCTTCTTCCACGGTAATCACGCCGTCGTTGCCGACCTTTTCCATGGCCTCGGCCAGGAGGTTGCCGATAAACTCGTCGTTGTTGGCGCTGATGGCGCCGACGTGCGCGATCTCGTCTTTGCTGGTGACGGCCTTGGCCATCGAGGTGAGTTGCCCCACCACCGCATCCACGGCCTTTTCGATCCCGCGGCGAATGGCCGCCGGATTGCTGCCGGCAGCGACGTTGCGGAGCCCTTCGCGGAAGATCGCCCGGGCCAGCACGGTGGCCGTCGTGGTGCCGTCGCCCGCCACGTCCGAGGTCTTGGAGGCCACCTCGTTGACCAACTTGGCGGCCATGTTCTCGAAGCGGTCTTCCAACTCGATTTCTTTGGCTACGGTCACGCCGTCTTTGGTCACCGACGGGCCGCCGTAGGACTTGTCGAGAATCACGTTCCGGCCGGTCGGGCCCATGGTCACCGCGACCACGTCGGCCAGTTTTTCCACGCCCCGGAGCATTCGATTCCGAGCATGATCTTCGTAGAGCAGTTGTTTAGCCACCTTGGCAATTCCTTGATTTTAATGGTTTTGTAATAACTCAGAGCCGTTTGGGCGAGTCACTGTGTAAAGAGGAAAAAGGGGAAAGGGGCAAAAGGGAAAATCCAAATGCTATTCTTGCTCTCACCCTTCCGCCCTCCGCCCTCCGCCTTCCGCCCTTCGTTACTTGATCACCTTGGCCAGCACGTCGCTTTCGCGGACGATCTTGACCTCGCGTCCGTCGATCTCCACCTCTGAGCCGGTATACTTGCCGTAGATCACCTGGTCGCCCACGGCCACCGAGATCTCGCCCCGCTGACCGTTATCCAGCAGCTTGCCGGGGCCCACGGCCAGGACCGTTCCGCGCTGCGGCTTTTCTTTGGCCGTGTCGGGCAACACGATGCCGCCGGCTGTCTTTTCTTCCGCTTCCATGGGCTCGACCACGATCCGATCGTCCAAAGGCCTCAACTTAATATCCTTCATAATCAGGTTCCTTATGGTGGCTTGGTGTGTTTTGATGGTGTGTTCTGCTTTAATTCTCGCCGCGTGGCCGCGGCGGCTAAACACTCGTGCTTAGAAGTCTCCCATATCTCCCATGCCGCCGCCCATGCCCCCCATACCGCCGCCCATGCCTTCCGGGCCGGGTCTGTGAGCGGGTTCTTCTTTCGGGATGTCGGCGACCAGGCAGGAAGTCGTCAGCAGCAGGCAAGCCACGCTGGCGGCGTTTTGCAGCGCGGTGCGAACCACCTTGGCCGGGTCAATGATGCCCGCCTCGGCCAAATCGCAATACTCTTCGCGCTCGGCATCGAAGCCGTCGGCCTTCCCTTTCATCTGCCGCACACGGTTGACGACGACGGCGCCGTCATGGCCGGAATTCTCGGCAATGGCCCGCAACGGGGCATCGAGCACGCTCTGAACGATCTTTGCGCCGAGGGCTTCGTCGCCGTGGAGTTCCAGCTTCTCCAAGGCCTTGGCGCTGCGCAGCAGCGCCACTCCGCCGCCGGGCACAATGCCTTCTTCCAGCGCGGCCTGGGTGGCTGCCCGGGCGTCCGCCAACAACGCCTTGCGCTCTTTCATCTCGGTTTCGGTGGCCGCCCCGACGCTGATCTCGGCCACGCCGCCGGCCAGCTTCGCCAGGCGTTCTTGCAGTTTCTCTCGGTCGTAGTCGCTGGTGGTGGTTTCGATTTCCCTGCGGATCTGCTCCACCCGGCCTTCGATCGCTTTTTTGTCGCCGCTGCCGCCGACGATCGTGGTGTCGTCGGCCGTAACGATCACCTTCTTTGCCGTGCCTAAATCCGACAGTTTCACCGAATCCAAGGAAACGCCCAGATCCTTAAAAATGGCCTGGGCGCCGGTGAGCGTGGCGATGTCGCCGAGCATCGCCTTGCGGCGGTCGCCGTAGCCCGGCGCCTTCACCGCACACACATTGAGAATGCCGCGGAGCTTGTTCACCACCAGCGTCGCCAGGGCCTCGCCCTCCAGGTCCTCGGCGATGACCAACAGCGGCTTGTTGGCCTTGCTCACCGCCTCCAACAGCGGCACGAGGTTCTTTGCGCTGGAAATCTTCTCTTCGTGGACCAGAATTAGGCACTTCTCGAACTCGACACTTTGACTTTCCGGCTTGGTGATGAAGTGCGGTGAGAGATAACCGCGGTCGAACTGCATCCCTTCGACCACGTCGACTTGCGTCTCCGCCTGCCGGCCCTCCTCGACGGTAATCACGCCGTTTTTGCCCACTCTGAAGAATGCGTCGGCCAGCACGGCTCCGATGGATGGGTCATTATTGCCGGCAATGGTGGCGATCTGGGCGATCTCCTTTTTGTTCTTCTCGTCGACCTTGGCGGCCATCTTCTTGATCGATTCCACGACCGCCTCGGTGCCTCGGTGGATGCCGCGGGCCAGCGCCATGGGGTCGGCGCCGGCGGCCACCATTCTCAGCCCTGCTTTGTAGATCGCCTCGGCCAGCAGGGTCGCGGTGGTCGTACCGTCGCCGGCCACCTCGTTCGTCTTCGAGGCGGCCTCTTTCACCAGTTGCGCGCCGAGGTTTTCGAAGGGGTCGTCCAGGTCGATCTCCTTGGCCACGCTGACGCCGTCCTTGGTGATCTTTGGCGCGCCCCATCCCTTGTCCAAAACGGCATTGCGACCGCGGGGACCCAGCGTGGTGACCACCGCACGGGCCAGTTTGCTCACCCCGGCGGCCAGCGGCTGCCGAGCCTCATCTTCAAAGACCAACTGTTTGGCCACAGTGGATTCCTCCTGTTGATGGCTTCCGAAGTCTGGGTAGGAGAGACTGCTGGGCGTTTTCCGCACGTAGTCCGCGGTCTGCTCGTCGAATGGCTCGGCACGACCCTAGCCGTTCGCCTATGGCATAGCCTGACTACAATTGGCAGCCGCGTGCAGTTTTGCACCCTTTTCCGCAAGCAGCGTGCCAATGGACCAGCGCATTATCACAACCCGTTATTGGCACAAGACTTGCGATGCTTGCTCGCCGATCACACCGAGGCCAGCAAGGAGGGCTACCTTCGGAGGCATGTCATTTTGGCAGGTGTGGCCCGAGCGTCGGCCGGATCAGCCGGCAAGGCTCGTCGCCGTCGTAAGGGCAGAGGACTTCATCTTCGGCGACTCCTTCGACTTTTCCGCACGACAAGCAAACGCTCCTGGCTTGTCCTGCGGAATGCCTAGCGTCCGGAGATTTGACGGCGACAAGCCGCGTTTGGTGGGCAATCAGGAGGCTGCCGTCGGCTTCGTTGACCAGCAGCACACATCCCGGCCTTAGCCTGTGCGGCTGCCTGTCGGCAAGGACGAAAATGTCCTCGGAAACCAGATTGTCGGGCGTTAGAACCCTAAATTGAGCACTTATCATCTTTCTGCCTCCCGTAGGTCAGGCTTTCCCGCCTGACTTCACAGACCTAGCGCCAGGCCAGAAAGCCTGACCTACTTCGCGGGCCCAGGGAAACTGAATATCACTAAAATCTATTCACCTTCCCAGCCAGCGGCAACGGCCAAAACGGACGGCGAGGGGCCGATTCCATGCCCAAGTTGTTCGGGCATTGATTGCGGCAAGAACTATACCGACGAGCGACTTACTACTGCGCAGCTCTTCACTCCCCGGTGATCTCCTTCACTAGGCCGAAGAATGCCTGTTTGCGGGGCGTGTTGATGGCCCAATTGACCGGGGGGGCCTGGTAGCCATCGACATAGTTACTCTGCCCGGGGTCGAAGTAGCCCCACGAGGCATATTCCCCAACGGCGGCCAGGAGATTGTTCTGCGGCTGGTCGAAATCGAAGTGGTCGTCCTCGTTGAAGAGGATCGGCATCGGCTGATAGCCCGGCACTTGGCGGCACTGGCGAACCATTTCGGCGATCCGCGCGGGCTGCTTCACGCCGTTGCCGTGCATCAACAGGAAGTCGGCCGCGCGGACCACATTCTCCCCGGGCACTTTGCCGCCGCCGTAGCTCGTGCTCACGAGCAGTCGGGCGCGTGGCCGGCCGGAAGGATCGTGCGGAGGATGGTGCTTCACGCGATCGATCAACTCGTGGACCCTCTCCGGCCGCAGGATGGCATGATCGTACCGCACGTTGCACTCGTTGTTGACTTCGATCAAGATGTTGCGGTAGCCGTGATCGTAAGTCCAATCGACGGCCTGGTCTACCGCTCGGGTTACGGCGGCCTCGTCGGCGAGCCGCTCATCCTGTCCGAAATAGAACAACCCAAGGATGACGACCATTCCCAACTCGTCGGCCTGTTCGAGAATCTTTTTCAGTCGGGCCATGTAGGCCGGTCGAAGGGTCCCTTCGGGCGTAATGGCCGAGTTGTGCCAGGGCTGCGACTTGGAATAGCCCTCCGGACTGCCGCCTTGCAGATTGATGGTAAAGCACAGCAGGCCGTGCCTGCGCCACTGGGGCATGGCCGCCACGAATTCCCGCGTGTTGCGCTCCGGGTCCCAACGGCTGGTGTCTGGGTAAGCCCAACGGCCGACCGTCGCCGGGTTCAGATCATCGAAAATCCCTTGCACAAGCCGGGCGTTCAGCAGCAGCCCTTCGAGCCGCTTGCCCTTCCAGGTCCGTCCGGCATAGGTAGGTTTTTCATTGATATAAAACGACTCGCCCCGAATGGAAACCTCGGTGGCCGGCACGCTCGACAGCCAGGCCATCGAAAGCAGCAACGTCAAAAAGGGCTTCGTCATGGGAGACCTCCTCGCGGCAGGCGGGCCCGGTCATTGTGAACCACGTCGTCATCATAGCTTGCCGGCGCCTACGCGCTAACTGATGCCCAGAATGGGGCAGAAGATGCGTGGAAAACCTTAAGTTGACCATTGTGCGGGGTCTTGATGGAACCGGATGTTTTACGTATATTAATAATACATGTTGGTTAAGCAGCACGTCGGCCGCGAAGGGCGGCCCCGGTACTCACGGGAGCACGCCGCGGGTATCCCTTGCGTGACTTGCTCGATGGTCCCGCATGCTCCTGCTGCGCTACCGCGGCCAAAAGCGGCTGCCAGCCCATAGATGGCTCACAGCGTCGTACCCCTTTTTTCTTTGAGGATGAAGCGCGATGGATGAGACGATGACCGTGCAGCAGGCCGAGGCCATTGCCTCCTTGTTGCCCGCTTTGATGCGACAGCTTTTCGTGTTGGATGACGATCTGGCTGCCGAGTTGCCGCTGGCGCAACTGCGGGTTTGCGGCATTCTGTGCGACGGGCCGCGGCCGATGTCTACGCTCAGCCGGGAGTTGGGCGTTACGCTGAGTGCCATGACCCAGATTGCCGATCGCCTGGAGCGCGCCCGGTTGGTGAATCGCGTCGCCGAGGATGGCGACCGGCGCGTCAGGTGTCTGCAGTTGACCGACCGCGGCGAAAGCATCATGCGCTGCCGCCAAGATGCCCGAATTCAGCGGGTGCTGGTCGCATTGGAACATCTATCTCCGCAGGAGCGGAAACAGGTGTTGGGTAGTTTGGAGTTACTGCTGAGCGTGTGCACCGCATCGAACGAGCAGCTTACGGCTGCCGTCGCGGTTCCTGGTATCGCAGAGGTTTAAATCAGTCGGCGCATAACGCCGCGGCGGCCGGTCGCGGCGTGCTGAAATCGATCGAGGCATTTGTAGACGGGTGCTCAGCATCCAAGGCACGAGTATGAAAATCGCAGTTTTCTTTCTGTTGACGATCGGATTGGTGGCCAGCGGCGTGGCGTACTATACGAAGTACCTCGGGGCCGAAGCGCCGCCGAATTTCCGCCCCGCCGTGGTGAAACGGGGCGACCTGCTCTCGACGATTAGCGCTACCGGAACGCTGGAACCGGAAGAGGTGGTCGACGTGGGCGCCCAGGTCGTGGGGCGGATCAAGAATCTCGGTCTCGACCCCGGCGATCCCGAGCACAAGAAAACGATCGACTACACCTCCGTCGTCCATCAGGGCACTGTGCTAGCCCAGATCGACGACGCCATCTACCAGGCCCAGGTCGATCAGGCTCAAGCTTCTCTGCTGCGTGCCCGGGCCGATCTGTTGCAGATGCGGGCCAGGCTCGACCAGGCAGAGCAGGAATGGAAACGGGCACAACTGCTGCGCCCCAGCAAGGCCATCGCCGATACCGATTACGACCTGGCCAAGGCCAATTGCGATGTGGCGGTGGCCAACGTGGCCGTGGGGGAGGCCACGATCAAGCAGGCCGAGTCGGCCCTGCGGCTGGCGAAGACCAATCTGGACTACACCGTCATCCAGTCGCCCGTAGAAGGCGTGATCATTGCGCGCCGCGTGAACATTGGCCAAACCGTGGTGTCCAGCCTCAACGCCCCCAGCCTGTTCCTCATTGCCAAGGACCTTTCGAAGATCCAAGTCTGGGCTTCGGTCAATGAGGCCGACATCGGCCGCATCCGCAGCCGGCCCGAGATGCCCGTGCGATTCACCGTCGATGCCTACCCGGGCGAGGTTTTCCGCGGCAAGGTTTCCCAGATTCGGCTCAACGCCACCATGACACAGAACGTGGTCACGTTTACGGTCGTGGTGAGCACGGATAACTCCGATCTGAGGCTCTTGCCGTACTTGACGGCAAACCTACAGTTCGAGGTGGAACAGCGCCGCGACGTGCTGATGGTCCCCAACGCGGCGCTGCGCTGGCGGCCGCGGCCCGAGCAAATCGCGCCCGATGTCCGTGAGGCTACCATCTCCGCCCTTGCCAACAAGCAGGGCGGCACCCAGAGCGCGGTGTCGGCGAAAACGGCCGCTGGCGAGAAACCCGACACGGGCGGCAAGCGCGGCAAGAGAGCCGATAAGCCTGTCGAGCAGCGGCAAGAGCGCGGCTGGCTCTGGGTGCAAGACGAGAACTTCGTCCGCCCCATCGACGTGCACATCGGAATGACGGACGGGTCGATGACCGAAGTGAGCAGCGGCCAGTTGCAAGAAGGGCTGGAGGTCGTCATGGGCGAAATCCGCAAGGAAGCCCGCGGCGGCGGCGATGATACTACCAATCCGTTTGCTCCCAAGATGCCCTTCGGCCGCCGCAGCAGTAGCAGCAGCGCGAGTGAGAGAGGAAAAACGCCGCAGTGAGAAATCCGAATGACGAAATCCGAATGACGAATGTCGAGGTTGGGCCTTCGTCATTAGACGTTCGTCATTCGTCATTGCCGCCGAGGAGCCGGCTATGGAACTGATCAGGCTCGAAAACATCCACAAGACGTATCATCTCGGCGAGGTCGACGTTCCCGTGCTGCGGGGCATCTCGCTTTCGCTCGACCGCGGCGAGATGGTCGCCCTGATGGGCCCCTCCGGCTCGGGCAAGACCACGTTGATGAACATCCTCGGCTGTCTGGATCGGCCCAGCTCGGGCAAGTACTGGTTCGACGGCGACGAGATGAGCGAACTGTCGCCGAATCAGCGGGCGCTGGTGCGCACGGCAAAACTCGGCTTCGTCTTCCAGAGTTTCAATCTGCTGCCGCGGACCTCGGCACTGCACAACGTGACGATGCCGCTGGATTACGCCCCGCGCCACCCTTCCTCGGGCGAAGCCCGGCGGTTTGCGCGGCTGCTGTTGGATCGCGTCGGGCTGGCCGACCGCATCGATCACGAACCGTCGCAGATGTCCGGCGGCCAGCAGCAGCGCGTGGCCATCGGCCGCGCGTTGGTGAACCGCCCCTCGCTGATCCTGGCCGATGAGCCCACAGGCAACCTCGACTCGCATACGAGTGTCGAGATCCTGCGGATGTTCCAGCAGCTCAACGCCGAGGGGATTACGGTCATCCTGGTGACCCACGATCCCAAGGTGGCCGCTTTCGCTCATCGCTGGATCCGCCTTTGCGATGGACAGGTCGAAAGCGATGAAATGCAAACGCCAAATGGGCAAGGCGACGGCAGCGCTCCGCAGGCAGGGTCGGCCCCGGCCATGACGCCGGTCGGCGCCGCCCTGCACCGCGCGAGCATTGCTGCGGAAACGTCTGCCGATGGTGATGGTGACGGCGACGGCGACGGCACGGCGGCCGCGGCCGGCGACGGCGCCGCGGTTGCGACCCTTCCGACGCCATCGCTGGCAGCCGCGCCGCAGGCGGCCCCGGCGGTCCGCGGTTCCTTATACGGCGACACCCTGCCCAAGCCGCACGGCCGGAAGTTGCCGTCGCTTTTCCCACCGACGTTTCGCACCGCCTTGAATGCCTTGCGGCGCAACAAGATGCGCTCGGCGCTGACTACCCTGGGCATCATCATCGGCGTGGGGGCGGTCATTGCCATGATGGAAATCGGCCAGGGGGGGAACACGGCCCTGCAAAAGACTATTGCCAGCATGGGAGCGAACAACCTGATGATCCAATCGGGGGCCGCCACCAGCGGCGGCGTCAGCTTCGGCTCGGGCACCGCGCTGACGCTCACCCCGCAAGACGGCGAAGAGATCATCCGCCAGTGCCCGGCTGTCGTCGACGTGGCCCCCATCGTCCGCTCCCGCTCGCAGATCGTTTGCGGCAACCGCAACTGGGTCCCCATGTACGTCTACGGCACGACCCCGTCATTCTTGACAGTGCGCGATTGGGAAAACCTCCAAGAGGGCGAGCCGTTCGGTGAGCGGGACGTCCGCAGTGCGAACAAGGTCTGCCTGATCGGCGATACCCTCAAGCGAGAACTGTTCCAAGGCGAGTCGCCCCTGGGCAAAGACATTCGCATTAATAACGTCTCGCTGCGGGTCATCGGCGTGCTGGAGCGCAAGGGGGCGAACATGATGGGCATGGATCAGGACGACATCGTGCTGGCGCCCTGGACGACCATCAAATACCGCATCAGCGGCAGCACGTTGACCAACGTCAATCAAAGTGCCAGCTCCAGTTCGGCCGATCAGGTCAACACGCTCAGCAATCCTTATGCCGGCAGCGTGCCGCTGTATCAGACCCCCTCGGCCACCGAGCTGGCCGACACGCCGCAGCCCGTGCGTTTCGTGAACGTGGACTACATCTACGCCAAGGCCGCCTCCGCCGAAGAGATCCGGCAGGCCATCGAGCAGATCACCGACCTGTTGCACGAGCGGCATCATATTCGGCCCGGCCAAGCCGACGACTTCAACATCCGCGACATGACCGAACTGAACAACACCCTGGCCGCCGCGGCGGGGCTGATGGGGTCGCTGTTGTTGGTGGTGGCACTGATCTCGCTGGTCGTCGGCGGCGTCGGCATCATGAACATCATGTTGGTCTCGGTCACTGAGCGGACGCGGGAAATCGGCTTGCGCATGGCCGTCGGCGCCCGCAGCCACCACATCTTGCGGCAGTTCCTCGTCGAGGCAGTGGTGTTGTGCCTCTTCGGCGGCGCGATCGGCATCGTGGCGGGACGCTGTGCTTCCATACTCGTCACGTACTTCAGGCACTGGCCCACCGAACCTTCGCTGCCGGCAATCATCGCGGCCGTGGCCGTCTCCGCCACCACGGGCGTGTTGTTCGGCTTCTATCCCGCCTGGAAGGCCTCGCGACTGGACCCGATCGAAGCATTACGCTACGAATAAGGATCGGCCAAAAAAACTTCGACGTTCGCAGAGTACTCCTCACGCTCCGCGTGAGGGAATCGCGTCACGCGGAGCGTGACGACTACATTGTCGCGAAAGGAACCGCCTGGTGACCACCGCTGCGATGCGCATCCGCGTGGGCCACAGCCCCGATCCCGACGACGCCTTCATGTTCTATGCGCTGGCGAGGGAGAAAATCCCCACGGGCGGGTATCGCTTCGAGCATGAGATGGTCGATATCGAGACACTTAATCGCCGGGCGTTTTCGGCCGAGTTGGAACTGACGGCACTGAGCTTGCACGCTTACGCGTATCTCACCGACCGTTACATCCTGTGTACGTGCGGGGCCAGCATGGGTGAGCAGTATGGGCCGATCGTCGTCGCCCGGTCCACGTGTTCACCGGAAACGTTGCGCGGTGCGACGATCGCCGTGCCGGGCACGTTGACCACGGCGTACCTCGTCCTGAGAATCTGCCTGGGAGCAGACTTCTCGCACGTCGTCGTTCCCTTCGATCGCATCTTGGACGCCGTGGCGGCCGGCCGGTACGAAGGGCAGCCGGTCGATGCCGGGCTGATCATCCACGAGGGGCAGCTCACCTATCGCCGGCAACAGCTCGAACTGGTGATCGACACGGGAAAGTGGTGGTTCCAGCAGACCGGCCTGCCGCTGCCGCTGGGCGCCAACGCCATCCGCAAAGACCTGGGATCAGCGACGATCTGCCAAGTGCACCGGCTGCTGCTGGAGAGCATCCGTTACGGGCTGGACCACCGCGAGGAAGCCTTGGGCTACGCCCTAGGATTCGCCCGCGGGCTGGACCGTGCCGAGGCCGATCGCTTTGTGGCCATGTACGTTAACCAGTGGACGCTCGATTTCGGCAGCCGCGGCCGCCAGGCCGTCGCCCGGCTGCTGGCTGAGGGTCACAAGGCCGGCGTGATCCCAAAGCTCATCGTACCCGAGTTCGTGGAGTAATCATCCGCCGGCAATTCGCAGTGTGCCACTGCTTGCCCTGGGAAAACGAGTTACTCAACCACGGCGGGCACTGCTTGCGGCTAGTTGAAGTTGCGGACGTCCCCGGGCAAGCAGTGCCGAAGCACAAGTACAACGGTTATCTGGCTTGACACAAGCAGTGGCACACTTACGCGGCTTCCGAAAGGCCGCTCAACCCATCGTCGCGCCGAAGTAATCCGGTTCGTGGCCCGGCTTCCACTTGATGTTGCAGCCGATGCTGGGCCGCTGCTGTTTCGACACCGGCTTGCCGGCCAGCACGGCGTCCAAGGCCGCGCGCAAATCCTCGCCGGTTACCGGGATGTCGTTTCCCGGGCGGCTGGAGTCCATCTGCCCGCGGTAGACCAGCTTGCGCCACCGATCGAAGAGGAAGAAGTCGGGCGTGCAGGCGGCGCGGTAGGCCTTTGCTACTTCCTGCGTTGCATCGTAAAGGTAGAGAAACCTGTAGCCACGATTCTTGACTTCGGCGGCCATCTTGGGCGGCGCATCGTCGGGAAAGGACTCGACGTCGTTGGCGTTGATGCCGACCACGGCCACGCCCCGCTCCTGATACTTACGCGCCAGCTTGGCCAGCCCTGCCGCGACGTGTTTGACAAACGGACAGTGGTTGCACAGAAAAATCACCAGCAGTGCCGGCGCATCGGCAAAATCGGAAAGCGAAACCAGCTTGCCGTTGGTGTCCGGCAAGGAAAAATCGGGTGCCGCCGTGCCCAGCGACAACATCATACTAGCGGTCTTGACCATCGGTAGGACCTCCTGCAAGGGAAAAACATGGGCTGTTATGCTGAAGCATAACCTACCATGACCTCGTTCCCAAGCAGGAGCTTGGGAACAAGATGTGGAAGATGTGGAAAGAATAGTACTCCTCTCGCTCCGCGAGGGGAAAAAAGCGTCACGGCGGCTTGCGGCGAGCTCAGCCGAGCGGAGCGTGACGACTACTTTGGGTACACTGTTGTCTGCCCGTCGCCTTACAGGACGGGCAAGCCGAATAACTGCCGCGCATTGGCGGTCGTTTGGGCGGCGAATTGCTCGACCGGCACGCCGCGCAGTTGGGCCAGGCAGCGGGCGGTGAGGATGACGTGCGCCGGCTCGTTTCGCGACTGTTTCCCGCGGAGCGGCTGCGGCACCAGATAGGGGCTGTCGGTTTCGATGAGGATGCGATCGGCCGGAACTGCCGCGGCCGCCTCGCGCAGCGGCACGAATTTCCTATTCGTGTACGTGACCATCCCGGCAAAGCTCACGTGCAGCCCCAGCGCCACACATTCGGCCGCGAAGGCCGCATCGCCGCTGAACGCGTGCAGCACGCCGCGGATCGGCCCGCGGGCGGCGGCCTGCCGAAGCATCGGCAGCAGGTCGGCCTCGGCATCCCGACAGTGGATCACCACCGGCAGGCCGCGCTCCTGGCCCAGCCGAAGGTGCCGGGCGAAGTACTCCTGCTGCAACGCAAACGGCGTGTAATCCCAGTAGCGGTCGAGCCCCGTCTCACCCAGGGCGACCACGCGGGCTTGATCGGCCCTCACCACGATCCGCTGCCAATCGGTGTCATTCATCGCGGCTGCCGAGTTCGGCTGGATTCCCACGGCGGCATAGACTTCGGCATGGCTCTCGGCCAGCCGCATCGCCGCTGCGCTCGAATTGGCCGAGATACCCACGCAAAGCATGCTGTCTACGCCGGCCTGGCGCGCCCGGGCAATGACCGCCTCGCGGTCGGCGTCAAACTCCTCCTGATCGAGATGGACGTGGGTGTCGAAGTAGCTTATCATCTGCCAGCGTCTTGGTAACGGGCCAATTCGGTTTCTTGTCGGGCGGCGTCCCAGCCGAAGGTTTCGGCCATCCAGCCGGCCACTTGCTGGGCGATCTGGTCGGCGTTGGCCAGATAGTAATGCCAGCCGCTGCGGCGGAGCATCACGTCGTCGAGGTGCACCGCCCATTCATCGCGGCAATAGTGTTCGACCACCTCCGGGCCGACGGCCGGCGGCACGATGGCGCTGACACTCTTTGCCTCGGACGGTTCCGACTCCAACGGTTCCCACAGCGGCTCTGCGGCGGTGCGGCACGGCACGGCGGGCCGGCCGAGGTGCCGCAGCAGCCGATCCACCACCTGTTGGGCAATCAGGCGATAGGTCGTGAGCTTTCCGCCAGCGACCTCGAACCAGCCGGGCTCGGGCATGCCGATCTGATGGGCGCGCGACACGTCGGACGGCGTGCCCCGCGGCGCAGCCAAAAGCGGCCGCAGCCCTGCCCAACTGCTCAGCACGTCGGCCGCGGTCAAGCCGGCCTCGGGAAAGCATGTGTTGGTGACGCCCAGAATGTAGGCCACGTCATCGGCATCGGCGCGGACCGCTTCGATCGGTCCGGCGTAGTCGGTGTCGGTGGTGCCGAGGATCACGCGCTCGCCCCAAGGAATGGCGAAAAGGATTCGCCGTCCCTCCGCCATCACCACGGCGTCGGGCACAGGCAGGCGTCGGCGATCGATCACCAGGTGCACGCCCTTGGTCAGTCGCAGGCGGATGCGGCTGTGCGGCAGCGACTCGGCCCACGGACCGGCCGCGGCGACGACCGTGCGGGCCGTGATCTCATAGGGGCGATCTGCCAGCACGTCGCGGACGCGGCACCTCCAACCTTCGTAGCACGGCGGAGCATCCTCAAGCTTTGTATAATTGCAGATGATTGCTCCATAGCGGGCGGTCGAACGGAGCGTGTCGAGCACCAGCCGGCTGTCGTTGGTCAGGGCGTCGAAGTAGCGCACGGCGCCGGTGAGATTCTGGCGGCTTATGCCCGGCAGGTGTGCCTCCATCTCGGCGACCGTCAGTCGGCTGGAGGGCCCGAGGTTTTGCCCTCCGCAGAGCAGGTCGTAGAGCTTCACGCCGATCCGCAATTGCCACAGCGGCCAGCAGGTGCGCCGATAGGTGGGGAAGATGAAGGGCAGCGGCTCGGCCAGATGCGGCGCGATGCGGCTGAGGACCCGCTTTTCCCGACTGGCTTCGTAAACCAGTCCCAGGCGGCCCTGGGCGAGGTAGCGCAGTCCGCCGTGCAGCAAGCGGCTGGAACGGCTGCTGGTGCCGAAGGCAAGATCGTGCTGCTCGACCAGCCCGACCCGCAATCCGCGCATGGCCGCGTCGCGGGCGACCCCTGCGCCGACGATTCCTCCGCCGACCACCAGCACGTCGAGCGGATTGGCGCTCAACTGGCCGGCTGCGGCGACGCGATGTTGATCAAGCGGGATGTATTCCATAGGCGTTGCTAGTCTGTAGAACCGCGACCAATGATCGCAGCTTTACAAAATCGGTCAAGTGCTAGTGCTCCGTCAAGCCTAAAATAAAGGGGTGCCACCCAACGCCGCTAACAGTTTAGGAGGAAATTGCTATTGGAAAAAGAGCCGTTCTTCGGCATGAAGGGGAAGGGAATCAACACAACCCTTCAT
>Ga0315289_10009296_pt1 | contig 14158 bp, 12 predicted proteins | sample YL17G11_40_MG_FD_203452 | JGI IMG/M metagenome (GOLD analysis project Ga0315289, IMG submission 203452) | Sediment microbial communities from Yellowstone Lake, YNP, Wyoming, USA - YL17G11_40 | ecosystem: Environmental > Aquatic > Freshwater > Lake > Sediment | place: USA: Wyoming | collected...
GATTTGAATGGGGTGGTCGTTGGAATAGTTTTAAAGATTACCCACATTTTCAAATGTCATTCGGTAAAAGTATAAAACAAATTCAAGATTTTTATCAACAAGGTGGTATGGATTTGGTTTGGAATATTTAAATGCCCACTTAAATTTAATTAACAGAGGGGTACTGTATGGTTAAATTAATAGCCGAAATTGGGTGTAACCACAAAGGCGATCTTAAAATAGCAAAAGAAATGATCGGGGTAGCCAGCCACATAGTTAAAGCTGACATTGTGAAGTTTCAAAAACGCAATATATCTGAGTTACTAACTAAAGAAGAATATGACGCACCACACCCAAATGAATACAATAGTTATGGGACAAGTTACGGTGAACATAGGGAGCGTTTGGAATTTAATATCGATGAACATGCGCAGTTAAAGAGCTGGTGTGAGCGGAATAACATCGAGTATTCAACTTCTGTTTGGGACCTGACATCAGCAAAAGAAATAATAACATTGAAACCGAATATGATAAAAGTACCGTCAGCATGTAATTTAAAAAAACCATTGCTAATGGAATTAATTTCTAATTTTGAGGGTGAAGTTCATGTGTCTTTAGGTATGACTGATGATACTGAGATTGAAAAAATTGTTTCACTTTTTGAAGATAATAAAAGAAATCAAGACTTGGTTTTATATTCATGCACATCTGGATACCCCGTAGCCTTCAAAGATACATGCTTACTCGAAATCTTGAAATTAAATAAAAAATATAAGTCCAGGGTAAAAGCCATTGGTTTCAGTGGACACCATTTAGGGATTGCCGCTGATATGGCTGCTCTCACATTAGGGGCATCTTATATTGAAAGACATTTTACATTAGATCGTACATGGAAAGGCACTGATCATGCCGCTTCTTTAGAACCCGAGGGTTTCCGTAAATTATGTCGGGATGCAAGAAGTGTCTTGGATGCATTAAAATATAAAGAATCTAAGCTAGAAGTGGAAGTCGCTACCTTTAAAAAATTAAAAGAGCACCAAATTATTTGGTAGAAGGAGATAATTGGGAAGGATGGGAAGGATGCATGGTATTAATCATGGCTATGATTTAGACGGTACAATATGCAACCAGCGTAAACCTACTGGTTTCCAGAAATGGTTGCTTACTTATTTTGGGACTAAATACGCTTGGTGGTTTCATCATAACAACTATGTTATTCTGGTACCAGAAGACCCTTTTATTATAATAACAGCAAGACCAGAAAAGGACAGGAAGTACACACAGCGGTGGTTGGACCGACATGGAATCCACCCCACTAAACTTATTATGATGAAAAAATTTAGTAGGGATTACAAGGTTGTAGGAGAATACAAAGCTATGGAGATAATAGCCAACCGCCTAACCTTCTACTATGAGGACAATCGTGAAGTTTTTCTAGAAATTATTAAAATACTGAGCACCAAACCACATCCTATAAAATGCTTTTTGGTATCAGAAGGTAAAATACTGATGACTGAAATTGTTGAAAATAATTAAAAAAGGCTTGGTAGTATATATCTTTTCATAGCCATCTCTGCCGTAACCCAATCTTCCGGTTCATCAATGTCAATAGCCGAATATTCTGGCATCTCGTAAACTTCAACCTTGTCCGACAACCTATTCTTAAATCTTCTAATGTTTTTCACGGAATTGATAAAAAACGCACCATTTTCCATAAGTGTCCCCGCGAAGTCTTGCCTTCGAGGTCTATTTAGATAATCATAGTTTATAGGAAAACCCAAGTCATTCCAAAAAAATCTCTTTATTCTTGAGCAGGACAGGACAGAAGATCCATCCCCACTATTCATGTATTTGAGAATTCCCCCCAGGTAGTCTTCCGTTCGGGTAAGGGGGCAAGTAGCTTGCGAAAGTAAAAAGATGTTATCATCAGAAATGTGGTGTCTTTCTATAAATTCCAACATCACACTTTCTGTTGATGATGTATCTTCTGCATTTTTGGGATCTCTGTCGTAAATCTCAACCTTGCCAAAAGAAAATCCGGTAACTATACTTTTGATCTCCTTGCTATCCGTAGCAACATATACCCTACTGATACTTTCGACTGCCGACAACGCCCGTAGGTTCCAATATACTAGGGGCTTCCCGCAGAAGTCCTTTATGTTTTTCAGAGGTATAGACTTGCTTCCCCCACGCACAGGGATGAAAGCGATTAAATTACCTTTGCTATGATCCATGCTGTTCCGCCACATATTTTAAGTGAGATTGTAAAAAATAATTTTCAACTAATTTAGGATAGGGCTGAAAATCACAGGAATATAGATATTGTCTAGATCGATCTATCGCTTGCCAATTTATTGAAAGCATTTCTTCGTCGCCACCCCTCCCTACCCCATTGATAGGAAAAACCGATGTCGAGGCCCTTCGTTTGGGGCGGTCATCGTATGACTTATTAAGCTAAAACCGGCATTTTCCCACAAACGCTTTAAGGAGTCATAAGTTAACCAGGCCGAGCGAGATGCGTATCTAAAAACAAATACTTGGCTACACCCTTCAACTGCTCTAAATGGACAGTTGGGTCTTTAAGGTGGTAAAAGAGGCCAGAATGGAACAAAAGATCGTAAGGATAATTATTAGCCAACCAGGAGTTTGCCAAACCTAGCTCCGTTACGTCACCCAACTGAACATCCCAGTGACAGCCATAAGCCAGCCCCCTTAAATACGTTCTTGCCACGTTCCTTGCTCTAATGTCAAAAGATGTAACTTTTTTTGCGCCCATCTCGTATAATGCCCAAGTAAGATGCCCTCATTGCACCCGGGGTTCCAATATCGTCTTGTCTTTTAGATCGTATATTTTCTGCAATTCTAAAACCCTAGCATCTAAAGTACAACCAATTCTATACCTAGGTTGCATCTGATCACTGATATCCTTTACTTGTGAATCAGAAACTCGTATTTCCATAAAGACTCTCCTTTTTAAATAATTCCAAATAGGTTTGTGGCTCTTTAAGCTGCTCTGCTGTTAGTGTAAATTCCTTTAATAGTGTAAGAAATTTATCTACATCCTCACTCCACTTCTTTCTTGCAAAGAACTCGGTCGTTTCCTCTAATGAAGTTGGTGGTTTGGTATAAACTATGTCCGTGGCGGAGTAGTAGGTTTTTCCCAAGACTATAACTTTTTTACCTAAACAAAGCGCCTCAAATCCAGTGGTGCCGCTTACTGTAATAACGTAGTCCGCAGCATTTATTAAATCAAAAACGTTCACATCATGGCCTACAGTAAGTGTACCTTCTAGTATCTCTTCATCGTCTGGGGCATTAGGGTGCTTTTTATAAATAACCTCATATTTGCTACTATCAATAATTCGCGTACACCATTGTTGGAAGCACTTCGTCTCTTCAAATGTTGAGCCGAAACCGGGAATGTCCTGTCTGACCAGATGGGTCAAAATTTGAAGAGGAACAAAAACTAACTGCTTTGTTTTGTCTAAGCCATAGCGATCAAAAATTTCATCTTTGCTGTGTGTAATATTACCCCTAACAGCCTCCTTAAGTGCGGCTAACCAAGGAAAATCACACTGAAGCGTGTCCTTACGTTGTTGATATATACGAGGGAAGTTGCTAGTTGTGTGGAAACCACCGAAGTCGAAGAAAAACCAACTTGGTTTTCTATACTTCCACATAGATGCGAAGTCTCCACGCGTCGTATCAATTCTATAACTCAAAATCTCTTGGCATACTACTGTAATTCCTCTAGAGCTGAAAAAGTCGCTTAAAAAAATATTTTCATTCCAAAACAAGACCCCCGTAAAATTATATTTATCGCATAAAGCGTTCAATGTCTTTTCTGAAAAATAGTACCAAGGGGATTCTATAGTCTCAACTACGACGTTAGAATACGAGGAGAGATTCCTGCTAGTGGCCAACTCAGGAACAGTTAAGATCACTATTTTTTGGCAGTAATCGTTTAAGCGACAGGCTATGTCAACAAATAATGAAAGAGGACACTCCCAAGGTGTCATAAATAGCAGCCGCATAAATGCTCCTTGGATCTTTATGCTGATCCTCTGTTTTGGTTCCAGTCTGGAATTATTCTTTTAACCTTTTCCCCATAATGACATTATGTCTTTTTCGCTTAGGATCAATTCAGGTTGAGAACTTCCGTGGAAAGGGGTACCCTCGGCTATCTTAGTTATAACCGCGCCCTCTGAGTCAATCAACTTTGTTCCACACCTATGCGCGGCCATAACAAATGTGCGCTCTATTATATGAGCAAACGTACCGTCTCGTTGACCCGCCTCGTCTTCAAAAGTGTAATGAGCTGCTGCCTCTAATAGGATGGGGAGTATATCCACTCTCCCGTAAAACATTGATCCCGCAGTAAAAACCTCTGTTCCGCTTGAACCCAGGCGTTTAGCGAAGTCTTCGACACGGGGTCTATCACTAGGCATAGTATAATACAGAGGGAGTAGGTGGCCTTTAGAACCTATAAGCCCAATCGTAAAATCGCCTTTTAATTTTGTTACTAGAGCCGGGTTAAGGAGGGTACTAAGTAAATCAGTGCGCCATTTATTATCGAGCTTTGTATGCAGCTTTAAAAAATATGCATATTTACCGAGCAATCTCGTTCGGGCTGTTGCGAGAAACGGTGATATATCCTTACCCCTATTTTCATAACTATCTATGGTGGCAGTGATGGGAAACGTTTTTACCACATCAGCAACGTCGGAAAGCTTATCGTGGGTTGTAGTAATAAATAAATCAACCTCCTTAGGGGAGTAACACGAAAATAAGCTAGCTAGAAGCTCCTCCAACAATTCTGGATAATAAGCATGAACAACTACGGCTAATTTAGTCGAATAGGGTTTTACCGCCCTCAATACCGCAGTTACGTGGCTAATTTTTAGTCCCTCATCTGTAACCTTCGTGTTAAGTTCAATCACTTCAAATTTGGGGACAATTGAGTACAACTGTCTCCATTGATCGTATATGTAATACATAAAACTATTTTCATTCCAAAAGGAATAGTGTGTGGGGTCTTGGAAAGCCCCCCTACCGTCAGTTGATGGAGTATAGGATCTTAATATTCCCCCCGGTTTTAGTATGCGCCATATCTCCGAGATAATATGTATGCGCTTGTCATTATTTATATGTTCTAAAAAATCATCTGCTACAATCTCATCAGCGATATTATCGTCAAGTGGTATTGGTAAGTTACAATCACATACCAAATCGACACCGGGAAGTTCTTGGCAATCTACATTAAAGTACCCCGGCATGATGTTACGGCCACAGCCTAAATTTATTTTCATCTCTCTCACCCCCTGTAGTGCATTTTTTGTCGCTTGTAGATAGGCATCCCCCCACTTCATATCGGGTTCTAAATGTGCGCCCTCACCCCATTCATTCCAGGCATTTACGAAGACCGTGTTGTAATGACTAACTCGAAAAGCCTCCGCTAGGCGTTTTTGAAATAGAGCGGGGGTTGTTCCATTGAAAAGGGAAGAACGTAGACCTAGTCTTGGCGTATTGTCCCATGAGGGCGAAACGCATTTAAAAGTGGGGAAATCTCTATCTCGGCATAAAAGATCCTCGGCACCGTAAACCCCCCCATCAAAGTTAGTGGCTAAACCACTTGGATACAGTGGTTTAGCCCGCCAGAGCCCGTGGGGTGGGAATTCTAGGGCACAGTCAAAAGCTGAATGAGAGGATTGTTTTTCACGAGTAAGCACATTTACTACATATATCTCCCCTACACCGTTTTCTCTACACCACGTCCTCCAGCGCATAACTGTAGAGGTTATATTCGGAAAAAGGTCTCGCCGATAAAGGCTTATGAGGGGTTTGCCGTCAATGCGTATGTACCGAGAGTCTAGCAGATAGGGTTTCAGCGAAGCGATAAATGAAATATCATCTTCGTCGTTGTGCCGCTGCTGCACTAATATTTCATGCTCTGACCCATCCCACCGTCTACTCCAAGTCTCGTTTGCCCACATGAGACAAAACGGCATGTCTAAAGAGCTATCATTTAAGAACATCTCTAAAGGTTTTTCAAGCAGCCTACGCCCATTAAACCAATAATAGTAAAAGCAAAAACCCCCTATACCATACTGCTTCGCTAGATCAATTTGATGACGAAAAGTCTGTGGGTCGTCCATCAAATCGTAGTAACCATCACGCGGGACATGGGGTTGGTAGTGCCCCTCAAACAGGGGAGTAGCCTTACGAACGTTAGTCCACTCCGTAAACCCCTCACCCCACCATTCGTCATTTTCTGGTACGCGGTGGAATTGGGTAAGGTAGTAACAAATCACACGCGGTTTATTGTATGATTTTGATTTTTTAACCCCAAAGAAGCGCAGGTCGGTTCCAACAGTAGCACCGTTGTCACAGGTATTGAATTGATACTGTGAAAACAGAAGATCACAGTCCATGAAGCCTCTAATATCGGCTTCAGTTAAGTTTTTATAGTATGAGTGAGTAAAGGGGGAGGAAGCGGAGTTACTCGCAGCTGTAACGTGCTCTTCTCTTCCTGTAGATGCACAGGTAAAAATAAATAAACCACCTGGGCGTAGTAGACGGCAGATGTTGCGTAACGACTCTGCATAGTATTCATCATGCTCAAAGCATTCTGTAGATATTATGGTATCGAATTGGTCAAAATCCAATCCGAATTTTTTGGGGTTGAATTCATGGCAACGGCTAACAAAGTCTACGTTATCCCCCACTCCTAAGTCTATACCATAGTATGAGCACTGCGAAAAATGCTCCTTAGTGGTTCCATTTACGTTTAAGGAACCTACGTCCAGTACCCTCTTATCTTGAAAAAAGTCTGGAAATGCCCCTTTTACTTTTTGTACCCATTCTATCTGAGCTAGATGCATTAGTTCCCCCCTCTTTTGATCAAGAAATACTGCCCATACTTGGCGTATCTCTCGCATCCTTACTAATTTAAGTATGAATTGGCGGATTTAAAATAAATGATTACATGGAGGAGGTGCGAAGTAAGGTGGCAGCAAGCGATCTCGTCAACCCCCAAAAAGTTAATGCGACCCGCAGTTATCTCTCGTAAGCCTTTAACTTATCTCTCAGATCACGCGCACTCTGTGTGCCACACTTCCTGTGTATAATCAACTCCTCACGTTCTATATAGTGCTGCACACCAATACCAGCTTTTTTATCACTTTCTGAAATACGCTTCTTTATTTGCAATTTCCTTTGTATAGTGTTTTCATTCCAAGGGGCGAAGCAAAACCAAGAAAGTAGGGCTGTTTTACTCAACACACTATCGGGTACAAAATGATTGCGAGGATGCCGACCTAAACTATAATCTCCACGACTGTGATTGTGAAAAAGGCGATTACGACTATAGGGATTGACAGATGCATCATACCCATAATGACAGACATCAAATAACGAATCTGAGTAGGAGGGGTTTTTCTCCTCCATGTCAACCATGGCGACAGCAGGAACCCATATGGCTGAACGACCTCTATCGTGAGCAGCACTCTCTAGCTCTTGACAAAGTGTTTCTAGTTTGTTGTCAGCAACTAGTAAGAATTCCGTTGTATTTAAAGCCATCTTATAGCCGTCAAAGGTTTCTTCCCATTCCATCACTTCTTTATCACAGCCATAAGCATCAAAATCTGGATTAACCGAATCTATAACTTTCCAGTGGGGGGCACGTTGTTTACAGATCTCAACAGAGGAGTCAGTTGATGCGTAGTTAATTAAAATCCCGTGATCAAATAATCTAACATGATGGTCAAGCCACCACGGCAACAAATACGCCTCATTATAGAAATGTGATATGACAAGACTTTCCAAGGAACCTCCCATTATATTACTATCTCTGATAGCTCCGGGTAATATACCACAGCCAGCATTTCTACCCCGCTTTGTTTAACTGCTTTAAGCTTTCTTACTATTTCATCTTTAAAATTCCATGCTAAGATCAAAACTACGAGAGGACGACCAATACTGCTTATGTGTTGTGGAGACACAATGGGGATATGACTACCCGGGGTTAACATCCCCCATTTAAGATAGCTATCGTCAATTATAAAATCTAAGCTTATTTTGGAGTAATTTAGAAACGTATTCCCCTTCGCAGCCGCACCATAACCGCAAACAGTATAGCCCCTTTCCCTGTATGCATCTATAGCTTTCTTTGTACTAATAACCGTATTTTGAACAAAAGCCCCATAATTTTTGAAATACTCCGAATTATAAAGGTCGGCTTCCGCAGTCAGACCCTTAGATACCTCATCATTAGGCTTCGCCCCGTCTGTATGCTGTATACTTATCAAATAGCTAGTTCCATGAATCGGAACCTTTTTAACGTCTACAATATCTAATCCTCCAACAGATTCGACCAACGCCACAAAGGATCGCAGCGTGAAAAAGCTATGATGCTCATGATAAATTGTGTCGAATTCCTTTCTACGAAACATCTCACATTGTGATGTTTGCAAAAAGATGGTTCCATCTGGTGAAAGAATTTTTTTCATATTACTTAGGAACGAGATTGGATAAGAGTTATGCGCCAAAACATTTTGTGCTATAACTACATCTTGCTGGCCACGGCTATCTAAAATTTCTTGTGATACCTCCTCTGACCAATAATCACAGATTGTATCAATACCATGCTCACGGGACAGGGGGAGAAGGTTCTGTGCTGGATCTACACCGATGACGTTATGCTTATTATTGGTTAAACGAAATCGACTAAGAAGCGTACCATCATTACTAGCTATGTCTAAGACCTTTAACGCTCTCCCAGGATATCTATTTTCGACAAAACCTACAAACCAGTCAAAGTACCTAGTAAGAGTTTCTGATGTTCCAGATATGTACAAGTAATTCTTATATAAAAGATTCGGGTCAACGGCTACAGTAAGCTGACTATGAAAGCAGTCTTCACATACGGCTACAGCTAGTGGGTATTGCTCTTCAAAATCCGATGGGCTTTTGATGTAACTATTTGCTAAAGGCTGCTCACCCAAATCAAGATACGTTATTAATTTTGGACTGTTGCAAGCCAAACATTTTTCTAAACGCATTTCTTTTCCTTCCTATAATAAATTAGTAACTCATTAACGACTTTTTCGATGCTCCCTTCAAATTTGAAATTAAATCCTTTTTCAAATTTATCTGCGGTTATTGAGAAGTCATATGCGGGTGAACCGCCTTCTTTTATCTCAACGGGGCATGATAAAATTCGACCGATCGAAAGCGCAATGTTCTCGATGGTATCGTTAAAGGAACACAAATTGTATATTCCAGATCGTTCGGGTAATGCTTGTTGTATGATTGTATTTACAGCGCGAGCCAGGTCTCGAATCCATAAAATTGGGCGATAATTGTGCCCGTTAGTTACTGTTATCATATTTTTAGTCAATGCCGACTTAACCATAGCATTAACTATTAAATCTTCTCGCATCTGGGGGGATACGCCATTCACAGTCCCGAAACGTAAACTGTAAAAATTTAGTGGAAACGGGTGAATCCTAGCCAGGCAGTCCATAGAAAATTTGCTTAGATCGTACATATTATGAGATTCAAACTTATCGGAAGTCTCTTTTGCGCCATACTGACCGCTATAAACAGAAGAGCTCGATGCATAAATAAAGATTTGGTGCGGCTTTAGTTTATTTAGTAAGTTATAAAAACCCACGATGTTATTATCAAAAGCTCCTAACGGATCTTTTTTGCAGACAGGTACATTAGAGTGTGCCGCTAGGTGAACGATAACATCAAACTTATCGACAGGGATATTTCGGTAATCTTGAGGTCTGTCACAGCCGCTGACGGCATACTCAGATAAAAATCTTTTAGGACACTACCTATGTACCCGTTAATACCTGTAACTAGGATATTCATAATACTCTCCCCAGGCTAATCTTAGGGCTTTTCACCCACAATCGGTGCTGGTCGTATGCACATTAAAAAGGATTAAAAAATATTCCCTCTTATTAATTAACCTATTTTTTTGAATATTTGAAAAAAAAGTCCTCAAGACTTTCTGTCTAGATGCATCTTTTAAATCCCCCCATAGACGTACAGAAAGTCCTTTATTGAAAACGTAGTAGCCGATACTTTTTGTTTAGGTTTAAGACCTAATTTCAAATCTGCGTAGTACGCCATAAACATGTCGTTAATTTCATTCGCCTGGATCTTCCAACTATAAATAGTCTTCGCAGAGTATTCCTCTAGTCTTTCGGGAATGGCACCAAGATCCGTAGAAAATATCATACTCCCAGACTGCATCGCACCCGATAACGCATAACAAAACGTTTCTGGAGTGGTAGTTGGAAACCAGATAGCATCTGGTGCATATTCACGAATAAGTCCTGTAAGTTCGCCTTCAAGATACGCTCCCGAAACAGAGATATTGCTCAACAAATCGCTAGGCGCGGTTGTATTACCTATCACTCTGAATGCTATAGGTAACTGTCGGATTAACGAATCCCTCGCGCATTCTTCTAAAACATGGACCCCTTTGTTCTTATCCATCCTTCCTACAATGGCAATCTTCATTGGCCTGTCATGATACGACACGGGGGATTGCGGAGGGGATATTAGTAACTCCTTCTCAGGGTGTGGGAGGACTGTAATTTTAAAATTGGGGTAGTACCTAGCTATCCTCATAGCTACATCGTTACAAGGAGCGATGAGACGACTAGCTTGCGATAAAAATTGGCAGGATGATTCTCGCCAGGTGGCAATAGGGATATCCTTGTAAGGAGTCTTGCGAAGGCATTCAGCACAGTCATCAGCCCCCCTTTCCTCACAATATATGCCCACACCCTTACCTAGATGAATTTGTGGACAAATAGAATAATAGTCATGGAAGGTAAAATCGTAAGGAACGCCCAAAGCGGTGACTAGACGTTTAACATTCGGATGATGACCCACTAAATGGTGATAATGTATTCTGGATACGGGAAGATGGCTTAAAAATCCCACAAGTTTTTCGAAATCCTGTTCTATATCATAAACAATCTCGAATGACTTGTGTATGTTGGGCGCACTTATTTTTACAACCCCGCTAATAACCGGGGACATAATAAGAAAAGTGTAATGAGAAGAATAGTAAGAAACTAAGTCAAGTACATGACGTTCGACCCCCCCTCCCCAAGAGTGATTGACGGCCAAGATAACGGGTAATTTCGGCTCCGCAATTAGTTTATGTAGGGCTTCTGTGGGTGCATAACTGTATGGATCTTTATGTTTAACCCCCGAACTAGAAAAGCGATGTTGTTTACGATATTCAATTTTTATTAGAGATCCATCAGAGAATACGCCTAAAGTCCATGGTTTTTTTTCACACTTATTTTCAGAAAGCTTGGCAGTATACCAATTTAATAAGTTTAAAACAAATGGATTGTTATTGGAATTACTGTTAGCGGATATTTTATGAGCACCACTATCAAATCCAGTAAAATGATAAAATCCTAAAGGTAGACCATTTACTAGAAATTCTCCCTTATCATTTTCAGATATTTTACGGGAAGAGAGGTTCCATGAAGCCACATTAAACCTACATGATTTTAATATTTTTACACCATCAAACATCGCGGGAACTAAATCAATCCAACGCTGATCCGTAAACAGACCCTCCGGTATATTGTCCATACAAAAATAGTATAATCTCGTACTCCACCAATCTGCAAAGGAATGCCCAATATCAGATGAAGATACGCCAAAAAACCCTAAATTATACACCCCATGTTTGAGACTACATATTTCATTATCCACAACTTTTTTTATTTCTTGTTCTGGTGTAGTGATATGTGGGGTTAACACAATACTAGAAGATTTAAGTTCCTGTATAATCTCATCTAGGCGGGAAAATACGACTATATCTGGATCGAAATATAAAACATTTGTAGCCTTTTGATCCACTAATAGCTTCTTTAAAATAAAAGGCTTAACCGCAGTAGCTAGTTCCACTAATGTATGTCCAAACGCCCAACTACGCCAATCGTGTATGTTTAACTCTTCAATCGTATGGACGCTATCTGCGTCAGGAAAGTATAGTGTGGTTTTCTCCTCAATTAACCATAAATGTAACACCCACTCTGGATGTAGTCTTTTTAACGAGTTAAATAGAACCCTCACTTTGGGCAAATAATTAAGAGCAGCACTGGTAAATACATGTGTCGTCATCTATCCCACCTATTATTATGTTATTTTACGGTTGCGCATCTTGTATTGCATTTTTCGTCGCCTGTAAATAAGCATCCCCCCACTTTATATCAGGCTCTAAGTGGGCTCCTTCTCCCCACTCATTCCATGCATTAATGAACACTGTATTATGGTGGCTATCTTGAAAAGCATCCGTCAACTGCTCTTGATAGAAATCTGGCGTTGATCCGTGGAAAATATGAGAAGATATGCCTTTCCTTGGTGTATTGTCCCATGAGGGAGAAACACATTTAAATATAGGAAAATCAACTTTATCTTTATATGCGAGATCATGGTAGTGATCAACACTACCATTAAATTTTGGGACTAAACCGCTTGGTGGTGGGTCAATAGGTAAAAGTATTCCATGAGGGGGAAACTCAAGGGCACAGTCAAAGGCTGGATGGTTTTTATCAAAAGTTAAGGCGTTCACTACGTATATTTCGCCTACACCATTGGACCTACACCATTCCCGCCAACGTGTAACTGTAGCTGCTACATCCGGAAAGAGACCTTGTCTATAGATACTAATGAGGGGTTTTTCGTCAATGCGTATATATCTTGGATCTAGCAGGTAGGGTTTCAACGAGGTGATAAACTCGATATCATCTTCCGCATTGTGATTCTGGTGAATTAATACCTCATCTTCTGACCCATCCCACCGTCTACTCCAAGTCTCGTTTGCCCACATGAGACAAAACGGCATATCTAAAGAGCTATCATTTAAGAACATCTCTAAAGGTTTTTCAAGCAGCCTACGCCCATTAAACCAATAATAGTAAAAGCAAAAACCCCATATATCATACTGCTTCGCTAGATCAATTTGATGACGAAAAGTCTGTGGGTCCATCAAATCATAGTAGCCATCACGCGGGACATGGGGTTGGTAGTGCCCATCAAACAAAGGAGTAGCCTTACGAACGTTTGTCCACTCCGTAAATCCTTCACCCCACCATTCGTCATTTTCTGGTACGCGGTGGAATTGGGTAAGATAGTAACATATAACGCGTTTAGTTATTTCGCTCATAAGCCCTCGGAATCTGCATATAATTGAATATTAATTATTGAAAGTGTACCTCCCGTTTAATACCCCCCAAAACAGTTTACTTTTCCAATCAACCCCATATTTATCCAACAAAACTTTTTCCATTTCCAGTACAGCGGTCTTATTATAGTCTTGGCGGTTTTCTTGACTCTTATGTCCAAAGTGTTTAACGAAAACATTTTGGATTAAATTTATTCCATATCCTAAACTTCTAGCCCTATAACAATAATCTATATCTACCCCATACCCTAGTGTTAGCTTTTCATCCAAAAGTCCAATACTCCTAATCACATCTTTGTGAACAATAGGGCAAACAAATTCAATCCAAGGTGTGCTTCTATATAAATAATCATTTTTTCGGGTAAACATGAAATCAAAAAAAGAGCTAACCAAAGGCGAATATATTCCAGGAGGTGCTTTTTTTAAAATCTCTTCAAGCTCAATGAATCTAGCAGAATCTAGGTCTATGTCATTATTGCACACCATAACCCAATTACTGTTTCCCATGATTCTGTACGACATTAAAGAGCGATTAAACGAAGTGGTGAAAGAAGTTTTATGCTTCGAGGCATCATAAACAGTATGAGAACAAGGATAAAGTTGGTTTACCAAGTTCAAGGTATACTGGCGGCTAACTTCGTGGTCTAAGATGTAACAAGATATGCTCAAGCCCGTATCCTTTGCTAAAAGTAATTACATAAAAATACCATTAATTTAATAGTAAGGAAATAATAATTTAATAGGAATAACTTTATTTTTGATCAAAGCAAAAAAAAACTTATATATACTTGTATTATAGGGAAATACGATATTCTAAATTCTATTAAAAACAAAGATTCCAATTGGAAGTATATTTGTTTTACTGATCAAATTTTTGAGGCAATCGGATGGGAAATAAGAAAGATACCAGACGAATTAATATATTTGGACAATACTAGAAAGGCCAGG
>Ga0315289_10009297_pt1 | contig 14158 bp, 8 predicted proteins | sample YL17G11_40_MG_FD_203452 | JGI IMG/M metagenome (GOLD analysis project Ga0315289, IMG submission 203452) | Sediment microbial communities from Yellowstone Lake, YNP, Wyoming, USA - YL17G11_40 | ecosystem: Environmental > Aquatic > Freshwater > Lake > Sediment | place: USA: Wyoming | collected...
GATCCAATTTTCGGAAAACCAGCGTTTCGTCGGCCAGGCCGCGCCGACATTGAACAGCACGAGTTTCCGGCCCGATCGATCTCCGAGCCGGCCGATTTTTTCCTTCACCGCATTCCGGATGGCGTTCGGGACGGCCAAAGGAAATTCATATTTTTCTTCGTTGACGCCGACGAGGGTTAAGAGTTTTAGGTTTTTACTGATGACATGATCTGCCTCGGAGACTTCTTCGAGCCGGTCGGTATAAAATATGGAGGCTAAGGGCTCTTTAAGGTTTTTGCGATGATACCCCAGCCTTTTCCCGGACCGGGAGAGAAAAGCGATAAAGCCGGATTTGATCAGACCCTGGAAATCGAGAGCGACCTGGTTCTTGTTTCTGATCCTTTTCCGCCATCTGGGCGTTCCGACGATGATGATGTCATCGAGGCCCGGGACCAGGTCCAAAATCTCCTTGCTTTTCTGCTCGACGGCCCAGGCAATCCTGGCTTGAGGATGTTTACTGCGCAGCGCAGCGAACGCCGGCAAGGTATGAATGATATCGCCCAGCGAGCTCGTCCGGATGATCAGAAAATTTTCCATGCTTTAATTTTTTCTCGACGGCCCAACGATTTTCATTTTAGCCAGGATCCGCGGAATAACTTCAGACGTGGACCGGATCTTCGGCCCGCCGGCGATGGCGATCCTTCCGCCGTAAGCGAGGACGGTCTCTCGTTCCGGGACCGTCTTTTTCGTATAATCCGAGCCTTTGGCATGGACATTCGGCTTCAGCGTCATCAAGATGTTTTTGACGTTCGGCTCATTAAAAATAGTGATAAAGTCCACGCAGGCGAACGCGGAGAGAATATCAGCCCGCTCCTGCTGGGGAAGGACGGGTCGTCCTTTGCCTTTGAGCTTCCGGATGGAAGAGTCGCTGTTGAGGGCCACGATCAGGATGTCGCCCTTTTTTTTGGCAGCCTCCAAATACCGGACATGGCCGGCATGGACCAAGTCGAAGCCGCCGTTGGCCAGGACGATGATCTTGCCTATTTTCCGTTCCCGGTCAACGATTGTTCTCAGTTGGGCGAGCGTCTTGAGTTTCTTCAATTTTCAGCAATGATGGCTTGCTTGAGTTCGAGCGGCGTCACCGTGGCCGTGCCTTTTTTCATGACCACGATGCCGCCGGCGTAATTGGCCAGGCGGGCGGCCCGGAGAAATGTCGCGCCGCAGGCCAGAGCGGCCGTGAAGACGCTGATGACGGTGTCGCCGGCGCCCGTGACATCGACGATGTCCGGCGTCCCGAAGATGGGAAGAAGGGTCGGCGGCTTGCCCTTTTGGAAAAGGGCCATTCCCCTGGAGCCCCGGGTGATAAGGAGGGCTGGGCATTGAAGCTTTTTCAGGATCGTTTTTCCGGCTTCGACGAGGAGGCCCGCGTCGTCAATGCGGACCTTCAGGGCATCTTCGACCTCGGGTTCGTTGGGCGTGGCGATGGTCACGCCCTTGAAGGTGAGGAGCCTGAACCGTGAGTCCAGCGTTACCGGAAGGCCGGATTTTTTAAATCCGGGAAGCGCGGCCTTGAAGAGGTCTTCCTTGACCGTGTCGTAATGATAATCGGAGACGAGGAGCGCGTCGCATTCCTTCTCCGCTTTTCGAAGCGCCAGCCGGAGCTTTTGCTTCAGTCCGGCCGTCTCGGGGACGCGGCCTTCGCGGTCGATCCGGAGGATCTGCTGCTTTTTTGTATTCTCTTCGCCGGCCAGAATGCGCGTTTTGAGCGGCGTGGGATAGCCTTTTTCGACGGCGAGGCCGTCTGTCGCGATGCCATGCCTTTTCAGAATCCTCTTGACGGCTTGGCCAGATTCGTCTGCGCCAATGACGCCGATGGGAAAGGGTTCGACGCCCAGCGCCCTGAGGTTGAGGAGCGAGTTTCCGGCGCCGCCCAGGGAGAATTCCTTTTTTTGATAAGACAGAATGAGGACGGGGGCTTCCCGCGAGATCCTTCTCGTATTGCCGTACAAATATTCGTCGAGGATGATGTCGCCCCAGACAGCGATCCTGACGAGGGGAAATTTGTCGATGATGGCGAAAAGTCTTTTGGCTTCTTCTTTCATAGGCGTTCAGTCCCAATTTTTTATCAGAAACGGGCCAAAAGGTCAAATTTTCAATAGAAAATCAGGGCCTAAACTTAATTTCTGAATTAGCCTGAATTATTCATGAATTACGTTATCTCTCCCGGTCGTGAATTTGCAGACGGACGCCGAATTCGGGGACATGACCCAAATTCTCTGGAATTTGGGATCGTGTCCCCAAATTCAATTCGGCTCCATCTATGAATTCTCTTCTCGAACAAACGACGCAAATATGAATAATTCAAGTTGAGTATTTTGTCCCCCAATGTTTTGGCAGAGATGCCGGTTGAAAAAAAGGATGAAATAAATTATAAATATTCCCGCGCCGGAGTGGCGGAACTGGCAGACGCGCTGGACTCAAAATCCGAAATTGAGGATTAGCGTATTTTCTTTATAATCAGCAAAAGCCCTTATTAATCAATCAGTTATGAGTTCTTTTTGGTTCCTATGAGTTCCGATAAGTTCCTTAAAGTTCCCCATGAATATTCACAAATTATTCACACTTTTCTTGAGGTGAACCTAGAGAATTTATGATTATAACAATGCTGACCCCACAAAAAATGGATCTTTCAATGACTCGCTTCTTTCGTTAATCAATTGCTCATGTCTTTCCATTACACCAAGAATCCGCCGTTTTCTTGATGTCAAATTTAGGTGCATTTTTCTGCCAGGCTTTCCATGGTTTTGGTGTCTCACTTGAGGGGGTAGGAGCAGGTTTCTTGATTTTGACTCGGGCCGGAACATTCACGGCACTCCCTAAAAGAAGACCGTCTCCAGGAGCCAATATAGGCAGTTGATCTAACATATCTCGTGATCCTGTTGGCAAAATCTTTTTAAAGTAATCGATATCTTCCGGATTCTGAATCCTATGGACAAGAAAGTTTGCGCACTGAGAAAGTATCGTTGCACTTATATCCGAAGGTCGTTGTGATGCAATTATCAGAGACATACCAAATTTTCGACCTTCTTTTGCAATCCTTTCAAACGCTTCTCTTGAAAGTCGTACTCCAAATGATTCTTCTTGTATTTTTGGCTTGAGATAGTTATGAGCTTCCTCCAAAACAAGTACGTATGGTTGGGCGATTCTTTGATCGGGCGAGGCATGTTCGCGGAGTTCTAAGATAAGCCTCCCGAAAATTGCACAGAAAAACGGAAGAACATCATTAGCCAACATCGAGCAATCAACAACTGTGATTTGCTGATCGGAAACTCCGCATATGCTTTCAAGCAATGCTGAGAGAGAAGATTCGGTCGGATCCGTGAATACGGCCCATCTTTTGTCAGATAATTGTCTATGTACCCGTAATCGTAAAGTGGCTATATATTCTTGTATACGTTCTTGCCCACGGAAACGAGCTACTGCAATTCGATATAAAGCATCCCGATCAAGCTCCTGCGCATCGTATGGAATAGGGGAATCTGCGGTGACTTCTTTCAGCCCTCCTTTAGATATTGCGAGATTCCGGACTTCTTCGAAAATCGGTTCCAGCTCATCCACTAAAGCCTGTGCTGCGCTAGCCAAAACAGGTTGCATTCTATTGAATCCATCCCAATTTTTTTCAGTTCGCATCTTGCGATATTGTTGACGTGTAAGTAAACCTTTTCCATTTAATTCTGAAAGTCTATGATTTAGTTCTACGATTTCCTTCGGCATCTCTATCTGGCCTTTTGAGCGTTTTATTAAATCTTCTCCATATTGTCTTAAATATTCGCAAACCTCAGCAGCGTTATCACTTACAGCGCTGCCATTCGTTTCTGCGGCATAAACAGCAAGACTCCCGAGATAATCGCGGCAATGGTCAACCAAATTGACTATATCTCTGAGAGGTTTGGAGGCGTTCGGATCGACTTTTCGCTCCCGAATTAAAGACACCACCCGTTCAAGAACCGGAACCTGACTTGCTTGAGATGCTTCGAAGAAAGCTATGAGTTCAATTAAATTGAATATCCATAAGGGCAACTGAAAAGGCTTATCGTTCACGTAAACTTTATTCAGATGTCTATTGCTTTGAGAGGAAGATGCATTCGGAACAGGAAATGCATGAGAATATTCTCCGTTAATATCCAAAATAATAACCTTTGCTAATTTAGCAGCATTGTTATCAGTTCGAAACGTTTCTTGGATGAGAGATGCTACGGAGTATGATTTTCCCGAACCTGTGTTCCCTACAATCCCTAACGGGCGTCCTAGAAGGTCATTAAAGGATGCAGTGACGGGTTCTCTAGCGTAGATTGGAGAAGTTCCGGCTATGAGGGCAATATCTTCCTCTTTATTCTGTGCAGACGGAGAGTATTGTAGGATTTGATGGATTTGTTCATCATTAGGAAGCATTGCCGGAGTGTCTAATGTAGGATAAACCGAAATTCCAGGAATGAAGGGTTGTCGCTCAACAAGCTGTCCGACAAGATTGAGACGTAGTGTCCTTCTGGCGCTTAAGAGTTGCAGCGTCATTTTGTCTTCAAGATCAGGTTCCACGGCTTCGTTTTCATAAGCGCCTACGACTATCCCAACAGCGAACTCTCCTGGCGACACTGGAAATAAAATGTATCCTCCGATCTGAGTAACAAGAGTAATACGATGGGGATGAGAACGCACCTGACTATGAATGTCTGTATCAAGGAGAACGGCTACTCTATAGTTCGATACTGAAACAACCCGGCCAATTTGTCGTTCATTTCTGTTGATATCAGACATAGTTCAACTCCATAAATCAGAGAGCTGTCTAGTTTTTGGGCTCGGATTCGCTTCCTTTTTTTAGTTCTTTGATTGTCTTTGCAATTGCAAGATCAGTTTTCAGTACTTCAACATCGGGCAATATTTCCGATGCGAAGAATTCGAATGTTCCCCAAGGTCCGCCGAAACAGTAGACTCGTCCACAATAATCACTCCGGCAAATGCATTGTGCCCAATCAGATGGAATTGGATCAACAATGACACATGTGAAACTCGGGTTCGTAAGAGCGTCCTCTATCATTTGATTAATATGAAGATCCCATCCGCTGTATCCGATTATAAACAGGACAGTTTGCGGTTCACGAAGTGAGATTCCCAGAGCACGGAACATATGAGCATAGGGCATTCCTAGGCTTTCTCCGTATTTTGCGGCTGTCGGCAGGATTTCAAGCGACTCACCTTTTTCGAATACGTTAGATAGAATAATTTTCTTACCAGAAATATCCGCCAAGATATCGCTCTCTTTAGGAAGCGGCGCATTGCTAAACGAAATACCATATGGATTCTGCGCACTTGTCGCAGTTTTTCTCCAATTTATGCTGCCGTGTAGTTTAAAGAGCTGAAGAACTTTGTCGTACCGCCGTACGCGGCCTTCCGTAGTTTCTCCGGGATAATGAAGATCCAAGTCGTACCCGGCAGGATTGAAACGCCGTTGAACAGACCCTGTAAATCCATCGCAATAAATAATCCCAAGTCGGTCCAAAGCTTGTTCAATTAACGTATCATAATTCGTCGTAAATATTTTTCCTCGTCCACACTGTGGATCTCTCTCCACTAATTTGGAGAGAAACATCTCATGTGCAGTTGGACTTTCTTCTGAAAGCGTTAGGGCGCTCTGCGGAAGATCGACATTACAGACAACAGCGACTGCTCGTTCGATATTGAGAAGAAGATTCGTTAAAGCCTTCTTCCGATTCTTCGCGCCTCTTATATTGGAAATTGGAAAATCAAATTCCCATTTGTCTAAAGGCCATGTGGATGAATCCGATAACCGCACAAATAAAGATAATTGAGAAAGAAATTGTTCAAAGCGATATCCGATTTTATCTGGATTACTTGATAGACTTATAAGAGCGTTCAAATGTGACAAAGAATCATATCCCTCAATCAGTCTTCTTACTCTTTCATATAGGCCTGAAGAGATAAATTTTGTGATATATTTCGATGAGCCTGCACCCAGCAATACACACAAGTTCTGCATTTTTAGCCATCTTGCCGCTAACGCTCTTATCTCCTGTCTTATATCATCTGCTGGCGGATTCGTTTCAGTCCCATTGCGGAACCGTGTTAGAAGATTCTGCTGTCCTCTATAGAGAAAGCATTGGTTTTGGGGTCTATCTTTTCCAGGAGATATAGTGTTTTCTGAATAATACGTATTTGATTTCCATTTGTCGTCCTGTTGGACTTCTATGTCAGGCTGCTTTAGTGTTTGTGAGTCATGTTTGTTCATAGATATCTCCGAAAATTAATAATATCTTTCACTCATATGCTAATTCGCCAAATGAGATTTTTCTTTAGATAAAAGGGCGCATATAAACCTTTTGCTTAATACACGAATTCGACTTTATGATATTATGTAACCAACGTTTTATTGTCAAGTTGTAGATAAAATATTTCAATAATGTTTAAAATCTGTTGGTCATTACTGAAGGATTCGTTCCGTCAAGACTTATTAGCTTAGTGATAAACAATTCTTTAAAATTGTTGTCTTTGAGCATCTTTTTAATAATACTGTCCGCATTGCTTCGATCGTATTCTGACGCAATTTTCTTATTAATGGTATCTCTATCTATGATCATCCTGCATTTATTACAGAAGACGTTTGTAAACTGGTTGATTTTCTAACATCTCGGGCATTTCTTAGGATTTAGCTAGCTTTCTTCCTGTTCTTCAGGTTTCTTGATTCCATGGACTTTGAGAAGCGCATTATCAACGTCTCTCCCAGATAGGTGAACGTAAATGGAAGCCATATCAGATGCTTGAATCCAGCCGAAGAATTCTTTCATTTGAGTTTAGGTTAAATTATTGACGAGGTAGGTCGCTCTGCTATGTCGAAAGTTGTGAAAGTTTATCTTCTTATGAACGCCCGCTTTTTTAAAAAGCCTCTTAAAAGTTATTCTGAGCGCCGCATAGGTCATCGTCTCATAAACACGCGAAATCCATAGCGGAGCTTCCGGGTTGTCTTTTCTTGGATGTTAATTTATCCATTCGGTCAAATAGGGGGCAGAAGCAATAATTCTTACTCTTCTGTATCCGGTCTTTCCATCTACCAATAATTGAGTTCCGTACTGATCGAAATTAATGTGTTTGCGTCTTAGAAACAGCATTTCTCCGATTCCGCATCCACTTTCATAGAGAATTGCTATGAATGCCTTATCGCGAGGATTTTCCGCGACGTTGATCAATTTCCTAATATCGTCTTAAGAGAGCATTTCCTCCGGGAGTTTGATTCTTTCGCATTTGCGGTCGGTTGACTTATCCACTTAGCTTCTTCCGGATAAAATCGAAGGAATGACGATCAGGAGAAGCCATCTCAGAAAAGTAGCCAGGCGCCAACAGCGAGTCAAATAGCTAAAAACAACGTTTTTTTTGAAGATTTTTGGCACTCTCTCATCTGCTTGAGCTATCCGTTGAAGCGATTCCCGCTTCCAACGGAATCCTATCGGCAATTTTGGGATACTGTGCGCCTCTTGACAGGCTTCAAAAAGTTGGGTATGAAGGTATTCTATATCTATTTTCCGTGCCTGATCATATGGCTATTATTTGAATTGGATAAAGCAACATCTTTCAAAAAGCCAATCGGCAAGAAAAGAATGTCAAAGAACGGCAGAAACACGCAGAATTGAAGCTTCAGAAAATTATCGCGAGAGAATGGCTTAATTTGCTGGTCTTTATTATGGGAGCGCTTTCTTTATACGGTTCTTTTATTTTCGGTGAAGTTTATATCGTAAGGAGGCACCTTTATTTTGTCCGCACTTTTAAAGAATATTTTTCTTGGTTTTATATTATCGTCCCCTATGCTTTTTTCCTATTTGTTCGTTCAATTATATGGTCAATCAACCAATTAAAAAATCGATAGAGCTCTGGAAGCTGCGGCCACGTGAAGTTGCGGTCGCAATTTTGGTGCCACCGTATCCCTATTCAGTTCGCCTGAGCACTTAATATTTTCTCTATGTCCTCACTCCCTAATACGGCACAATCTCAATCTTCCCTGAATCGCACAGCCCTTTTAGGACGAGTCAGGCTTCTCTCTAGCCGGTGATCGCCAATGGCATCCCCTCGCGCTTCATAAAACGATCAACATCCCGGGCAAGTCGGAGCGGAGAAAGGGGAAAGGTCAAAAAAAAGGCTCAGAAGGGAGGCCGAGATCGAACAAAACTAACATGGGAAAACGGTGGGTGATTTTTCAGAACCAGAAAAGGGGGAATTTTCCGGCAGTGTTCTAATTTGAATTAATCAAATCTAAAGTATTTCTTATAATTTTTCGGCCATAGTCATTATGATTGATGTGCCGGTTTGAAATAAAATTAACGCATCATCTTCGGACAACGTGATTTCCGGATGCATAATCAAATTTCGATGTTGATCTTTAATTTGCTGGAGGAAAGGCACCGTTTTCTTTGCGTGGTCATCATTTACATCGTTTAGTTTAGAAAGATAGGCCGCCCAATTATCTAAGCGTTTGGGATCGGATGGCTTACACATAATTAAATAATATTGGTGCAAAACTCTTTCTATTGCTCTCATTATATGGAAGCCAGATGCCGTAAAAGTATCTAGGGCCAAACATTTTCCGCTTTCCTGAATTTCTTTAATGGCCTCAACATCTAGCTTCCCCAAAAGGGAGGCGGGCAATATCTTTTCCGCCGAATCAATCAATTCCGAAGTAGAATAAATAGCTTTAGGAGTAACGCAATAAGTTGTCAATGTCTTTATTTCTTCGATGAAAAGAGTTTCAAATTTTGTTGCTTTATCAATAACTTGTTGGAATGCAAATTCTTCGTCGAAAAATGTAGATTGTTGAGCCTGTTCAATCTTATCAAACTTTGGAGACCAATTTTCAATATTTTTTATTGCTCCGAGCAAGTCGTGCCCCGTTGAGCGACAAACAGAAAGCGCGGGCAATTCATCTAATATTGAAGAAATAAATGATTCTGCTCCTAAAGCGGCAAATAGGATTTCCCATTTATTGTTTTCCTTTACCTTGCCAATTTTTTTTAGTCTATCAATGCTGAATCCCATTTGATAAAAAAAAGACAAGCTTACTTTAATCATATGGCGCCTCCTAATGTGGACAGCGGCAAACCGTCTAACTAGCATTAGATTACCTCTTTCATCAATATTTTTCAAATTAGGACAGTGCCAATTTTCCAAGCCCGTTGACATTTGGGGCATAATATTGGATTCGGACGAAGCTGCGCGTCTCAGCTGGCTAAGTTCTCAGCATTGCTCTCCGCCGGTTGTTGGGAATTCCCGAGTCGCGCCCTGGCCGATGGGATTCGCCACTTCCTCTATTATCAATGCAAGGGCCTCAAAGAGCTGCTCGCCGTGCTCAACCCCGCCTCCACGCAGCGAAGACTCTGCGATCCATAAAATTTATTGGGGAACTCTTGAAGTCATCTTACCATGTGTTGACATCTCATTGTTATTACAATAATAATCAATGATAATAGAAGACTAGCGAGCAATATTGATGTTTGTCGTCTAATGATCTGTTTTCAGATAATGTGGACTCAGGAATATTGAAAAATGGACGAGAAAGAGAGACTTGTTCATTTTCGTTTTATTAGTAATTTTGAATCTGTACAAAAGGAAAATATCGATCAGAGAAAGCAAATTACTGAAAAATTTAGCCATCGAGGGATGCTGGATTCGGGAGCGTACATAAAAGCCGTAGTCGATCTTGAAATAAACGCGATTAACAAGCTTCTTTTTTCTATGTTTGAAATCCTAATGCAGGTTTATTACAGTCAAAATGGTCCTATCTCGGGAAAGGACGAAGAGTTTCTTATTGACAAAGTAAACAATTTGCTCGAAGGAAGAACTCAGGCATCAAGAAAATGCTTAGTAGATTTTATAACGAGTCGAAGTTTGCCTATTAATTTGCGCTACTATGAGCGTGGAGTAGCAGCTATTCGTTCTGAATTAACAAGAAAGATTAAAGAAACCGTGTTGTCAAATAGAATTGGCAAAAGAGATAATGATTCCAAGGAGGCAACTATGCTGAGAGCCTATTTAACTGATACGATAAGTCTAAAGAAACAGAATGGAGATATATACAACAATATTAAAGCTAAGGTTCAAGAAGACATAATTTTCATTGGTGATGAGAAAATACCAGTTGAAGAAGGGGATGTTATATCGAGACAACTGCCCAATGGTCTTGAGGAATTATTTGTTGTAAAGGATCGAGGTTACAAAGCAGGCAGTGGCGGAATTTCCTCTCATTACCAGGTAAAAGTTGGACGACCAGATGATAAAATATCCCCTCCTAGCGGTTCTGTAATTCAGGCAATTGGACCTAATGCAAGGATAAACATAGGCTCAGTAGATAGATCGACAAACATAACGAAAATAGAAGAAAACGTTTTTAGCGAAATAAAAAAATGCATAACCGAAAATGTAAAAAACGATGATGCGCGGAATCAACTAATCAATGCAGTTGATGACATGGAAAAAACAAGAAAAACAGAAGGATTTACTAATAAATATAGGAAGTTTATATCACTTGCCGCCGACCATATGACCCTACTTGCTCCATTTATTCAAGCATTGACAAATTTCTTGCGATAAATCGCACACAACGATATCTAAAACAATGACAAAGCATTGGCCATCCTCTTGCGCTTTTTAACGAAATGCATCAAGGGCAAGTCGGAGTGCTGCTGACGATTAGCCGCTTTTTAATTTCTGAATTAGCCTGAATTATCCATGAATTACGTTATCTCTCCCGATCTTGAATTTGGAGGCGGGAACTGAATTTGGGGACATGAACAAAATTTTCTGGAATTTGGGATCGTGTCCCCCTTGCATTTGAAAGTGATATACGGTCAGAAGTATTGTGTCCCCAAATTTTTTGGCAGAGATGCCGGTTGAAAAAAAGGATGAAATAAATTATAAATTATTCCGCGCCGGAGTGGCGGAACTGGCAGACGCGCTGGACTCAAAATCCAGTCCCTGGAAACAGGGGTGTGGGTTCGATTCCCTCCTCCGGCATTCTTTTTTCCCCATATAGTCTAATCAAATCAGCAAGTTAAAGGAAACAGAGGGGGACATCTATCCCTGAAAGGCCTTATGTCTCTTTAAGCCGTTTTAAGCCCATTTTAGCCGCAAACACGTCATGAATCTTGACACACATATTTCCTTAAGTAAGCTTTATAGAAAGCAGGCTTCAAAGGAGGAATGAAATGAAATATTCCATTAAGAGGATTCGGAAGCCGGTCTGCCAACGATTCGCTGATCTCGAGGAAACCTCCAAGAGTATCCTTCCCATTTTAGCTTCAGACGTCCTAGTATTTTGCGCCAGAATTGATAAGGATCAATATGATTCGACCTCGGCGCGAGCAGCGGTCCGGTGTTATTTTTCCGAAGTTGATTCGCGGTCCGTTCGCGGTTGTATATTTCGCTTTCGGATTCCGGATGTTCCATTCCTTCATGATCGTCGTCCAGAACGCCGCGCGGTCCCTATCCGGCGCGCCGCCGTTCTTTTCTACAAGCTCATAAAGCTTTCGATTTTTTTTCTTGAGGAACGTCTTGTCTCGTTTTCCAAATACAGCCTTGATCTCAAAGTAGAGCGCCTTCATTTCCTCTTTTTTTGCGGCGGCCGAACCGCTTGGCTGCGCCGTCGCCGGCGCCATCGCTCCCGGCAAACGGGCGGATCTGTTGGCCGTCGCCGGCGATGCCGCGGCGGATATCGCCGTGCTTACGAAGGTCGAGATCGTGGTGCAGTCTGGGAAAATCGTGGCGAACAGCGCCGGGCGCGTCTGGGCTGAGCCTGATATTGATACTAACGGCGTGGGGTCTGTGTTGGATAGGTGATCAGGACTTTTGTTCCGCTTCTGGAACAGTCGCAAGCCACCCACCGGTTCTTATTCTTGCTTGTATGATTTTCGCCAGAGCTATCGTCCGCCCGGATTTCAACACCACCGTATTTGGTGCTGAATGGAAACATATTGAAGGTGTTTGAATAACCGGATAGTTTTGCCGTCAGGGTGATGTCATAAGTGTTTCCCCTGATACTGTTCACCTTATACCGGGCGTTTCTGCCCATGAGGAGAGGGGCATGATAGATCAAGCGGGCCATTCCATAATGGTTGCCTTTTATCGAAGTTGTGAATTTGATAACCCCATCACGATTCGCCAGGTCTACAGGATTGACGGAGAAGTCCTTGGTTTCAAATCGATTAAGAGTTCCGGCAACATTATACGATTGTCCGCTCAAGGACATGTGGAAGTCGTCGGTCGTGTCGGATGTTCTTGTCCGTTTGATGCTGAAGTATGATACGTCATAGTTGGTCGGGTCGGCAAAATCCAGGATCCCCTGTATAAACCAGGCGTTTACGTCGTTAGGAACCGTGTATGTGCCTGACACTGTTTCGTAACTGCTTCCGAAATCATGCGAAAACACCTGACTTGAACTCCCGGAGAGCGTGCTGTACTGGGATTTGGTGCCCCAATCACTACAGCTTGCCGTCACATTGACCTTGCCTTTTCCAGAAGCAGACCTTGCCGTCATCGTAAAAGTGTAAGAAGCCCCAGGCACGGCAGCGGGAGAGGTGCCCACGGAGAAATATTGGTAAGGCTGCCCGCCCCGGCCATCATGGCAATATTTATCCCACTCATGCTTTGGGGGAAAAGTCAACGTCCAAGCGCCATGAACAGTCATCCCCGGCGTGTTCGACGTCACCCTGGAGGTTAGATCATTATCAAATCCAAGGATGTTTTCATTGACGTGAGATCCCTTCGTTTCCATGTGGGGATCGCAGAAAAGCTCCACGGGTTCTGTTCCGACGAGTTGAAGAGTGATTTTGGAAGCAAGAACCTTCATATCCGTAAGCTGGGTTTCGCCGTCTTGAATAAGAGCCGGGAAACTGTACCAGTCCTCGGCATTTGCGTCATAGGTAGTCGGAACCTTCCAGGTAATATCGTATCCGGAGACCCAGTGTCCGCCGGTGCCATTGTTCTCCCAAGCTCGTGTTTTCACCCCGGTCGAGGAGATCGTGTAAATGACAATGGTGTCCTCCTCGAGGTAGTTGCCCCAATCCATCTGGGGATACGGAGCCGAGAAAGCCATCTCGTGTCCAAAATTTTGAATGGGACGGCTCCATCCGCTGCTTTGGCTGCCTTGATACCATCCGGGCATGTGATTGTGTCCATGAATCCACATTTTAATTTGGGGATTTTTCTGGAAGAGAATTGCCCACCAGGCTTGATCCTGTTTCCCCCGGTACGTCGATAATGGGTCGCCATCATGCGGTGTTGTGTCTTCAATAGCTTGATGCGAAAATATTATTGTCGTCGAGTTATGATAATACGTTGTCATGAATTGAACCCATTCGTACATGGCCGGACGCGTCCACATTTCATAAGCTGTCTCTGGCAACGCGAGAAAGAGGATGCCGTTTCGCATCATCGCATAGGGATAGTGATTGAGTTCCGTTTCATTGACGTACGTCCTCAATAGCACAAACGGATCATCGTCGTGTTGTGGCAAGCCCGGCCCATCGCTGTAGTCCGTGAGGTCAATGTTCCCCCCAGCATAGTGAAAGGGCAGGTTGAGGTGAGACACAAGAAAGGCCTTGAAATTATTCTTATAGGGGTCCATGGTCTCTGGCAAACCTATCCCCTTAACAAACGCCGTGTTATCGTTCGCTCCATCTCCGAGGTGGACAACAAACTCGCAGGGAAGCGTGTTGTCCATTATATCTTCGGCGAGACGGTCTAGATAATCCGCATAACCCCATTTGTTGTTTTGAATCCGTTGGCCAACGTGAGTATCCGTGAACGCAGCAAAACTTATGGAATGCTCAGGAGTTGGGACAGGATCAAAATTCCACGCCATTCCCAAAACGATCATGAACAGCATTGTTGGAAACAAAAAAACAGAAGGTTTCCTAGACTTCAATTCGTGAAATAGCATATTCCTTTTATCTCCTATCTGCGCTTTCAACTTTACCCGCTTGTCCTTAAAGTCCGTGAAAATGAGCGTCACCATGCAGGGCCCCGTACGGTGGGGGCGCTGAGATTACCTGTTGACGTCAGAAACGGAAATAGCGGTTTTGTCGGTTTCTTAAATCTATTTTCTTTCCACCAATGTGTAAGTCCA
>Ga0315289_10009299_pt1 | contig 14157 bp, 8 predicted proteins | sample YL17G11_40_MG_FD_203452 | JGI IMG/M metagenome (GOLD analysis project Ga0315289, IMG submission 203452) | Sediment microbial communities from Yellowstone Lake, YNP, Wyoming, USA - YL17G11_40 | ecosystem: Environmental > Aquatic > Freshwater > Lake > Sediment | place: USA: Wyoming | collected...
CGCCCCGGTCATGATGCGGACGGCGGCGCCGGGCTCCACCTCGCCCTCGTGGAGATATCCGGCCGCCAGCTCACCGACGACTCGCAGCCGGTTAGGGCTGTCGGGCGTGGCGCCGGCGGTGTCGGCGGCGCGGACCGCGTAGCCGTCCATGGCGGTGTTGTCCAGGGGTGGGATGTCCATGTCTGAGGTCACGTCCTCGGCCAGCACCTGGCCCAGAGCGTCGAGAATTGGCTTCTCCTCGGGCTCGAGGACGCAGACAAGGCTCAGGATGCGCTCCAGCGCTTCTTCGACGCTGATCATGGCAGGGTACCTCGCCTCCAACTTGGCTGGCGCTCCCATGATACAACGAATGGCAGGGTCATGCTGCGGTGGCGGGCTGCTTGTACGGAGGAGCTTTGTGCCCCCACCCTGGTGGTCATCACTGGAATGAGCCACGTACCACAGGTTGACACAGACTAGCACTCATGGCGAATTGCACTAGGATGGGGTGCGATCTGTAATGCGTCCCTGAGAATCTGTGGCAGCCTAAATCGTTTGCTACCATGAGGCCGGGGCCGGGCGGCGCTTCTCACCGTGGCTAAGCGCAACATTGTTTGACTCACCCCTTGACAAATGTCTGGTATGGGAGTAGTTTGCTGGCGCCAACACAAAGGGACCGCCGGCCTTGGTGGCACCGGCGGCCCAGTATGCCCAGCCCTGACGCGGCCAGGGTCGGCCTATCAACCCTAGCATGATAGGCCCCGGCCGCGGAAGGGTCGGGGCTTATGTGTCTAGTGACCGCGCCGCACTCTGGCAACTGCGCCGCTGCTTCACGTATGGCGGTCTGAGCCCCCCGGCGCACCAACCCCCCGCCGATCAGCAGGCAGTGAGGAGGACTCCGATGAAGGCACATGTCTCAAGCAGAGCGCTCGTGGCAGCAGTGCTGATCGCGCTCGCGGGGGTCTTTTCGACCACGAGCACCGCCGAGGCCGATACGGTGACCGTGGTTGATTGGGGAGGCAGTTATCAGGAGGCTTTTACGTCGCTGGCCCTGGACGCTCAGGCCCGTCCGGTAATCGCCTTCCACACGGACCTCGGCGGCGTCGCCGGCCAACTGCGGGTCGTCCACTGCGGGAATCCGAGCTGCACCGTCGGCAACACAACCAGTGTCGCGGACGTGGGCGGCGAGTACGCATCGCTAGCCCTGGACGCCGGCGGCAACCCGGTGGTCAGCTACTACGAGCCCGTCAACGGCGACCTAAAGGTGCTGCACTGCAACGACCCCAACTGCTCAGGCGGCGGCGAGAGCATCACCTCCCCCGACACGGGGAGCGGAATGTTCGACGTTGGCCAGTACACTTCCCTGGCCCTGGCAGGGGGCAACCCCGTGGTCAGCTACTACGACGCCGGGAATGGGAACCTGAAGGTCCTGATCTGCGACGACCCCAACTGCGCGCCGGGCGGCGACAGCATCTGGGCCTGGGACCAGGTGGGCGATGTGGGCCGGCACACCTCGCTCGCGCTGAGGAGTGACGGCTGCCCGGTGGTCAGCTACTATGACGTCACGAACGGGAACCTGAAGGTCCTGGTGTCCGTGTGGACGGGCTCCGTCTGCTTCCCAGGGGCCAGTTCCCCCGACACGATCGGCGATGTCGGCCGGTACACCTCGCTGGCCCTGGACACCAGCGGCAGGCCTGTAATCGCCTATCATGGCGATACCTTTCACGACCTCCGCCTGCTACGCTGCGGCAACGCCTACTGCACCTCTGGGAACACCAAGGTCATCGTTGACAGCGAAGAGGATACCGGATACTACAACTCGCTGGTCTTGGACAGCAGAGGCTGGCCGGTGCTGACCTACTACAGCCTGACCAGCGGGGATCTGAGGCTGCTGCGCTGCAGCAACGACACGTGCAGCATCGCCTCCAAAAGAAGTGTGGCCTGGCCCGACCCCGACAAGCCGGACGATGTGGGCAGGTTCACCTCACTGGCCCTGGACGGCGCGGAAAACCCCGTGGTCAGCTACATCGACGCGACTAATAACCAGGTGAAGGTGCTGCGCTGCGGCAGCGCCACCTGCAACAGTATCGCCGCCCCAGACCCGGTCCACATGGGCGGGGAGGCGCTTGCCCTCGACGCCAGCGGCTACCCGGTGGTTGCCTATCAGCAGTGGCCCGTGGGGCCCGGTGAGAACGGCGGGGTGAACGTGCTCCACTGCCGGGACCCCAACTGTACGTGGGCCGGCTATTGGATCAATGAGGCCACCATTGGAGACTGCCTAGACTGTGGCCCCGGGATGGTTCTCGACCCAAGCGGCAACCCCGTGATCGCGTATTTCGAGTGGAGCACCGAGAACATGCACGTGCTCCACTGCCTCGATCCGTACTGCGCCGATCACGACTCGAGCAACACCATCCCCGACCCAGGAGACGAGCGGTACCCTGGCGATGTAGCGGTGGACGCTAGCGGCAACCCCGTCATTAGTTACCAGTACAGTTTGGACGCCCTCAGGGTCATGCACTGCAACGACCCCAACTGCGCCGGCGGCGACGAGAGCATCGCCACCGTAGACAGCGGCGGGTATGTCGGCCAGTGCTCGTCGCTGGAGTTGGACAGCGCGGGCCGGCCGGTGGTCAGTTACTACGGCCTACACAACGGTGACCTGAAAGTGGCGCGCTGCGGCAACGCCAACTGCACGGCGGGCAACAGCGTCGTTACCGCCGACTCAGGGGGGTATGACGATGTCGGCCAGTGCTCGTCGCTGGCCCTGGACGCCAGCGGCAGACCGGTGATCAGCTACCCCAACAATACGACGGGCGACCTGAAGGTTCTCCACTGCGGCAACGTCTATTGCAGCGCGGGCAACGTCATCACCTCCCTCGACACACAGGGGGAAGGCCACTGGGGCCTGTACACGTCGCTGGCCCTGGACGGCAGCGGCAACCCGGTGGTGGCCTACAGCGAGTTTGTCTTCGGAGAGGCCCAATACTTGGGGTTGCTGCACTGCGGCAACGAATTCTGCACCTCGGGCAACGTCATCAGTTACCCCGAGCTCCGCACCGCGAGCACGGGCAGCCCTAGCCTCGCGCTGGACAGTAACGGCAACCCGGTGGTGGCTTACGGCTCTGATTACATGACCCACGTGCTCCACTGCGGCGACCCCTACTGCGGGGCTGGGCCTGGGGCCGGCTGCCTCGACCGGCTGGGCGACACCTCCTGCGAGAACCCCACAGACGACCCGGACGACGACGGTTGCGTGGGTGCGGAGGAGCTGGCTATGGGCTTTGGCCCCACGGCCTGGTACGACTTCTACGACGTGCCGGTGCCGGCGAAGCCCGACGCTGGACCCGGCTCGGGCGCTAACGGCATCCGCGATAAGGGCGTCGTCATGGACGACGTGCTGGCTGTCCTGTTCTACGTGAACACCTACGATGGCGACGCCGGCGACCCGCCCAACCCGAACGGGGTCCGCTACGACACCATCAAAGGCGTAGACCTGGACGGCGATACCAGCAACGACATCGCGCTGCCGCTGCACCAGATCAAGGAGGGCGTGAAGTACGACCGCTCGCCTGGTCCTCTGCCGAACCCGCCCTGGGAGGCCGGCCCGCCAGACGGAGCCGTCACCATGGACGACGTGCTGGCCGCCCTGGCCCAGTCAGGCCTGGACTGCACCGGCCCACCGTAGGGGTGTCGCAGTGCCAGCATCCGAAGGCCAGGCTTGAGCCTGGCCTTCGTGTTGATCCCCGAGCGGGCCGCCGCAGGGGTCTACCTCGTAGGGGCCGAGCTTCAGCTCGGCCCTGGGCGCAGCTAAAGCTACGCCCCTACGGCCTTATCGGCACGCTCCGCGTTCGCCTACCCCAGCTTCACAGACAGGCAGGTGGTGGTGCGCTGGACGCCCTCCACCCGCTGGATGCCGTCGGTGATGGCGTTGCCCAGCTTGTCCAGGTCGTCGGCCTCCAATTGGACGATGACGTCGAAGGGCCCGGTGACCGTGTCGACGGACACCACCCGGGCGTCCTTGTGGCTGAGAGCCTTGACGGCCTCACCGACCGCCTTCGCCTTCCCTACCTCTGCCTCAATGAGGACGTAGCCACGCACCGACATATTCGCTGTACCTCCCTGTGATGCTCTCCACGCAGCCCAAGGCCGATGATACGCCGGACACCGGGGCTGTCAAGCCCGCGTCCGCCCGTCGCCAGCCACAAATGTGGTGTCGCAGCTAGAATGACCGCCTTTCTGTCGCTGGTAGAATGTCCTCCAGCACCTGTTCAACTGTCAACGGCGCGTCTCGCAAGCGCCCCTTGTCCACGTGAGGTAACTCCGCCACCAGGCTCCCAGCGTGCCACACCCATAACCGCTCCCCTGGGTGGATATGGAGCTGTACCTTGAAAGCTACCAAACAAGGCTCGCTGGGCAGGGTGTAGCTCACCCCGTCCAGGGTGATGGTGTGGTCCTTGGCCACCTTGCGCTCCTCCTTCAGGCAGAAGATGTCGTCCGGGTTGCCTTCCAGAGGACGAGCCACGCTGGGTTGAAGGCGCTCCGCTGGGGTACAGCCGGTGTCCCGGTTAACGTGGCGGCTGCTGTATTCCTCCACCCAGCGGTCAACCAGGGCCTGGAGCTCCTCCAGGCTGGTCGCCTGATTGTGGTCCAGCACCCGCTCCTGCAAGAAACGGAAGAAGCGCTCGATCTTCCCCTTGGCCTGGGCGTTGCCCGGCAGGTGGGAGAGGAGCTGGATGTCCAGCTCCCGCAGCGCCCGGCCTACCTCCGTCTCCACCAGCCCTTGTAGCGTCTCCTCCCGATAGATGAAGAAGCGGCTGCGCTGGTAGCGGGTAAGGCGGAACTTAGAGTCATTGTCAGTGTAGAGGACCCGCGGTCGGCCGTAACGCTCCATGGCCTGCCGTAGGGTGAGCAGGCTGTGGTAGCTGGAGTCGGAGGGGAAGACCCGGGCGGCGACCGCGGTCCGCGAGTAGTCGTCCAGGATGGCCACCACGCAGACACGGCGGTATCCCTCCAGCCAGGCGCCAACCGTGGTGTCCATCTGCCAGAGTTCGCCGAAGGCCCGCATCTCGAAGCGCCGGGCCGGGCGGCGATGTCGGGGTAGAGGATTGCCCGTCTCTCTCCGCAGAAGCCTGTGGACAGTGGCGCGGTGCACCAGCACCCCTTCCGTGGCGACCAGGGCCTCGGTGATGGCCGGGGCCGACCAGTGGGGATACTCCCGGTGCAGGCGTCGGATCTCCTCCTTGGTCGCGTGGGGCAAGGCGTTCCATGCCGGGTGTCGGCGCTGGTAGGCCAGGCTCTCCAGGCTGTGGCCGCTCTCCCGGTAGCGCTTCAGCACCCGCCGCACCTGACGGGTGGAGAGACCCATCTCCTGCGCTGCCTCCTCTTGGCTAAGCCGTCCCTGCTCGACCAGCATCACCAGTGGATAGCGAATCATGACCCGCAGCCATCCTTCCTGCATGGGCACCTCCTCTCGCCTGCCTGCCGGTAGGCAGGGAAGCACCCCGCCACAAGAGGACGGAGACTCGTCGGGGACATTCTAGCTGCGACGTAAGTAGGACACTCTACCTGCAACCCAACAGTAAGCTTGACATGTGATGGGTCGGATGGGATATTGTCACCCTACAGCAGCCCCGCTACCCAGGAGCCCCAATGCAGGCTCCCTCTCTCGCCCCGCATCTCAGGCAGCAAGCAACCATTGCTCCACTCGCAAGACCTCTTGCGTCGCCTGGCGCTAGCACAGTGAAGTTGACCCGACGTTCTCCATCGTGCAATTTCGCAATCACCGTTATGAGGTTCCGATTGTGGGACGTCAGCGAAAGTGACACTTGCCAGGCGGCAGCGGTCAGAAGCAGTCGGCGCTCCGCGCCGAGGCCAGTGACCTCCGGCGACACTTGTGTATTGACAAGCGGGGCATCCGCGATATCGAGGTAGCGCGAGATGATAGGGCGTCCCGCAAACAAGAAGACCAGACCACTGAAGGAGTCGCGGAAGGGTCTACCTCCGCCTGGATGGTGGGACGTATTCTACCGCGCCTGTAGCAACGAAAGGTGTTGGTGAAGCCCCCACATCAGCTCGTCTTGGCCTGTAGGCGGGTCCACCTCCCTCGTAATCGAAATGCAGGGCCGGTGCGTATCGTCCTTCATCCGCAGAGCGAGGTGCGGTCCCGGTGAAGACCCCGCCCGGTTGTGTGGTGCGGCACCGCGTCATACTGAGGCTATGGGGTGCATGTAGTCCACGGCGATTGCGTGTTTGAAAAGGGGGAGCTCCCACATGCAGGAAGGGAAGTGGTACGAGAAAAGCTACAGGCGCAACCTGGTGGACATGCACATAGAGGACTGGGATAAGAGATTCCTCTCACTGCTTGATCCTGAGACATACGTGGGGCTGCTGAAGAAGGCCCAGGTGCAATCGGCTATGGTCTATGCCAACTCCCACGTTGGCTACTGCTATTGGCCGACCGAGACGGGACAGATGCACAGGGGCCTCAGAGGCAGAGACGTGCTGGGCGAGATCACGAGGCTATGCCATCAAGAGGGGATAGATGTCATCGTCTACTACAGCCTCATATTCAACAACTGGGCCTACGAGCACCAACCCTCGTGGCGTCTCGTCGATGTGGACGGCAAGGGCTCCAGGGAGCGCGGCCGCAGGGCCGGTCGCTATGGCGTCTGCTGCCCCAACAACCTGGGATACCGCGCTTTCGTCGAATCGCAGGTGAAGGAGCTGCTGGCACACTGCGACTTTGAGGGCGTCTTCTTCGACATGACATTCTGGCCGGGTGTGTGTTATTGCCCCTCATGCAGGGAGCGATTCTCCAAAGAAGTGGGCGGGGAGATGCCGACCACAGCCAACTGGCAGGATCCGCAGTGGCTGGCTTTCCAGAAGAAGCGAGAAGAGTGGCTTGTCGAATTCGCCGGCTCTGCAACCAACACGGCGAGACAATATCAACCCCACATCACAGTGGAGCACAATTCCTCGGTGTTTACCCAGAACTGGGTGCTCGGTACCACGCTGGGTCTCACGACCCAGAACGACTACATAGGCGGTGACCTCTACGGAGGGTTTACACAGCAATCGTTCATATGCAAGCTGTACGATAGCATCACGCCCAACAAGCCCTTTGAGTTCATGACATCTCGATGCTCCCCGAGCCTCCGGGACCACACTACCCTGAAGTCGAAAGAGGCGCTTGAGCTCCACACGTATCTCGCACTTGCCCACGGCGGGGCGTTCCTCTTCATCGACGCCATTGATCCCGTTGGGACGCTGAACCCAGAAGTCTACGAGACCATGGGGGAGGTGTTCGGGCGTTCCAGGGAGTATGAGCCCTACTTAGGGGGAAGGCTGTGTCAGGATGTGGCCGTGTACTTCAGCCTGGACTCGAAGATGGACTTCGCCGACAACGGCAAGAGGGTCAACGAAAGCAGCGGAAGAACGCCGCACCTGGATGCCGCCCTTGGGGCATCCAGGACATTGAGGGAGAACCACATACCCTTCGGCGTCATCAGCAAGAGCAACTTGGAGGACGCATCTCTCTACCAGGTCATCGTGCTGCCCAACGTACTGACGCTAGGCGAGGAAGAAGCGGAGCACATAAGGCGGTTCGTGGCGACCGGCGGCGGCTTGTACGCCAGCGGGCATACGTCTCCAGCGCTCCTCGGCGATGTATTTGGCATCTCCTGGGAAGGCGAGACGAAGGAAAGCTTCACCTATATGGCCCCAACCTCCAAGGGGCGACCCCTCATGCCGGACGTAGATCCCGGCTACCCCTTGGCCATATCCGGTTCACAGGTCAAGGCGCAGGCCATGGACCAAGAAGAGATTGCCGCCACCCTCGTATTGCCCTACGCGGATCCCGCAGACGGCACTCGGTTCGCGTCCATACATTCCGACCCGCCAGGGATAGCTACTGACTACGCCGCCGTGATACGCCGTTCCTACGGGAAGGGGCGGGTGATATGGGCATCAGCTCCTCTGGAGGCGGACGACCGGCAGCCCCACAAACGTGCCTTCGCGCAGATGCTGAGAACGCTGGCGTCTCAACCCTTCTCCTTTGAGGCGGAGGCGCCTGCTGCGGTAGAGGTAACGCTCCTCCAGCAGCCGGACCGAAACCGGTATCTCATAAGTCTGGTCAATTCCCAGGAGCAACTGCCGCCGATGCCGGTCTTCAACATTGCGGTCAGGGTAAGGATGAACGGTAGGAGGCCGGTTCGAGCGGCCATGTTGCCCTACGAAGAGCCCTTGCCTTTCGAAAGCAAAGGTGATTACGTGGAGATCGTAGTGCCAGAACTCAACATCTTTCATATGTTGAGGCTGGACTACGACTATGACCTGTGACCCAGAATACAGGACCGCATGGATAGGGGGTGTCATGAGCGACAAGATCCGCGTTGGTGTCTTCTCGCCGAACGACAACCGCGCCTGGGTGCGATCGAGCAACCTGGAGCTCATGCTCAGGCACGAGGCCCTGCTTATCGACGCTCTGAAGCGAAACGATGTCGAGGTGATCAGAGGGGGCGACGGGTTCCCCCGCGAGGATCAGATTGCCTGGAACCGTGATCTGGTCATCCGGCAGGCGAGAAGGCTCGCCCAGGCAAGACCCGATGCCTTGATCCTGAACCAGGGGTCGTGGACGTTCCCCCGCGATTCGGTAGACGCCGTGGATGTCTACGAGTCCACGCTGGAGACAGTCCTGAACGGGGCGGGCGGCGCGGCCTCTAGGCTGCTGTTGTTCGGGTACAAGGACACGCAGGTGCCGGGGCTGGTGGCGTTAATGGCCATCGCGGGGGCGCTGAAGACAATGGGGAGGGCATTCCAGATTTCGTACGGCCGCATCGACGAGGACCCATCTACGCTTGAGGACGTGATGAGCAAGCTCCGCTTCTTCAAGCGCCGGGCGGAAGCTGCCGAAGCGGCCGCATCAGTCATTGGCCGCCTGCCGGAGCAGAAGTACCTCCAGTTTGGTGGCGAGTCCCTGCGCATGCCGACGGCGACGGCGGACCCAAACCTCTGGCAGAAGATCTTCAAGGTCAGCTACGACCACCTGGACCAGTCCGAGATCGTGAACCGAGCGCTGGTCATGGTCAAGTGGAGTGGCAACCCGGGCGAGAGCGACTACGAGATCCTTGACCAGAGAGTAAAGGCCGCCATCGAGCACAAGGAAAAGACCGCCAACTTTGACTTCAGCAGAGAGAAGCTGCCATCCATTCACAAGTTCGTGCTTCAGGTAGCGATGTTCTACGCCGCCCGCGACATCATCGAGGAGGTGGGCGCCACCTGCGCAGGGATAAAATGCCAGGACGAACTCAGCGCGAACCTCTGCACCGCCTGCATCGCCACCTCCTATCTGGGCAACGACGTGGCTCCCGACGGGAGTCCGCAGGAGCGCATCTATCCCACCTCTTGCGAGAACGACATGGACACGGCTCTCACCCAGCTCCTGCTGCACCTGCTCTCCGGGAAGCCGGCGGCATTCGGCGATTTCAGAGACGTTGAGGACGGCCAACTGGCCATTGCGAACTGCGGTCAGCACCCGACCTACTTCTTTGGGACGCCCGATGAGGAGGGCAGGGTTAAGGACCTGAGAGCGGAGTTCCTGGGACAGGAGATGTTCTACGACGCCGGCGGCTCCGCCGTGAGAGGCCGGACTCCCGGCGGCCTTCAGGTGACGGTGGCACGGCTGGGGCGGGAGAACATGCGCTACTACCTGGCCGGAATGGTCATCGAAACGGTGGACGTTAACCCTCGGGAGCACGAGCGCTACAACGTCTCCTGGCCGATCCTGAGAGGAAAGGTACCGTTGCCCGACAAGGCGCTGGCCGCCATGTGGCCTTCGAATCACCTGGCTTTCACCTTCGGCGACTGGACGCCGCATCTCGTGGAGCTGGCGGAACGGCTCGGCATCGGCTACCGCATCATTGACAGCGACGGCAACGAGTACTACCGGGCGAGCTAGCTGGCCGGAGGCCCGAGGAAAGTAGCCACATACCAGAACAGGGAGCAAACGAAGGGATGGTTGGGGGAAGGACGCTTTCTCGGCGCAGGTTCCTCCGGGAAGCCAGCGCGGCCGTGGGGGCTACGGGACTGCTGGCTGCCGGCTGTGGCGGCGCCGAAGAGGGAGAGCAGACACCTCAGGCTGCCACGACGGTGGAGGGGAAGCCGAAGCGCGGCGGTACGCTTCGCCTGGCGACCTCCGCCCTTCTCAGCCTGGAGCCACACACCGCCGAAGGCATTCTGCTGGCGGGCAACTTCTATAGTTGTGTGGTTCAGACGACAGATTGGAAGGGCACCGTCGGCGACCTGGCCGAATCATGGGAGGTCGTGGACGGGCTAGACTGGATATTCAAGATCCGCGGCGATGTCCGCTTCCAGGACATTCCTCCGGTCAACGGCCGCCCCCTTGTTGCCAAGGACATCCCCAGGAGCATCGACCGGGCGAGAAGCCTGCCCGGTAGCAACGAACAGTGGGGACAGTGGCTCGAGAGGTATGCTGCCCCCGATGCGCGGACTTTCACTTTGCGCACCAAGACGCCCTATGCCTACCTGCTGATGCTGGTCGGCCTGGCGGCCATCATCCCCATCGAAGCGGTGGAGGAGTTCGGAGACCTGAAGTCCCATGCCATCGGTAGCGGGCCCTTCATGCTCAAGGAGTTCAGCCGCGACGAGGGCCTGGAACGGGTGCGCAGCCCCAACTATTACCACGAGTTCCCGTACGTGGACGGTGTGATCACCAGGGTGATACCGGACGAGTCCTCCATGCAGGTAGCCTTCCGCGCCGGCAGCATCGATGTGTACCAGCCTGCCAATAAGCTGACGGCGGATGCGGTAAGAGATGTGGGGGGCACAACAACTCAGCGCTATCTAGACCGCGCCTATACCGTGATCCGCCTGAACGGATCAAAGTTCGAGCCGTTTAAGGACGAGCGGGTACGAGAGGCGGTAGACCTGGCACTGGACCGCAGGGCCATGATTGACAAGCTGCACTTCGGCGACGCTGAACTCGCGGGACCCGTCGGCCCCGTCTGGGACACGGCCCTCCCGCCAGAGGAGATAGAGGCAGCCTACCAGCGAGACGTGGCGAAGGCAAAGCATTTGCTTTCTGCCGCTGGCGCCGAGGGCCTTCGCTTCACGCTCAGCATCGGCATCTACAGCGACTTCGCGGACATCGCTGCGATAGTGAAAGAGAACCTCGCCGAGGCGGGCATCACAGTAGACCTGGAACCTCGAGAGGTGGGCACGTGGCTGGCCGACATGCTAGCCGGCAACTTCGAAGCCACCGTATTCACCCACTTCAAGTACCTCTCCGACGAGATCCCGTTGCAGTCCCACCACACCCTCGGCTCTTCTCGCGCCCAGCGCGACTTCCTCGGTGTCCAGGACCCCAAGGTTGACGCTATCCTCGACCGCGCCCAGGAGACCATCGGCGATGAGGAGCGGAAGAAGCTGGCCTGGGATGCGCAGCGTTTGATCCTCAAGCGGCACGGCCCGACCCTGGTGCTCTACCAGCCGTACGGATACTGGTGCGCCTACGACTACATCAAGGGGTACACGCCCACCGCCTTCGGCTTCGGCATCCACAAGTACGATTACAGGATCGACAAAGGGTAGCTGTGGCGGCTCAGCTATCGGCCGTGCGAAAGCCCCTTCCCAGGACGGTCAAGAATCGGCCATAAGCCTCATCCCAGGGGCCGCGCTCCCGCGGTTCATACGTTGTCACCTCGAACGAGCGGCGCACCAGGGACCTGCTCTCTTCCAGCGACGACAGATGCCCCAGTGCCAGCGCCTGAACGATGATGTTCCCTGCTGCCGTTGCCTCCACGGGACCGGCCAGCACCGGCAGCCCCGTGGCATCGGCCGTGAACTGGCAGAGCAGCCGGTTGCGGCAGCCCCCGCCGACCACGTGGACGACGCTGATGGGACGCCGCCGCATCTCTTCGATGCGTTCGAGCACCCAGCGGTACTTGAGCGCCAGGCTCTCCAGCACACAACGAACGAAGGCGCCTCTGCCCTGCGGCAGGTGTTGGCCCGCGCCTCTACAGAAGGTTTCGATGGCGGCCGGCATGTCCGGTGGGGCCAGCAGTGACTGGTCGTCCGGGTCGATGAGGGCGACGAAGGGCGGCGCTGCTTCAGCCATTCGAGCAAGCCGGTCGTAGGGAAGAGTGTCACCTTGCCGTGCCCAGGCCCGGCGGCACTCCTGGACCAGCCAGAGGGCTTGGACGTTCTTGAGAAAGCGAAACGTCCCGCCTACCCCGCCTTCGTTGGTGAAGTTGTAGGCCAGGCTCTCGGACGTAATCAGAGGCTCCTGTATCTCGACGCCCACCAGCGACCAGGTGCCGGAGCTGATATAGGCATAATCGGACTGGCTGGTGGGCACTGCCGCCACCGCCGACCCGGTGTCGTGGCAGGCAGGCGCCACAACCGGCACTCGATCCAGCCCGGTCTCGTCACCCACGGACGGCAGCAGGTCGCCCAGCGGAGTGCCGGGCTGGACGACCTCAGGCAGGAAGTGGGTGGGGATGCCCAGCTTCTCCAAGAGCGGGGTGGCCCAAGTACCCGCTCGGGGGTCATAGAACTGGGTCGTCGTGGCGTTGGTGAACTCGCATACGGCCCTACCGGTCAGCCAGTAGTTGAACAGATCAGGGATGGTGAGGAAGGTGTGCGCGCGCTCCAGCACGGGCGAGCTGGCCAGGACCATGGAGAACAACTGGTACAGCGTGTTGATCTGCATGAACTGGATGCCTGTCCGCTCGAAGATCTCCTCGCGGGGCACCCGCTTGAAAGCCTCTTCCATCACTCTCTCAGTGCGACTGTCCCGATAGTGGAAGGGGTCACCCAGCAGGGTGCCCTGCCGGTCCAGCAGGGCGAAGTCCACCCCCCAGGTGTCGACGCCGATGCTCGCTGGAGGCCCGTAGTGTTGCCTGCACAGGGCCAGGCCGCGCTTGACCTCCTCGAACAGTCGCCGGACATCCCAGTGCAAGCCGTCAGGTGCCCGGACAGGCCCGTTGGTGAAGCGATGCACCTCGGTCAAGTGCAGGCGGTCGCCGTCATAGCGACCGAGGATGGCGCGCCCGCTCTCGGCGCCCAGGTCGAAGGCAAGCAGGTCAACGGTGTGCGACATTGATGGTTGCGGGGGACACGCGGTTAGCAGGGTTGCGTGGTCGAGCCTTCAGGATCTGCTGCCGGGCCATTCTACATTGTCACCCTGAGTTCGCCCAGGGCGAACGAAGGGTCTCAACGAACCAGATTCTTCGTCCGCCTTCGGCGGACTCAGAATGACAGGACCAGCTCACCAGCCCCTGTAGTCCTCGCTCATCTTGCGGTACTCGAGAAAAGGCTCACCGATAGTCTTGGCCGCCAGGACAATCTGGCAGGATTCCTCCAGGCAGGAGACCCACTGGAACGCCTCGTCTAGAGTCTGGCCTATGGCGAAGCAGCCGTGGCCGCGCAGCATGACGACCTTGTACTGCTGGAGAACGGCCGGCAGTCTCTCCACCATCTCTGCCGAGCCGGAGGCGAACTCCGCCGCCACCACGGGTACCTTGTGCAACAGGTAGGAACCTTCGTTGTCTATGGGCACGATCTCCTCGCGGGAAAGCGAGAGGGCGATGGCCGTGCGGGGATGGGCGTGGACGATCGCCAGGGCAGGCGTAGCCAGGTAGATGGCCCGGTGCACCACCAGCTCTGTGGAGGCCAGCAAGACCCCGCTGTCCGCCTTCTCCAGCCCGGTCTCGACGAGATCACCCTCCTTGAGGCGGCCGAGCATGGCCCCGCGCCGCTTGATGATTATGCGGTCGCCGAAGCGCACGCTCAGGTTGCCCCCGTGGGAGGAGACGAGCCCCGCCACGTAAAGGTCGCGGCCTATCTCCTGGAACTGGCGAAGGACTTCCTCGTCGATCATTGACTATGGGCCCTGGGATCCAGGTGGCTGTACCCTACAGCCCGCCCAGCAGCGCCTCCGCCATCTCCACGTGCTTGGGCATGCCGATCTGGCGGTACATGGCGATGGCTTCCGTGAGGAGCTGGCGCGCCTTGTCGCGGTCGCCGGGGGCGTTGCGGTCGATGAGCATGCGGGCGTACCAGCGCCGCACCTCCGGCTGCTCGAGCTTGTGGGGCAGCTCGTGGGCCTGACGCAGGGCCGTCTGGTAGTGCTCCTCGGCCTTGTCCCACTGCCCGTTG
>Ga0315289_10009301_pt1 | contig 14156 bp, 12 predicted proteins | sample YL17G11_40_MG_FD_203452 | JGI IMG/M metagenome (GOLD analysis project Ga0315289, IMG submission 203452) | Sediment microbial communities from Yellowstone Lake, YNP, Wyoming, USA - YL17G11_40 | ecosystem: Environmental > Aquatic > Freshwater > Lake > Sediment | place: USA: Wyoming | collected...
TGACCGGCTAATGACGTCCTGCGACGAACGAATCGACTGAGACAGGAACTTGCGTGCGTCCGGAATCAATCCGCAGATTTGAATGTCGTGATGCTGGGCCACGAGCAGGCTCTTCCAGGCTCGGTCTAACTCACCCTCGCAGCTATCTCCGCCCGCGAGGGCCGCGAGTGCGGCAATTCTCTCCGCCGTCAGGACCCCCACCTCAGCGGCACGCGACAGATTCCAGATTTCGTTGCCGCAATAGCCCCAGGGCATCCGCACGACGAAGTCATTGGCCGTCGTCCGGAGTTCTTCCCGGGGAGCAGGAAACAGGGAAAACACCTCGTCCAGCAAAACCCATTTATAGCCGGGCTTGCCCTCACACTCTTTGACGAGCTCTTCCCGTCTCAGGCCGGCATCGTCGGCCCGGGTTGCCAGCAGCGGCTCGATACGGCCAAACTCCCGGCGGAAATCAGCAGGTGATTTCGGCGCATCCCGGCTTGGGTAGCGGGTCAGAATCCAATTGTCGACGGTCGTTTTGCCAAACTGGGCCCCCTCGCCCTTGTACGTGGGTACGGCGGCGACGCGGGAGCCATCGAGGCCCACCCACCAGCCGAGGGCCACGTCAAATGTGGGGTTATAGCCGTACATCATGAAGTGCGTTCGCATGATGGCGCCATGGAAGCCGAAGCCTTTGAGGATTTGCGGCATCTGGGCGTGCATCGCATGCTCGCTCATCAGGTACACATCCGGCGCATACCCGAAGTACTTGCGGTCGGCGGCCAGGGCGTACTCAATCTGCCGGATGTTGGACTCCTCGTTGATGAAGACCGACAGGGGCTGGCCATAGGTACACGTCCCGATCCCGAACCGGCCCCTGTACTTGCTCAAGTACCCCCGAATCTCCTCGATCACGGTTGGGTCCTGCTCCGCAAGCTGGTCGTATGTGTAGGCCTCATTGTCCAAGCCGATCTTGAACCCGGGATAGCGTTCCAGCCAGTCAACGGCACTGTGAAGATACTTCAGGAAGTGGTCCCGACCCCACAGAACCAGCCCGCCGTGATCGTAGGTCAGCAGGTACAGGGGTGAATCCGCTGGGTCCGGCGCCTTATCGGCGCGTGCACCCACGTCGGCAAGCGAAACACTACCGGCGAAAAGGAGCACCAGAAGGACAAGTCCGCCCACGCGAAGACTCATAATGCCTCCCAACCATAGCCAGCGCGTATGTATTTACCCGTCGAGTCCTGCGGCTCGCTTGGCCGAGGCCACGGTGTTATAGAGGAGCATGGTGATGGTCATGGGGCCCACGCCGCCCGGGACGGGCGTGATGAGCGACGCCTTTTCCTTCACCGCTTCGAAATCGACGTCGCCGACCAGGCGATAACCCTGCTTCTTTGTTGCGTCCTCGACACGGTTGACGCCTACGTCAATCACGACGACACCATCGCGGACCATGTCCGCCGTGATCGTGTTCGGCCGACCGGCCGCCGCGATCAGAATGTCGGCCTGCCGGGTGTAAGAGGCGAGGTCCTTCGTCCGCGTATGGCAGACCGTGACGGTCGCATTGCCCGTGGGGCTCTTTTGGATCAGCATATTGGCAAGGGGCTTACCCACGATATTGCTGCGGCCGACGATGACGACGTGCGCCCCGTCGATGGTCACGCCGCTGCGCACGAGCAGTTGCACCACGCCGTGCGGCGTGCACGGCAGGAACGCCTTCTCCCCCACGACCATTTTGCCGACGTTAATCGGGTGGAAACCATCGACATCCTTGTTCGGATCGATCGCGAGAAGCACCTCGGATTCGTTGAGGTGCCGCGGCAGCGGCAATTGGACGAGAATCCCGTGGATCCGCGGGTCCTCGTTCATCCGCTCGACCAAGGCCATCAGCTCACCCTGCGGGGTCTCTCCGGGCAGACGATTGTCATCGGAGTAGATGCCCATCTCCGCGCAGGAGCGCTCCTTGGAAGTCACGTAGGATTTCGAGGCGGGGTCGTCGCCCACCAGAATGACGCCCAAGCCAGGCACAATGCCGCGCTTCTTCAGCTTACCGACTTCATCCTTAAGCTCGGCCCGTATCTCGGCCGCCACCCGCTTGCCATCAATGATTCGTGCCGTCATGCCTTCTCGTTTACTGTTCACAATTGACGATTTACGATGGAGCGACGATACGCTTGTCACGGGTCCAGATCATAAATAGTCAATGGTAAATCGTCAATCAAAAGAGCCCTTGGACCTTCCCCGTGTTGACATCCACCTCGATCCGGCGAAAGGCGGGGTCGGAGCCGGTGCCCGGCATCAGCTTGATCGACCCGGCCACCGGGACAACAAATCCGGCGCCCTTATACACCAGTATGTCGTTGATGGGAAGCGTCCAGCCCCTGGGCCGGCCCTTCCGCTCCGGGTCGTGCGACAGGCTCTGCTGGGTCTTGGCTATGCAGGTTCCCAGGTGTGTGCCGAGGGACGCCGCCTCCAGCGCTTGGGCCTTCGCCAGAGCATTATCCGTGTACGTCACTCCGTCGGCCCCGTACACTTCTCGCGCGATCAGCTCGATGCGCTGCCTCAGCGGCATCGTCAGATCGTAGAGGAACCGGAAATCGTTTTTCTCCTGGCAGCGTTCGACGACGGCTTCGGCCAGTTCCCTGGCGCCTGCGCCGCCCTTGAGCCAATGCTCGGATGTAATAGTCGTGGCGCCGTTCGCCTCGGCGATCCGTCGCACGGTACCGATCTCGGCGTCCGTATCGGTCTTGAACCGGTTGATGCAGACGATCGGCCGCACGCCGCTCTTTCTGACGATTTCGATGTGTGCGAGGAGGTTCTCGCATCCCTTCTCCACCAGTCCGAGGTTCTCACAGGCATAGGCGGGATCGAGCGCCAGGCCCGCCTTGACGGGTGGGCCGCCGCCATGCATCTTCAGCGCCCGGATCGTCGCCACAATGACCACCGCGTTGGGCCTCAGTCCCGACATGCGACACTTGAGATTCCAGAACTTCTCGTACCCGATGTCGGCGGCAAAGCCGCTCTCGGTGACGTGGTAATCGGCCAGCTTCGTGCCGAGCCGGTCCGCGATAATCGAACTCTGACCGATGGCGATATTGGCGAAGGGTCCCGCGTGGATGAACACGGGCTGGCCTTCAATCGTCTGGACCAGGTTGGGATTGATGGCATCGACCAGCCAGGCCGTCATGGCGCCATCGACCTCCAGGTCGGCCGTGGTGACCTCTTTGCCACTCTTGCAGTAGGCCACCACCATTCGGCCGATCCGTTCACGCAAGTCCTTCAGGTCCCGCGCCACCGCCAGAATCGCCATCACCTCGCTCGCGGCGGTCATCTGGAAGCCCGAGTCCATCTCGAAGCCGTCCATTTTGTCGCCGAGCCCAATGCGTATTTTCCTCAGGGCCTGGGCACAGAAGTCAATCGCCCAGCAGATCTGCACGCGGTTCGGGTCGATATCCAGGCGCTTCAGGTTGCTCCTGGCCAGCCGTGCATCATCGTAGTTCCGCTCGTGCTGCATCCGCGAAGTCAGGGCCACCATCGCGAGGTTGTGCGCGTTGGTGACGCAGTCAATGTCGCCCGTCAAACGGATGGAGATGGGGGTCAGCGGCACACACTGGGCCAGACCGCCGCCGGCGGCCGAGCCTTTGATGTTGAACGTCGGCCCGCTGCTCGGCTGACGGATGGCCCCGCAAACGCATTTGCCGAGCTGCCCCAAGCCTTCAACGAGCCCAATCGTGGTTGTCGTCTTGCCTTCGCCGAAAGGTGTGGGAGTGATCGCAGTGACATCAATGTACTTTGCCGTGGAGGCATCCTGCCGTCGCGCCAACACCTTCTGGTAATCAACCTTCGCCAGTTTGTTGCCGTAAGGAATCAGCTCTTCGCTGCGCAGACCAAGCTCGGCGGCAAGCTGCTGAATCGGTTTCATCCGCGCCTCAGCCGCCTCGGCGATTTCCCAATCCGGCATTACCCGTGGATCCAGATTCATTCTTCTACCGTAACCTCCTGCCACACAACAACTTCGATGAAAGAATCGACAGAGCCATTATGCCAGAAAGCCCGCAAAATGGCTAATCTCTCCGAGGCTGTTTTCCGCAACCTTCCGCTATTTGGGCTGATATTGGCCCGGAAAATGCGGTATGGGACGCGCACTTCCGCTCTCCGAAATCGATAAGCGGCTCGGAATTTTTGCCTGCCGGATACTCAGCCGGTAGACGGGCGTATAGTACCCATCACACGGGCCTGTCGGCATCCAGACGGCCTCGGATCTCGTCCAACTCCTGGCGCAGCCGCTGCATCTCTCGCTTGAGCTCCTCCACGGTTCGCATCAACTCCGCCTCGGGGGGCCGCGGTCCGGGTCCTTCGGGAGATCGACCAAGACGCTGCATATTGATCTCGATTTCCTGGGCCTCATTCCAGAGCCGCTGGGATTCGTCAAATCGGCCCTGCTCTTTGGCCCTGCGGGCCTCATCCCGCAGCCGCTCGACCTGCCCTCGCATTTCCTGCATCTCCTCCATGCGGGGACCCCGTCGCGGCGACTGCATCCGGCCCATCAATTCCTCGGCGCGTTGACGCAGCTCCCTCGCTTCCTCCGGTCGCCCTTCCCGTTCCGCCCGCCCGATCTTCTCCTTGATCTCGGCGAGCTCGCGATGCATCCGGTCTATGTCTTGCGGACCTCCCTCACGACCGGGCTGGGGGCCCTGTGCGAGCCGGTCCAGCTCATCGGCCTCGCGCCGTAACCGATCAGCCAGCATCTGGGCTTCTCTGGCTTGGGCCCGCAAATCGCGAGCGCGTTCTCGCATCACGTCTGCGGGGGCACCGGGCCCCACGGGTTGGTCCGGTCGAGGCTCGAAAACCGGCGGACCGCCGCCCGGGCCTTCATTGGCCGGCGCCACCATAGCTAACATCAGAACCGATGCGAAGACGATCTTGACAAACGTTTTTCTGGATACCATACCTGTAACCTCCTTTTTCCCTGCACGTTATCAAAGCACAATCTGCTCTTTGTCGACGTCAAATCTGGCGATTTTGCCCTGGCGCAGCCCGAGCATGCCCATTTGCAGGGCGGTCTGGACGCAGTAGGCCAGGTCCATGGGACTCTGCGTCTCTTTCTTCCCGGCGCGGCAGCAGGCCAGGAAGTTTCTCCAGTACCCGGTGAAGTCCTCGCCGTGCTCGATCGGGAATTGCTGGGCCTTCTTGTTTGAGCCATCGGCCGGCGTAAAGACGATTTCATTGCCCTGAATCGTCAGCGTGCCGTCCCAGCCGCGGATTACGGGCACGCGTCCGGGCGCGCCGCGAGCGCCTGCGCCCTGATAATCGTTGCCCTGCGTGCCCAGGACGGCGACCGTGATACCTTCGGGGTAGTCGATCAGCGTGTTGTACGTGTCCGGGATCTCCCGCTCCTGGTAGCGGAATTTGCCGCCGGTGGCGACCACCATGCTTGGCATCTTGACGCCGAGGATGTAGAGCGTCGGCGTCAGGCTGTGCGGGAACAGGTCGGTGGAAGGCCCGCCGGCGTAATCCTCGTACATCCGCCAACGGAAGAACCGGCTCACGTCAAAGGGCTTCTGCGGGGCGTCGCCCAGGAAAGCCTTCCAGTCGAGTTCCGGCCCCGGCTTGGCATTGGGATCGTCGATGGGCATGCCGCGCTCGCCCCAGTCGCCGACGCGGAAATAGCCGCACTCGGCGTGAATCGGTTTGCCGATCAAGCCCTCCTGCACCAGCTTTCGCATCTGGTGGTACGCCGCATCCGACATGCCCTGCGTCCCGAGCTGGAAGACGCGGTCCGAGTCCCGGACAGTGTGGGCCAGCTTCTTCGTCAGCTCGAACTGGCGCCAGTGTGTCACCGGCTTCTCGCAATACACGTGCTTGCCGGCCTTGATGGCATCGATGGCCTGGTAGCCGTGGAGATGGTCCGGCGTGGCAATACAGACCACGTCCACATTCGGATCGGCCAGCAACTCGTGGTAATCCATATAGGCTTTGCCGCCGTAGCCGTCGATGCGCTGCTTCAACCGCGGCCGATACACATCGCAGGCCGCGACGATCTCGACGGACTCTTTCGCCTGTGTTTTGAGCCAGTGCACCGCCTGAAAATGGGCGTCGCTGCGCCCGCCGCAGCCGATGAACCCGACGCCGAGCCGCTCGTTGGCGCCCAGCACCCTGCCGACGAAGGGCCCCTGCGTCACTCCCACCAGTGCCGCCCCGGCGACAGCCCCGGCCCCGTGGATGAATCTTCGACGACTCAATTTCTCATTGTTTTTCGCGCTTTCGCTCATGTCATTTCCTCCCCGGTCCTGATCCAGACCCTGAAAATTGGGTTTGTTTTCTCAGAGGCATGATCCAAGATTTCTCTCCTAACCCTTTACATTCACAGCAGTTACCGTCAAATCTCTCTTGCGGAAATTGGGTTTGTTTTGCATAATCGGCCGTCCGGGGGCGTCATGGGAATGATGGAATGTTGGAATGATGTCACACATCAGCCGCCGGCCGGCGAGGATTCGTGCTTCATTGGCCATGACCAGACCCTCCGAGATTGATGCCTTGTTGGTCAGTTGTGACTACAGCTCAATAGTTGCGTGATTATCATACGGGACACGAGGTTGGTCGTCAAGTGAAATACCGACCTACGAAAATCCGTGTGCAACGGCATCCCATGACTACCGTTCGCCGGCGTCGCTCTGTGTCATGGCGACCCATTGCCTGTAGAGCGCGTCAATCTGAGCCGTTTCCGGGTGGCCATCCCACAGGGCAACGCCGTAGCGCAGTGTCAGAGGCTTGCCGGAGAGCACCTTCAGCGGCTCCTCGTGCAACCTCATCGTGGCCGACAGGTACGCAAACGGCTTGACCATCGTGAACCACGTCGCCGGATGCCGGGGATTGGACGGATGGTCGAACATGGCCGCCGTGACCGTCTTGCCGTCCACCTGGGCCGTGTACGCGCACCATCGCGAACGCGACAGCCGCTCCTCGCCCCGGAAGATGACGCCGGGATCATTGTCCGGATTGCGGAACTCACCATTCGCATCCATCGACCGCACGAAACGCATGCCGAGCCCGTGATAGTGCGACCCGCTCAGCACAGCGGATTCCTTCCTCTCGGGGACCGCCAGCCTGGATTCCCACGTCAGGAACGTCACTGGCGGCTGGTCGACCTGACCGGCGGTGATGGTCCGGTGCTCGATCAGCAGCGGCTCATTGTTGGGCTGAGAGACCCAGCGGATAGATTCCGCAAAACGGGCCCAACGATGCCCTACAGGGCCGGTCACGGCAACATCGTCAAACCGCAGGTGCTGCTGCTTGCCGGGCAGCGCCGCCATCTTGTCGGAAGTCCGATCCCCTGTTTGCCCAGCATATTCACCCCAGAAGTCCACGCCGTTGACGGCACAGGCAAACATCAGGGCGTGATGATGCAGATGGTCCGGCGGCGCATCCAGCAACACGTTCAGGCCGCCTGGCGTAAACAGTTCCTTGGCGTACGGTTTGAAAGGGACATCGTCGTATTGATACCGCAGCAAGGCCGCCGGACCTGCGCGCACCATAAGGCTGTTCGCATCCACTGTGATCTGAAGCGGCTGCTCGGCCCCCAAGACCTGTGCCAGCAATACAACAGCGAGCACGGTACCCACAACCGTCATCGCACGTTGTGATACACGCTTTCTAACCATTCGTTCGCCCCCTGTCTCCATCCGTCACAAGGTTCGTCGGGTGGCAGCGGCAAGGCCAAAGGACTTGCCGATGACTTGTCCATATGTGCGCAGGACCATCGGCAAGCTGGCGCTTGCCGCTGCCACCCAGATAAAGCATGGTTGTCACGTAGCCTCGTCAAACGAGCTGCTTGAGGTACTTGATGCTCCGCTCGGCCTGATCGATGGTCCCGCATTCGACGCTCAGGACAAGATCCCGTCGGGCACTCTTACAGACCCGAATCACCTTCTTCCAGTCGATGACGCCCTCGCCGCAGGCGCAGCCGGCCGGCGTGCCTGTGACCTTGCCGCGCTCGGCCTGGGAATGCTGGATGGAAATATCCTTCGCGTGGACGTGGACAAGCCTGCTTTTCACATGCTCCAGCCACTCGATCGGGTCCTTGCCGCTCAGATAGGAATTGCCGGTGTCGAAGTTGATGCCGATGGCCGGCGAATCCACGAGGCTGTAGATGCGATCCAGCCCGGCGGGCGTCTTGCTGTACTGCTGGTGCGGCTCGAGCCCAATCAGGATGCCGCGGTTCTCGGCAAACGCCGCCGCCTCAGTCAAGGTGTATTTCATCAGGACGTGGTCTTCCTGCTTCGTGGTCCAGGGCGGCTTCGGTCCCTCATCCGTATTGACCACCGGCGCACCGCATTCGGCGGCAAAACGGATGGCCTGCTTGAGGTAATTGCCGCTGACGTCGGGCCGACACAGGGCCGTGTGCGAGGACAGGCCGGAAAGCTTCACGCCGGCCTTCTCGCAGGCCCGCCGGACGCGGTATGGGTCGTCGAACATCGAGACCGTCATGTAATAACCGGCCTCGCTCATCAACTCCCGGCCCAGATGGACCCAGGGCTCGATGTATTCGTAGCCCAGCTCCGCCGCTTTCTCCACGCCCCATTCGAAGGGCTTGTCCGCGTGCCGCACAAATTCCATGTTTACTCCGATTCCTACTTTCCCCATCGCAGCTCTCCTTCAGAAATCATTTGAGTGAATTGACAATCGCCCGCACCTGGTCCATCGCCACAAACAGGAGTGACAGAACGGCGATCACCCACATCGTGGGTTTGACGTCTCTGGCTTTGCCTGCCACGAGCTTGATGAGCGCAAAAGAGATGAAGCCGAAAGCCAGACCCGTGCTGATACTGTAGCTCAGCGCGATCATCACTACGATGATGAACGCGGGCAGCGCCTCTTCCATATTGGCAAAGTCTATCCGCTTGATCTCCTTCATCATGAACAGGCCCACCATCACCAGGGCCGGCGCCGTCGCATATTGGGGCACAATCCCGACGACAGGCACGAACAGCAGGGCCAATACGAAGCACAGGGCCGTGACAAGTGCGGTAAGGCCGGTGCGTCCGCCCTGCTCGATCCCCGCGCCCGATTCGATATAGGCGGTCACGTTGGACGTGCCGAGGACCGCTCCGATCATGCTCGCCGCGGTGTCGATGGCCAGCAGACGGCCCAAGCTCTTGATCCTGCCCTGCTCGTCCACCATTCCGGCCTCGTGACAGCAGGCGACCAGCGTGCCGATGCCGTCGAACATATCCATGAACAACAGGGTGAAAACGCTGCCGAGCAGGCCCCACTGGAAGGCGCCCAGGATATCCAGTCGAAAGGCCACCGGCCGGATATCGAAATTGAAGGAGACCAGCGAGGCCGGCTTTTCGACATACCCGAAGGCCACCGCCAACAGAGTGGAGAACGCAATCCCGATGAGCAGCGCCCCCTTGATCCTTCGTATCTCCAGAAACGCCATCACGAGCAGGCCGGTCAAACCGATCGTCACCGTAGCCGTCATCGGGCCGGCCGAGACGAGCGTCGCTTCGTTTTTCACGATGACTCCCATGTTCACCAGGCCGATGAAGGTGATGAACAGGCCGATGCCCACCGCGATGGCGGCCACCAGGCTCACGGGAATGGCCTCCACCAGCCGCCTCCGCAGGCCCAGCAGCGTCAGCACGAAACCCGAGAGGCCGGAAAGGAACACGACTCCGAGGGCCGTCTCCCACGTGATCTGGCCGGCTTTGACGAGACTGTAGGCGAGAAAGGCATTCAGTCCCATTCCCGGAGCCATGGCGATAGGAGCATTGCCGACCAGACCCATCGTCGCCGTCGTTATGGCGCTCGCAATGCATGTGACGATGACCAGGGCCTGCTTATCCATCCCCGCCTCGCTCAGAATGGCCGGATTCACAAAGATGATGTAGGCCATCGTGAGAAATGTGGTGACGCCCGCCACCACCTCGATTTTGACAGTAGTGTGGCTCCTCTGCAACACAGGGCAATCACTCAGCATTTCCGCCCCTCGCCAATGCCCGCGTAATCTCCGTCACCAGGCCGGCCGAGTTCCTGGCGGCCACCGTATAGAAAAGCTGCTTGTCCACCACGGCGCTCTCGTCGGCCTTGTCGCTGATGCTCCGAATGACCAGGCATTTGACCCCGCGCTGGTAGCAGAGCTGGGCGACGGCAGCCCCCTCCATTTCCACGGCGTCGGCCCCGAGCTTTTCGGCCAGCTCCGCACTCTTGGCCTTCGAGGCCACAAAAGTATCGCCGGTGACCACCGTCCCCACGACCACTTTTGGGGCCCGCTCGCCGGTCTTGAGGGCGATCCGGCCGAACGCGGTCTTGCCGGCCACCTTCTCGGCTATCGCCAGAAGCTGTTCGTCCGCCGGGAAAAAGACCGGATTATCTTCCCCGGTCAGCCGATTCTTCACGCCGCCGGGCTCCAGCCCCTCCTCCAAAATGATGCCCATGTCATGATGGGCCGTCTGCTTGGCAATCACGATGTCTCCCGGCTCCAGGTTCGGACCGACGGCGCCGGCGATCCCCGTAAAGATCACGTGCGTCGGCTTGAAATGCTCGAGCAGCAGGGTCGCGGTCATCGCGGCATTGACCTTGCCGATCCCCGTCCACGCAATCACTACGGATCGATTGTCCACTCGCCCCCGGAGAAACCCGATCCCCTCGATCTCCTGCGGCTGGGCGCCGGTCAGCATCTCATTGAGCAGCGTGACCTCCCGGTTGAACGCGCCCAGCACCAGGATGGTGTCCGAGGGAGCCGCCTGTCTCGGCGGGGATTGACACGAAGGGAGCAGGAGGAGGGATAAGAGGCAGACAACCGTGAGAAGACTTCGTTTCATGACTTCTCTTGTCCTAGCGTATACCCAGCAGCACACCGACGCAAGACGAGATCCACCTTCCCAGTTGATGCCAAGTGCTAAGCACGATGGATCTGCGACCATAGCAGTTGGCATCGGTCACAACCTCCTGCAGCCTGCGCGTACTACGGCCTCTTGCAGCATATGGTCGAGCATCCTCTTCAGTTGTCGGCATTTGGAGCAGGCTACGTCTGGATCGAGCTTACCGAAGAGCTCTGTGCCATGCGTTACTTTCTTGTATTCGCGATCTGTCACTTTACGGTAGATCCGTTGCAGCAACTTCCCTGGAGGCTCATCGAAATCCACGCTTTCCGGATCCCTGATGTCCCCCCCAAGCTCCGCTTGCACCTTTCGGGGGAATATCTCCGGTTGACTCAGAAGCCATGCCTCGACATCATGGACCGCGAAGAAAACTCTGAAGCGCGGATCATCAACTTCGTTCTCAATCTTATTTGTCCACCAACTCACCCGCTCAGGGCTTGACACAACGTTAGAGGGATGAGCCAAACCGTGCAAATCCAGCAATGCCACGACTCCGATCAATTCATTGGCTTTCGGATGGCTGAGGTATATGCGTGCCTTTTGGGACATGTCCTCAACTAATCTGCAACATCCCCCTCCTGGTTTGGACGTCTGGACGCCAATCTTAGGATCAAGGTGGGCATCCAGCCAACGTTTGAGAAACCGAGCCAGTGCTTTTTCTGTTGGGCCTTCCACAAGCAGAACGAATCTCATGCCATCCCTTCCAGATCACCAGCCTGAAAAAGCGATCCCAGAGAGTACTCTTTCAGCCAATGGTCAAGCGACGCTCCTTCCAGCTTCTCCAGCAACGTCTCACCGTCGGACCATTTGGCCACAGTGGTTGCCGGTTTCGTCTCCCGGAATGCATCCAGAAACTGCGGCGAGTGCGTCGTGAAGATGACCTGCGTGCGAGACGAAGCATCCACCGCGTATTCAGCCACGATCGGCAGCATGGATGGGTGCAGCCCCGTCTCCGGCTCGTCGATCGCGATCAGTGGCGCAGGCGAGGGCGAGGCAAGCACAGCAAGCAGAAAGAGAAACCTCAGCGTCCCATCCGAGAGATCGCCGGCGGACTGCTCTCGCTGCAATGATTTCCAGCGGAGCCGCAGTTGAATCCGTTGATCCGCCGCCGGAGGGAAGACGAGTTCATCGAAATCCTCCCCAAAGGCGGCTTTCATCGCCATGTTGACCTCGTTCTTGAAGCCCCGGTCCCCCGTGTATAACGTGTGGAGCACGGAGATAAGGTTCTGACCATCGGGGTCCACTCGTTTCTCTGCCCTCGCAACCACCGGTTGGCGTATAGGAGCATCCGCGTTTACATGCACATCGTGATACACGTTCCAGCCAGCCAACTCAGAACGGAACTGCTGCACATGGCGATTCACTCCGAACGGCCCGCGCGACAGAGAAAGCAGGCTCTCCTCCTCGAGCATGGATTCGGGAGGAGCCACCAGCTTCCTCTCCTCTTCGTCGAAGACGACGCCACGCATCGCGTGTCTCTCAAGGAACTTGAACGGTTCGCTTCTTTCCCCTTTCGTGACTTGATAGTAGTTCGCCAACAGTTCGTGATCAATACGAAAAGAACTGCCCTTGCCGAGCCTTTGCATCACGAATTCATAGGTTAGGCTTTCCTTCTCCGCGTCTCGCCGAGCCTCCAACGGAGAAGTCCTCAGTGTATAAGCAATCGCATCGGAGCGCCCATCCCAAACAAGGGGTTCCATCCCGCCCCATCGCTGAACATACTTCCCCAGCCCTCCGCTCGCAGACACGCAGATCAGTTCAAGCATCCGAAGGAGGTTCGACTTCCCGCTGCCGTTCGGACCAATCACCACGTTCAAGTCTTCGGGCGCCCACGACACATCCTTCAACGAACGGAACCCTTTTACGTCGAGCCGAAGTATCTTCATCGCGAGGTCTCCTGGGTGGCAGATTCCATCGGAGCCACCTACACACTCGATTACCAGCCTGCATGCGACCCCAAACGCGCCGGATCCCGTTTGGGAGACTGCAGTGCGAGCGAGAGGAGTCGAACCTCCACGTCCTTAACGGACACCAGGTCCTAAGCCTGGCGCGTCTGCCGATTCCGCCACGCTCGCGGCCAGCCGCCATCCGGACTCAGGCACCCGGACAGCCGCATTCTTGTGGCCCTGCCCATTATTACTCCATTTCGGCCCTCGCATCAACCGAAATCCAACCTTTCCTGCCCGGGGCTGCATGTAGAGTTTGTAGATAAGCCCGGCGAGAGCCCCCTGCGATTGTCATTTCGACCAAGGCCGAAGGCCGCGTGGAGAGGGTTCGGGTCCCCAAGTGCGATGTTTCGCACTTGGGAGCCCTTCCCAAACGCGAAACAACGCGTTTGGGGTCCCAGATATCTGGTCGCGAATGGGCGACACGCCGGATTCGGGGCCAGATGTCTCGACTCCGCTGTGCTCCGCTCGACGTGACAGCCGTTGCCTGGTTGCCCAGAATCGAGGTGAGCCCCCATGAAGCCACGCGTTCTCAACCGCCACCTTTTTGCCGTGCACCCGGCCCGGGGAGTACCTCAAGCCTCTGGTCGCTGTAAGAACGTTGCCGTTATGGTGAGGCAGCAGAAGGCCCACACTGTGTAGAGACGCAAGATTCTGCGTCTCTATCCACCGCAAGAGAATAAAAAGACGGGGTGCCATGCCCACGCTTGCGTGGGCATGTTCCATAGGAGGAGAACGCATGCTTACGCGCGCGTAAGCATGGCACCCAGTCTGTGTGGTGGCACGCTCCGACGTGGCCTTTTCCCTGGAGAGAAATGAATCTGCAGAACAGGCTGCGCCCGCCATATTCGCGCGTTCGTTCTACACGACGGGCCCAGCCCATCATATAGATGGCTGCCGGCACATTTATGACAGGCAGTGAGAGTTGTTACTGCTGGGCGATTACCTGGACCTGCGCGGCCCCGTCGTTCAGCCGGACTTCACGCCCCTCCCTCTCCTCAAACTCCTCACATCCGGCGAGAACGAAACCAATGAGAACCGGCAGACAGGCGAGCAATCGTTTCATGTGCGTGCCCTCCATAGGGATAACCAGATTCCCCTTTTCCGCCACCGCGACGGATGTCGTTGTGCTCTGTCGGGTTCAGTCCGGCGAAAACCACACCGAGCGGCAAGAACGACCGGCGCGGCACAGGGCGATCGACAACCGCCTGCCTCCATTGACCGTCTCTGCGTAAGAGCGGCGCTGACTACTGCTGTTCGACCGCAGCCTTGTCCTGTACTATCCCATCATTTCGCAACGTCTCGTCCTTGAGACGATACCCACGATGCTCAGGATACCCACGAT
>Ga0315289_10009302_pt1 | contig 14156 bp, 10 predicted proteins | sample YL17G11_40_MG_FD_203452 | JGI IMG/M metagenome (GOLD analysis project Ga0315289, IMG submission 203452) | Sediment microbial communities from Yellowstone Lake, YNP, Wyoming, USA - YL17G11_40 | ecosystem: Environmental > Aquatic > Freshwater > Lake > Sediment | place: USA: Wyoming | collected...
TCTCGGGAATATGAGAAGCTTATAGACCTTGGCATAGAACAAAAGCCATTTTTGCGTAGGGGTATTCCTTCCTTGCATCATTTGGATATCTATATCACTTCAAATGGAGTAAAGAACGGATTTCAACTTCTACGTCGGCCATCTTGGATTCCCGAAGATGAATGGAATAGAATTAGAGATGATCAGGAATATAGAATGTCTGGGTATCAACAGGTACTAGATTGGTATGGTTGCAATAATTGTGAGTATTTATATACCTGTCAGGGAATGCTTTGGACTTCTTATTATGCACAGAAAAACTTATATAATTGCAATAAATGTATTTATTTAGACTCAAGACCACAGAATCGAAGACTAAGTCATAAAAGAAGTATGATTATTATTCCGCATACTATATGTGAAGGAAAGTGTTCATTTTGTTTTCTAGATAGGGCGAAGCCATTTATGATTAATTGGGATAATCTGTTAACTAATGTTACAAACACTTTGGCCAAGCCTGATGAATATTCAAGCATTTTTATAATGGGAGGAGAGTTATTTGACCCAATTCTTGTTTCGGATTTAGATTATGTTAATCATTTACGAATATTGGTGGCGACAATTACTGCTATAAAATCTCCAGAGTGTGTAATTAGTATACCGATTTCATTAGAAAATATTACAGTGTCTGGGATTAAACTCATACGCGAATTTAAGAGGGACTATGGGATAAGATTTAATGCTTCATTTTCTACTTTAAGATTTAATACTAAAGAAAAGGAAGATATTTTCTTTTCTAACTTTTATCAGTTAAAGGATGTTATTTCTTCTATCAATATACCTATGGTTGAAATAGCTAGTGCTGGTATAGATAAGAGAATATTAGATAGTAATATTAAGGTTTTTATTGAAGAACCTATAATTTTAGATAAAGAACTAGGATATTCCTATAAAGATATTCAGTTTGATTGGTCTATGATAGACAAAGAAATTCATTGTTTATGTAATTGTACCGACATTATTACTCCAAAAGGCACTAGTACTTGTGCTGGAGTTACAAGAAAGCCGATTTGGATAGAAGATGCCGAATGGTCTAGACTTTGTAATGACAGAGAATATCTAAAGGAAGGATATCAACAGGTACTAGATTGGTATGGGTGTGACATTTGTGAGAAACAGGATACTTGCCCAGGTATGTGTTGGATTAGTTATTACGCACAAAAGGAGTTATACGATAATCACAACTGTCTTTATAAGGACAAGCCATGATTAAATTGAGCACAAAGACAATTATAACGAATATAGTTTATAAAACAATTGATATTTGGAAGACGAAACTTCCGGATAAAAGTTTAGATTCTTACGACAATTGGAAAGATGATATCATTGATGGAATTTGTGATAAATTAGAAAAACACGGAATAAACGCAGACGAAGTACTTATAATAGAAGGGTCAGAAAACGAATCGGAGGTCGAGTAATGTTACAACTAAATACTTCACAGAGTAGTATTGTAGTTTATCGAGGAGATGATTGGGCTTCTTCATTAGTATTTGCAGATTCGGAGGGTAATCTTATTGACATTACTGGCTGGACAATATTTCTTACTGTCAAGAAGAATAAAGACGATTCTGATGCTCAAGCGATTATTACTAGGACTATTTATATTCCAGTAAATCCTCCTGGTTCGAGAGTAACTTTTTCTATTCCGAATACTGAAACAACTCTTTTATTGGGTTCGTATTTTTTCGACTACCAATATAAGAAGGCAGATGGAACTATCCAGACTGTTACTTCTGGAGTTGTTACTTTTGAAAAAGATATAACTAGGAGGATTACCTAACAATGCTTGAATTAACCCAGCAACTGTCATTCGAAATTGGGCAGGATTGTAATTTGTCAGAGATTCATACTCAGTGTCCCATCAATAGTATGGACCGATCAGGTAATCGTACCTTAACAGATGAGATAATTATCAATTCCGTAATTGAGGCTTATACTAATCTAGGGTTTACCGGGTTTATAAGCTGGTCTTTCTACAATGAGCCGATGTTGCATATAGACCGAATTCTTGGCTTAATGGAGAAGATTCGAAACGTGATACCAAAGAGTAGGTTTATGCTGTGGACAAACGGAACAATCAAGTCAGAAGATTCCAGAATGAGTTTATTTGAACGTATTTGGCTTACTGATTATTCAAAAGATACGACGAAGTTAGATGACCGACTTGAGCATTATGGCGCACCAAATAGAAAAAGATGTCTGCTCCCATTTAATGACTTTCTGATTAGTAATACTGGTGAAGTGCATATCTGTTGTTTGGACTGGGCAAACGAGATTAAAATTGGCAATGTCTTTGATTCAAGTCTTAAGGATTTGGATGTAAAGAGATGGGAACATACCAAGAAGATTGCCGGCAAAGAGATGATGGATGACACTCCATTAGCATGTATGGCTTGTAAACATAAGTGGGATATCGGGCATTTTGATGAAACTATCAGGAGTAAAGCATTGGCTGAGATAAGTAAAACAATATTAAAAGAAGTTAAATTGAATCTTGCCTGTGGTTTTATGACTCGACCAGGGTGGATTAACTGCGATTTATATGACGAACATGCGGATATGAAATGTGATGTTAGTAAACTACCGTTTGAAGATAACTACGCAGACGAAATCTACGCTTCTCATATCATTGAGCACTTTCATTATTATGAAGCTTTCGATGTTCTACGCGAATGGTTGCGTGTGCTTAAACCTGGTGGAAAGTTAATGATTGAAACTCCTGATATGTTTGCTAGTTGCAAGAAATTTGTAGAAGGGACAGAACAGGATCGGATAAATCTGTATGGGCATTTCTTTGCTCAACCTTGGATTGGTCCTGGGCAAGTTCATAAGATGCTCTATACTGAACAACAACTGCGTTGGACATTAGAAACATGTGGTTATACAAATATTAGGAAGGTACCGGCAATGAGATATATCGGAAATGAGGATCAGAACTTAGGAATGGAGGCGTACCGGAAATGCTAGCCAATGATATTTCTATTACAGCGGAGATTAGCACAGCAGGAAGATACTTTACTACTTTACCATCTGCAATTATTTCTGTAGCTATGCAGACTTTTAAACCTACGGAATTGATAATTTATGATGATGGAGAACACCGCGATCTTAGGGGCGATCCGATGTATCAGTATTTGTTCGGTCTTCTGAAAGAAAAGGGAATTGAATGGAAAGTTGGTTTTGGTAAAAGAATGGGACAGGTATTGAATCATCAGAAAGTTTTAGAGGAGGCTAAAGGCAATTGGATTTGGAGACTTGATGACGATAACATTGCAGAACCGGATGTATTGGAGAAATTGATTAGGAATATAACTACTACAACTGGGGCAGTTGCTGGTATCGTTCTCCATCCAAATAGGCAGATCCACGATTTGCCGGAGTTTTATTCTATTAACAAGATTGAAGACTGTCAGGACCCAACTATGTTGAATATTCAATGGTTCAGGCAGAAAGGTGTTAAGTCAGTTGATCATTTGTACAGTACCTTTATTTATAGGAAAGACGCTGCTAAACATGGGTATAATATGGAACTTAGTCCAGTTGGTCATAGAGAAGAAACTCTGTTTACCTATGAAATGAAACGAAATGGTTGGGATTTGATTTTAGACCCTGAAGCGATTACTTGGCATTTTCGTTTCAGTAATGGTGGTATCAGAGGGCCATATCATACTAAAGAATCGTTTGACCATGACGAGCAGGTGTTTTTGAATAAGCTTAAAGAATGGAATGTAACTTTAAAACAGAACAAGATAATTGTGCTAGATGCAGGACTTGGGGATCATTTAGTATTTAAGAAAGTAATTCCTGAGATTAGAGAGAAATTTCCCAATCAAGGACTTGTTATTGCTGCGTGTTATGCTGAAGTATTTAAAGGAATGGATGTTAAGGTAATCAGTTTGCAGGACGCAATTAATTACTTTGGGGATATCGGTCGGTTTAGTATTTACCGGTGGATGATTGAACATAACTGGAAAGATACTGTAGAAGAAGCATTTAAGAAATACTGTGAAATATGAAGATAATAATTAGCCCGTATAGTCGAGCACTTAGGAATGGTAAAGAGAATGCTAAGAATTATCCTTACTGGCCAGAGCTTGTTAAATTGTTAAATGATCAAGGTATTTATGTAACACAGATTGGAGTAGCTCCAGAGAAGAAAATTGAGGGAGTTGATGAAGTCGTATTTAATAAGCCGCTTGTCGAACTTGAGCAGTTGGTTAAGGAATGCGATACTTGGATTTCAGTTGATAATTTCTTTCAACATTTTTGTTATACCTTAGGTAAACCCGGTATAGTGTTGTTTGGCCGTAGTGATCCGAATATATTTGGACATAAAGAGAATATTAATTTATTAAAAGATAGAAGTAATTTAAGAGCACATCAATTCGATATTTGGGAAGTAGTCGAGTATTCTAGAGACGTATTCGTAGAACCTTCCGTTGTCATGGATAGAATTATAAGAGGAGTTTAATATGTCAGATATCAATGTCATAGTTCCAGGCACACCGCCGATACATGTAAATCTTAGTCCAGGATATGTTGGTCAGTCTGGGTATTCTGGTTATTCGGGTTTCAGTGGAAATACTGGTGGCTTATCATTCTTAAGAGAATTTACTTATGCTGATCTAGTCAACGGCGTTCTTACTGTTACTCATAGTTTTGGGTTTCAATATTGTTATATTTTCGTAATTGATAACGATAATAAGCAGATATTCCCAGACAATATCACGCTTGTTAATCCTAATTCTGCTACTGTAGAATTGGCTTCTTACGGAAATATACCCGGAACTTGGAGAGTTTTAGCGCTGCATTCTTCCGGCTTAAGTGGCTTCTCCGGGTATAGTGGTGCAACTGGTGGATTACCTTATATTCAGAATTTTACATATGCTGATTTAGTTAATGGTGTTCTTACAGTCAATCACAATTCTGGGCAGTTGTATGCCTATGTACAGATTATTGATAATAATAATGAATTACTTTTACCTGATCATATATTTCTAATTGATATAAATACTTGTACTGTAGATTTGTCTTCGTACGAAGAAATTCCAGGGACATGGACAGCTATTGTTCTATATAATTCAGGTTTAAGTGGTATATCAGGCTACTCTGGATTAGGTTTATCTGGTTATTCCGGCTACTCTGGAGAACAAGGAGCGTCAGGATATTCAGGTATAGTTGGTGAATCTGGATTATCTGGTTACTCTGGCTACTCTGGATTTTCAGGCGCATCAGGTTTGGGTTACTCAGGCTATTCAGGAATTTCGGGGTACAGTGGTCATTCGGGAGTTGGATCTACTGGAGCAACTGGGCCATCGGGATATTCTGGATTCTCGGGTTTAAGCGGCTATTCAGGATTTAGCAGTTTCTCTGGTTATTCCGGAAAATCTGGTTATTCCGGACATTCAGGATTTGGAGCTACTGGTGCTTCTGGCTATTCGGGAATTAGCGGATATAGTGGATTAGGTTTATCTGGTTATTCGGGTTATTCAGGCTATTCAGGACGATCTGGATATAGTTCTTCGGGTTACTCAGGTCATTCAGGATTTTCGGGATTGAGTGGTTATAGCGGATTTGGTTATTCGGGTTATTCAGGTTTTAGTGGTATCTCAGGTTTTAGCGGTATTTCTGGATACTCGGGTCACTCAGGATTAAGCGGATATTCAGGTAGGTCAGGACTCTCTGGCTACTCTGGCGAATCAGGATACTCTGGTTTCCAGGGTTTCTCCGGTTATAGTGGTAGATCAGGATTTTCTGGAAGAGCAGGAATTTCAGGTTATTCAGGGATAGATGGCGCATTGGGTTACAGTGGCATTTCCGGATATTCGGGTCGTTCTGGTTTTTCAGGGTACTCCGGCGCTCAAGGATTATCTGGATTTTCAGGAGTATCTGGAAAGTCTGGTACTTCGGGATATTCAGGTATGCCAGGTTATGCAACTTCTTCGGGATATAGTGGATTTTCAGGATACTCGGGATATTCCGGCGTAGGTTATCCAGGAGAGTCCGGATTTTCAGGGTTTAGTGGTTACTCAGGCGAATCTGGTCATTATGGCGATGATGGACTTTCAGGATACTCGGGATATTCAGGAGAATCCGGCTATAGTGGATATTCGGGTTTAGCTGGCGATAAATATACTACATATTCTAATTACCCGATGGCTATAAGCATAGCCCCAAAGTATTTTGTTGTTGAATCTGGATTGGCTTTAGCGATAGGACAAAATGTAAATATAGTTTATAACATTAGTAATAGTATGTTTGGAACAATATTAGCTTATGACCCAAACACAGGCGCAATAACTGTTAATGTTACTTTTACTGTAGGTTCCGGCGGTTATTCAGGTTGGACAGTTTCACTTGATGGCGCTCCTGGTCCAGCTGGCTATTCAGGTTACTCTGGTATCTCGGGTTACTCGGGTTTTAGTGGAATACCCGGTCAGATTGCAGGATTGAGGTTATGGTATGATAATACCCAGTCTAATATGACTATACCAACAGTAGTCTATACAGATTTAGTATTTGCGAATGCAAATCCAGATACTATCACTTCAGCTTCAGGAACATTCTTAACTGATGGATTTATTGTCGGCAGGAAAGTGTTGATTTCTAATGCAACAGATGCAGCTAACAATGGTTTGAAAACAATCGCATCACTCTCTGCGACAGTAATGACATTAATTAGTGCTAATGCCTTAACAGCAAGAAATGACACAGGAAAATCAATTACTGTTCAGTCTTATAGGGAAACTTTAACTAGACTGCCTGTTTCTGGAGTAGAAGGGGATAAGTTTATAGCCTTAGTTTCAGGTGATGGGGATGTTTCAAATGCAAACTTTTGCACAGTTTCAACTGTTCCCGGTGTTACGGAAATTCCTGCTGGTTTATGGACTTTCTCAGCCTATTGCTGGGCAAGTAACGGAACATCAATATATGTAAAATATCAGGTAAGAAAAGTAGCAGTTGATGGGACTACGACCACTATTGATGAAAGTAATGAATTACTAATTGTTCCAACTACAACGGAAACGGCCACACGACTTAACAATACTTTATTATTTACCTCAGCCTATCCACTTCTTACTACGGACAGAATTATTGTAAGAGTGCAATTCAGAAATAGTTCTGTAACAAGTAGAACCGGACATTGGATATATCAAGGAATAACGAGACCTGCTTATATTGATACTTCTTTTAATGTTACTGCTCCAAGAGGTTTTTCAGGATACTCCGGTATATCAGGATATTCGGGTTATTCCGGCATCTCGGGATATTCCGGTATCTCGGGTTATTCCGGCATCTCGGGATATTCCGGTATCAGTGGTTATTCCGGATTTAGTGGTCTATCTGGCTATTCAGGTATTGGTATCAGCGGGTATTCTGGTCAAGATGGCTTACCCGGAGATTCCGGATATTCTGGGTTATCTGGAATTAGTGGATATTCGGGCTATAGCGGAGAATCTGGAATAAGTGGCTTCTCTGGCGAATCAGGTTACTCTGGAATCAGTGGATACTCAGGCTATTCTGGTATCGGCGGAGCTTCTGGAATTTCTGGTTATAGTGGTGCTCAAGGAGACTCAGGAATATCTGGGTTTTCAGGGATTAGTGGTTATTCAGGTGAGTCAGGGTTTTCTGGAATCAGCGGGTATTCAGGTATATCTGGATACTCCGGCGATTCAGGTATAAGTGGATATTCCGGTATTTCAGGGTATTCTGGAATCAGCGGAGATTCCGGCTACAGTGGGTATAGTGGGATTTCCGGATTTTCTGGAATTTCAGGGTACTCAGGAATCAGTGGTTTCTCAGGAGCTGCTGATAAATATAATACGACATCTGTTTATCCGATGTCTATTAGCGCAACACTTAAGAACTTTGTTGTTGAAGCCGGTTTATCTCTTACAATTGGCCAGTCTGTTAATATAGTTTATGATGTAAGTAACTATATGACTGGCGTAATAACTGCTTATAACCCAATTAACGGAAATATTTCAGTTGATGTTACTTATATCGTTGGTTCAGGAGGTTATTCGGGTTGGACAATTTCTCTAGCCGGTGTTCAAGGTTACAGTGGTTATTCAGGAGATCAAGCTAACCTAGACAATGTTAATAGTATCAAATTTGATACTACCCCAGTAGTACCGAGCCCAGTAATTGGTGAAACATATTGGGATGAAGAATGGCGCACACTGGCGGCAAAGATTGATGCAGATGTAACATTGCAAATTGGACAAGAAGATTTAAGGTTGGTGTATAACAATTCTGGAGCAACAATATACAATGGTAATGTTGTTCGAACTACCGGAGCCGGCGGTCCTTATCCGGTAACTGTAACTATTGTGTATGCACAGGCGAATTCAGCATCTACTTCTGATGTATTAGGAATAGCGACTGAAAATATACCCGATAGTACATATGGCTTTGTTACTAGTCGCGGGAATATCAACGGTTTGAATACTAATGCTATTGGCGGTTCTTATTTATCAACTCAAGGTTTGTTTATAGTATCTAAGATTGGCGGAACGGCGAGTAATGCTTATACTTTTGAAGTCATAGATAGTGGATTAGCTGGTTTATCTTATTCTGACAACGGAACAAATGTTGTAATCAATTTAGGTGGTAGCACACCTACAGCAGCACAAGTTGCGACTGAGATATATGCTCACTATGCTACTGCTATAGTTATGGCACGGGCAACTACTCCAGCTACAGTCGTTGTAGTAGCTGGTCAATTATCTTTTGCTAATGGGGTAGATACTGCCGCTGGTGATATATTATATTTATCCCCAATTATTGCTGGTGGTGTAACTACTGTAAAACCAGTAGTTCCGAATTTTGAAGTTAGAGTGGGGAGATTGATTGTAAAATCTGCTACTGTTGGAAGAATTAATGCCAGAGTAATGCAGGCTTATGCTTTAGGTGATTTAACTAATGTAGCAACTACTTCTCCGGTTGATGGCGATTTCTTAAGATACGATAGTGGAGTAAGTGGTTGGGAAAATAAAACCGCCGCATTAGATGATTTGTCTGATGTTGCTATCATTACTCCAACAACCGACCAAGTATTACGATGGAATGGTTCTAACTGGATAAATGGTAATGTTTCAGTTGTCAGTGCTGGTATCGGCGTAACATTCTTTCTAGATTCTACTGATATAATTCCGCCGGGAACTGGTCCACAAACTAAATCGCTTGAAACCTTATTAAAATCTCCATCTGTAAGTGGTCAAGTTGAGGATAATGCGACTGCTAACAACAATACTGTTCTTATAGATCAGTATATGTATGATACTCCGCTAGGATTAACTAAAATCCCAGGTGGTAAGTGGACATTTGATACATATTGTTCAGTTGATGTGACAACTGGAATCAGCGAAGTAATTACTACAATAAGTAAGGTAGTTGTAGGTACTGGAACGATTACTATTAGTCCAACTGGTGGAACAACACGAACCGCTACAGTTTCTGGAGCTACTCCATTTGTTGCTGGGGATTACAATGCCGACATAACCAAAACTGGAAGAATAATCACACCAGCTGGAATATTTCCAATCAGCGGGTTTACTTCGGATACTATCGTGTCCGTTACTACTCTTAGTACATATTCTGGAGAGACTTCAGTCGCGTATTCTATTGAGTATTACGTATTTCAAATAACGACTGGAAACATTGATGAAACTGTTGCATCTTTGCATGAAGTAAGTACAATCCAACCTGAAATTACTATTACTGCTACCGATAAGTTGTTGGCCCGATATTTTGCAAAGACTGACAATGTTGGCAATATTTTAATTTCTATTTATCATAACGGATCAGAACACTATAGTAACTTCATAACCCCGATTGCGGTATTGCATAATGATTTACCTGGATTAGATGGCGGAAATACAACTGAAAGATATCATTTAACGAAGACACAGCATGATAAACAATTACCACCGAGTGTTAGCGGTTATAGTGGTTATGTTTTAACAAATGATGGCGATATTACTCTTTGGGAACCTGCTTCCGCACTACTGGGTACTAGTGGGTATTCTGGTTATAGCGGAATTTCTGGATATTCTGGGTATAGTGGTATCTCCGGGTATAGTGGGATATCGGGGTTCTCAGGCATATCTGGTTATAGCGGAATTTCTGGTTATAGCGGATATTCAGGTATAGGTACTTCAGGTTATTCGGGGTATTCAGGTACTCCGGGGTCAGTCGCGGCTTCTGGATACAGTGGGTATTCAGGAGAATCCGGGTTTAGTGGTATAAGTGGGTATTCCGGGATCTCTGGGTATTCTGGAGAATCAGGGTATAGCGGAATATCAGGGTATAGTGGTATCTCCGGGTATAGTGGGATATCGGGGTTCTCAGGCATATCTGGTTATAGCGGTTATTCAGGAGTTGGAACATCCGGTTATTCTGGCTATAGCGGAATTAATGGTTTACCAGGAGATTCAGGATATAGTGGGTATTCTGGAGTTGGAACATCCGGTTATTCTGGTTATAGTGGAACTAATGGTTTACCAGGAGATTCAGGATATAGTGGATATTCAGGTGTTAGTATCAGCGGATATTCTGGCTATTCCGGTATAAGTGGATATAGTGGAATCTCGGGCTATAGCGGAATCTCAGGTTATTCAGGATTCTCCGGAATTAGTGGATATAGCAGTTATTCGGGAATCTCAGGCTATAGTGGAATCAGTGGTTACTCCGGATATAGTGGAATCTCAGGTTACTCTGGAATCAGCGGATACTCAGGAGCTGGTTATTCTGGGATCAGCGGATACTCGGGAATTAGCGGGTATTCTGGCCACTCAGGTATTAGTGGGTATTCCGGAATATCGGGATACTCGGGAATTAGTGGGTATTCCGGTTACAGTGGGATTCAAGCAACTAATGATTCACAATATGCCTCAGTTGACGCGGGTACAGGTTCTTCCTCAACGGGATGGACAACTCGGACAACCTTAACCTTTACTCCTGCTACGGCCGGTACATATACGATTTGGTGGTCTTGTGAAATTACTAGCAATTCAACATCTAACTATGACAGAGTTCGAGTTGAATTAGATGGAGTAACATTTGCCGGTGAAGTTGGTAGAGTTATTAGAACTACAGCTGGTCTGTATGAAACCCAAATGGGTATATATCAAGTTGCATTAACAGCTGCTTCCCATAGTATTACTTTGGATTGGGCAATATCAAATGCAGCTTCAACTGCAACAATTAGAAATGCTAGAATAGCCGCAAGGAGGATATAATGGCTTGGAAAGAAAAGGTATATCAAAAGAAGGTTGACGTTCAATCTTTAACTGACGAGATTATATTGGCTGGGTTTATACCTGCACCAGATCCTGGAGCAAATTTTAATGGTTGTGTATGCCCATATACAACGGAAGAGCCATTACTTGTTATTGTAGATGATGGTATTACAGCAGAACAGGATGTTTTAATAGATACATTAGTGGCAGATGAGCCTTCAATATAGGTGGTGAATACATGAGATACGGACAATTTGAAACACCGTCATTTAATAATACTAATCCTGCTAACCTTTTAACTAACGGGGATTTTAAGCATTGGTCTGCTGGAGATAATGTTGCGCCTGATGGATGGAATTTATGGACAGGGAGTCCGTCATCAACTATTGCTAAAGAATCAACTATAGTCAAGTTAGGAGCATTTTCAGCGGCTTTGGTTGCTAACTCTGATCATGCTGCTCTTCAACAGACACCAATTAGTGGTTCAGATATTACCTATTGGAAAGGCAGAACAGTTACGCTCGGTGGTTGGGCTTGGTCAGACAATCCAGGTTCAGCTCGCTTTATATTTCTTCACGACGGCATAGACGATTTTTCGTCATCATTTCATACTGGGGATGGAACTTGGCAGTGGCTAACTGTTACTGCAACTATTAATATTGCAGCTACTGTGATATTGGTACAATTAGCAGCTAATGGTACTGCTCCTATGTATTTCGATGGAATAATCTTGGTTGAAGGAACTAGTGCATTTGCATTTGGTAATAAGCCAGCAAGATCTTCGTTGAATGGAGTAGTAGATCCAACAACAGTTACTCCTGATTTTATAGGACAGGTATATGTAAATACTGCTCCGGCATTTGGCGCAACAGGCGTATTTATCTCAAACGGATTAAATGAGGGTGATTGGGTGACACTATGAGACATGGGACAATAGAAACTCCAGCATTTAATAATACTAATCCTAGTAATCTATTGACTAATGGAGATTTTGGGCACTGGACTGCCGGTGATAATGTTGCACCGGATTATTGGGTGTTTTCTGGCGTGCCTTCTGTTCTCGCTAAAGAATCTACTATTGTTAAATTAGGTATTTATTCAGCTAAACTTAGTAAAGTAATCGACAACGGCAGTATAGATACTTCGTCCTATCATGGGATATCTGATCCTACTATGTACCAACCTGCTCATGAATCAAAAGGCGTAGAATACTGGAGGAATAGGTTTGTTACTTTTGGCTGTTGGATCTGGTGTGATGTGGCTGATACTGCCTGTCTTTTGATAGAAGATACTGTTGTAAGCATTTCATCTGCACATCCTGGTGATTCTCAATGGCACTGGATAACAATTACAAGGCAGATAGTCAATGATGCTCCAGGAGTCTGGCCGCAGTTAGCTATTTTAGGTAGAACAGCTTCTGCATATTATAGCGGAGCTACAATAGTAGAGGGTACTAGTGCTTTCGCTTATAGTAATCCGGTTGTTTCTGAAGCTCAGAATGGGGAAGTAAACCCTACTAATGCCGTACCTGATTATATCGGACAGATATATGTTAATACTGTGCCGGTCTCAGGAAGCCGTGGTGTATTTGTTGCCTATGGCTTAGGAGTTGGGGAGTGGGTGGATATAACAATAGTGTTGTATGGACCAGATGTAACTGATCCTGCATTTGCTTCAGCATCATCTTATCTTTAAGGAGGAATAAATGAGTAAGTTAATTAAACTCAAGTACGAAGTGGAAGTTCGGGATAAATTAGGAAAGGTAAAATATAAAGAAGCTAAAGACGCCGATACTCTGTTAAGCAACTTTGGTGAGTTTTTTGATAAGAGTGTGTTTAAGCTCGGGTCTACAATATATGCGGCTAGTGGGTTACCTTGCTATCTTAAGGATGTTTTCGGTATTACTCAGACTGTACAGGTTAATGCTAATACTCCTTTGGTTAGTTACGGTGAAGAAGGATTTGATCTTTCAGGATTGATTGTCGGCGCAAGTGATACACCGGTAGTATATTCTGATTATAAATTAGGAACAAAAATCCCACATTGCGAAAATTATCTATATTATTATGCACAAGATATAACAACTGAAATAGTAGAAGGCCAATTTGTAGTCAGTAGGGAATTTGAGAATAGAAATGGAATTGGCTATGGCCCGAATATCGTAGTCAATGGTACGCCTTTAGCAGATTCTGTCCATCCTTATGGATTTGTAACCTCTATGGCCTGTGATGGATTGGAACAGACTAGATGGGCTTCTAGTGGTGCAATGCCGCATTGGTGGAAATATGATTTAGGGAGTGGGGTAACTAAGATTGTAAGTAAAATAAGACTATTAGGTTCCGGAATTCCCGGCGATGGCGACTCAGGTATGTTCAAAGATTTTATTTTTCAAGGATCAAATGATGATTCAACCTGGGATGATCTTTATACTGGTACTCAGGTCAATACTCCAACTTGGCAGGAATATACTTTTGCTAATTCTACTGCTTATAGATATTATCGTGTTTATATCACAAGCACATATCGCGGCGATGCTTCGACTGCGATCTTAGGCGAAGTACAAATGATGGAATATTATGCTGCTCCAGTTAGTATTGAAGTAAAAGAAATTGGTTTATTTTGGATGGTTCTACCGTATAGTCCATCTGGTAGTTATCTGTTCGCAAGGGACATTATTACCCCAGCAGTTTTAGCTCCAAGTGATATATTAAATGCAAAATACATTTTTGATTGGTTACCATAAATGGTTAGAGGAGGTTAAATGAAGAATCAGTTAAAGTTAGGTATTGAGATAACACTTCAAGATAAGGATGGAAATATAAAGTATCAGTTAGCAAAGGAAGCTGATACTCTTCTTAAGCAATTTGGAAC
>Ga0315289_10009303_pt1 | contig 14154 bp, 10 predicted proteins | sample YL17G11_40_MG_FD_203452 | JGI IMG/M metagenome (GOLD analysis project Ga0315289, IMG submission 203452) | Sediment microbial communities from Yellowstone Lake, YNP, Wyoming, USA - YL17G11_40 | ecosystem: Environmental > Aquatic > Freshwater > Lake > Sediment | place: USA: Wyoming | collected...
CAGCGAGGATTAACATTTATAATTGCCGAACCGGAAAAGGCTTTTGTCGACCTTACTTACCTGCGCGTCCTCAGCAATAAAAAACCAATTAGCAGATTTAATAAGGAGAAAATTAATCCAACCAAAGCCCTACGCTACGCCAAATTATTTAATAATAAGAAACTCATTGGTGTTATAAAAAGGGCACTTAGATGATTACGCAAGATACAATTAAAAACTTGGTTACCCGATACCATACAAACGAATTAAATATTATGCGCGAATATTTTCAACATCTTTTTCTTTCCTATTTTTACAAATTAGAGGGTGCTGAGAATATTCTCTTTAAGGGCGGCACTGCTTTGAGGTTCATTTACGGTAGCCCTCGCTTTTCAGAAGATTTAGATTTTTCTGTGTTTAATATTAAACCGTATAAATTAAAAAAATCCATTGAGGATTTATTTACCAAAGTCTTAGTTGAGATAGAAAATGTGGGAATTAAAGTAGATTTAGGACCAAAACCAGGACCAACAAAAGAAGGTTATTATGGTGATGCTTCTTTTAAAATCTATGACTATCCGCTAGTTACTGTCTCAATTAATGTTTCAGCCAGAGATGAACGGAGAATTACTTCTGAAATTGAAACCATTGCCAATGACTTTATTCCAACTTATAATCTTTACCATCTTCCCCAAGAAATTTTAATTGAAGAAAAAATTTATGCTCTTTTGGAACGAAAAAAAGCCCGTGATTTTTACGATATTTACTACATTATGCGAAAAAATCTTTTAACTTTAGAGCAAAAAAAAGGAATGATTGAGGTCCGAAATTTAATTCAAACCTTCGATATTGATTACAAGAATGAACTATCACCGTTTTTACCCCAGGATCAACAGGCAATAATTAAAAATTTCAAAACAGTTTTACTATCCGAATTAAAAAGACAAACCGGATAACTAAATGGCTAACAATGGGCTAATAATGGATTAAAACATAAATGCAGTATAATCACACACAAATGCCTAATATAAGCTAGTTGAGTAATGAGAAAATAACTGTAAGGTAATGAAAGTAACAGTAATGAGGCGATGGCGGATAAAACCTCAGGGATCTGAAGGAGTTTATTCGGGCGAGGACGAATAGGTAAGAATATTAGCGGGCTTTTTCCACCGTAGGCGGATCTGCCTCTGGCAGAAAATTTGAAGGGTAGTGCTCGTCCCGAGCGGCTTATGGTGAATGAAGTCGAACCAAATCGAGGAAGAGATTTCCTGCCTGTTGGTAGGCAGGGATGTTAAGGACATTGAGGAGTGGAATTTATTTTATAATTTAATGGAATACGACAAGTTACATAAAGCGTCTACTCCTTTACTCCTTGAGTTTATTTCCTTGATAAAGATTTAAAAAGTAGTAAAATGTATATTGTATAAAAATTTACGATATTTACTTAGTAAGTAATTAACATGAAAAATAATACAACAGAAAAATATCTTGGACCAAGAGAAATAGAAGTTATAGCAAGGCTTTCCTACGAGAAGGCCTCCTTAATTACCAAAGAACAGTTTGACAAGTGGTTTAAGTTCAATAAGACCCTGCGAGAACAGGTTATCTTCAGGCTCAAGAAAAAGGGTATTTTGACTGCAATAAAAAGGGGCGTTTATTTTTATTCACCTCTTGAATCAGGACCGGCAGGAAGCAACATAAACGAGTTTCTTATCCCGGCCGTTTTCTTTCCTAACGGCAATTATTACATTGGCTATGCAACAATGTATAACTACTATGGCTTTAGTGACCAGCTTTTTCAAATAATGTATATTCTAAATACCTCTTTGCAAAAAGACAAGACAATAGGCAATATGCGTTTTAAAATGATTAAAGTTCCTGCCAACAGGATGTATGGGCTTGATAAAATCAAGATTAAGGATATTGAAGTGATAGTAAGCGATAAGGAGAGGACACTTGTTGATTTGATTTATGCCCCCCAGCCAGTAGGTGGCTTGAAAAAGGCATTTGAGATATTAAAAGAGCAGATTGAAGCTAAAAGGATAGATATAGCAAAGTTTATCAGATATACCCTGAAATTTCCTAATATTACAACAAGAAAGAGGATTGGTTTTACCCTTGAGCAAGCTGGCTTAAGTGACAAAACATTAGAACCATTGCTGAAAAGCGTAAAAAAGACATCTTTGGTTACGCTCTATCCCTCAAAGTCAAGAAAGGGCAGGATAAACAAGAAGTGGATGCTTATTGAAAATGCTCCATAATGACAGAGAAGAGTTTCTTAAGATTTTAGAGAGAACATCAGCCCAGACAGGATTTCCTTTAAGACTGCTTGAAAAGGATTATTACATCACCATTATTCTTTCCCGGATAAATGAACTAAGTAAAGATTTGATATTTAAGGGCGCAACATGCCTGAACAAGATTTATTATTTATATTACCGGTTAAGCGAGGATTTGGATTTTACCCTCAGATTGCCGGTCAAAAATACTACAAGAACAATGCGTAGCAATGCCATGAAGCCCATAAAGGAATCGTTAAGGACTTTCCTTAAGAATTTTGATATGAGTATAGAGGGTTTAGATAAAACAGGCCATAGAGAATCAACTCAGTATATTTATTATCTTGATTATGACTCTGTTGTGCTGAATAAGAAAGAATCAATTAAGCTTGAAATTGGCTTGAGGTCTAATTCTATTTTACCTACCGTAACAAAAAAAGTTAATCATAAATTTCTTCATCCTTTTACAAAAGAGTCTCTTTTTGATACCGGGAGCGTTAACTGCCTTGCGTTAAAAGAACTTGTTGCGGAAAAATTAAGGGCTGCTGCCACAAGAGAAGTGATAGCCGGTAAGGATTTTTATGACTTAGGATATTTGATAAGGGAAGGGTTTGATTTCAAGGATAAAGAATTACTCACGCTTTTTAAAAGAAAGCTTGAAGAAGATAACTTTTCCTCCGACTTGAAAAAATACAGGATTAATTTAGGCAGGACTAATAAGGAAATTGAAGAGATGAAGGTAAGGGTTGAAGATGAGCTTTTACCTGTGCTTACTCTTGATGAACAAAGATCCTTTAATATGCAGAAAACCCTTGATGAGTTAAATAAGGTTTTTAAGGAAATTGAGTAGGGCATGGTAGATTAGACCCATGGATTTGGAGGAGTTTATTCGGGCGAGGACGAATAGGTAAAGATGAATAATATTACAGAGTTAATCAAGCAGGGAGAATCAGTATCAATTGAATTCAAGGAGACCTTTGATAAAGAGACTGTAGAGACAATCGGAGCTTTTGCCAATACAAAAGGCGGCTCTGTCTTAATAGGCATCTCTGATAAAGGTAAAATCAAAGGGCTTACAATAGGAAAGACTACACTGAGAGACTGGGCAAACCAGATTTCACAAAGCACAGAGCCCCGCTTAGTCCCGGAAATTGAACACTTGAAAATAGCAGGAAAAGAAGTTGCCGTTATCAAGATTAAAGAATACCCAATTAAACCTGTTTCAGTAAAAGGTAAATGCTATAGGCGTGTAGGAAATGCCAACCGTCTGATGACGCCACAGGAAATCGCGGAAATGCACTTTCATTCCATAGGAACAAGCTGGGATGCGTTTCCTACAGAAGATAAGATCCTTGATGATATTGACTTGAAAAAGATTGAGAAATATATAAGAGAAGCCAATGCCACTGGAAGAAGAAAAATAGAAGGGAGCCCTCAAGAAGTGCTTGAAAAGTTAGAATTAGTTAAAGACGGAAAAGCTACCTGGGCTGCAGTTTTGATATTCGGTAAAGAACCGCAAAAACCCCTGCTACAATCTGCTGCGCACTGCGGAAGATTTAAGATGGATAAGACCCAAATAATAGATGACCTGATGGTTGAGGCCGATTTGATTAACCAGGTTGATGAAGTGATGAAGTTTGTCGCCAGGCACATCAGTGTCCGATATGAATTTGAGGGAAAGCCCAAAAGGAAGGAGGTATGGGAATACCCTTTGGAGGCCCTAAGAGAAGCAGTTATAAACGCGATAGTGCATAGAGATTACACTGTCCCTTCAAATGTTCAGCTCGAAATTTACGATGACAGAATAGAAATATGGAATCCAGGAAGGCTACTGCCGGGGATAACCATTGATGACCTATATAAGAAAGAGCACAAGTCAGTCATCAGGAATAAGCTCATTGCCCAACTGTTTTATGATATTGGGTATATTGAAAAATATGGAAGCGGTACCATCAAAATAATAGACCTCTGTAAACGGCATGGAATCCCTTACCCAGAGTTTAAAGAGGTTTTTGGCGGGTTTTCGGTTATTTTCAGAAAAGACATTTACACAGAAGAATATCTTCGCAGCCTCGGCTTGAATGAACGCCAGATTAAAGCGGTAATGTTTGTTAAAGAGAAAAAGAAAATTACCAATAGAGAATATCAGAAGTTAAACGCATGTTCAAGGAATACAGCAACTAATGAATTAAGAGTATTAGTTCAAAAAGGAATTATAAAAGAAAGTGGTAAAAAAGGAGCAGGGGCTTTTTATGTTATTGCACATTAATTGCATATATTGCACATAGATTGCACATTTATTGCCCATAGGCAGGCGTTTATTAGATACAGATAGACTGACTGAAGAAAGGGTTAGAGAGCTTATAAACCTTTAGCAGATCCGTGCCACGAAGATTGGCAGGTGGCGGATAAGGCCGAAGGATCTGGAGGAGTTTATTAGGACGAGGACGAATAAATAGGCAGAAAGTAATTTAAAGTAAATTTTTGTTGATTATCAGGAAAGAAATATGGAATGGTTATTTACTTGGGGTGGTAAGTGTTTTGGTTATAGAGAAGGTGATGACCTTTGGACTCATGATGGTCGTCATGTCGGGCGGTTCTATGGCGAAGAAATTTATGGTCGTGATGGCAAATACCTTGGTGAGCTTATGGGTGGAAATCGTCTTATAACGAATAAAAGCAAAAAATCTTGGCAAAAAGGAAGCTTTACTCCTTACTGCAAAATGGGAAAAGGGGTCAGAGTCAATTTCTAAGGGTAAGAATGTCTAATCAATTTTCTTAAAAAAATCACTCTGACCCTATTTTTCGTTTTTCGCTATTTTTCGGTATAAAATTACCATCTAACCGTTGTAGCATCGTGTTTATATATTCTGCTTGGTTAAAAGTGGAACAAGTTGTAAAATTGTAGCCAGAGAAGGCAGCATTCACTTGAGGTATATCGAGGAGTTATTAGAGTACGAAGACAGCAGGAGAACTGAAATTTACAACCGTGTAAGTGCCAGAAGGACAGGAAAGAAAAGAAACCCTTCGGAACAGGCTAAATCTGAAACCCGAAGCTGATAAGTGACAAAATTTTTGATTGAGAATGGGTTTCTGGTATTCAACCAGATTCGGTATATCCGGAATACTTCGGATATCGCCCCACTTTTAGGGGTATATCCGAACTTATGCGGTTATAACCAAGTTAGTTGCAATTGCCGGCCAAAATGAATTAGAGGGCAAATAATGCCAGAAGTTAGATGTCCTAAATGTGGTTCTTTAATGATTCTGCGGACAGCAAAAAGAGGGCCAAATGCTGGTGGGAAATTCTATGGGTGCTCTCGTTATCCTAATTGCAAAGCAACTGTTCCATTTGAGCCTGTATCTACTGAGCCACCAGAGCCTGAGCAAGAAAAACGGTCTCTAACAGAGACTTTCTTTCCGCGAACTCTTATCGCCAGAACAAGATTCCAAGATTACCAAGTTAGATTTTTTGAAACTGTAGCAGTCCCTGAAGATTTGCTGGAAAGGGTCAGTTCTGAAGATATAGAAGAAGAAATTTTAAAGGCCTTCTCTCAGTGGAGAATTGATTTTCCGATTGGAGAATCTAAATCTACACTAACTGAAAAACAACGCCAGATAATTTCAGTCTTGGAAAAGATTTTAACTAGAGGAAGAATCACTCTACCATCTCCTAAAGTCGAAAAAGAGCTTAAAGAGATATTTAAACCACCAAAAATCGAACCTTCTTTGTCGCTTATAGAATCTTTATTGCTCAGAGGATATCCAAAAATCCGAAAGAGTCTATGGTTAGATAGCAAAGAAGAAAATATATTCTATGAAAATATTCTCCCAAAACTCTTAGGAGAAAACTATGAACAATATGTTCTTCCTCAAGTTGAAATTTCAAGTTTACTTCTTCCGAATCTAAATATGGATACTACAGGAGACCGAAGGGTTGATTTTGCTATATTCCATCCCAGATTTGGAGGGAAAATCATAGTTGAAATCGATGGCGAGCAACATAAAAGACATATTGATTCAGATAAAGAACAGGACAGAGCTTTGGAAGAACATGGCTATACAGTCATACGCATCCAAGCTAATGAAATACAAAAAAGGAGTGGTCAGCAACTGTCGGTTTTAAGTTCAAAACTTTCTGCGATAAAAGAAAAGTTTGATAATGATATAGTTTCTTCCTATGATGAACTTATTAAATTCCTACTCTCAATTAAGATTGTTCACCAGACCCAAATTGTTCTCCTTCAAGCAATTCAATCAGGGTTCCTTAATTTAGAAGATAAAGGGCTATGGCATATTGTCTCAGATTTAGATGAAATTGGTATATTTAATAAAAAAGAAGCTCTTGTAATACTAAAGAAATCTATAGCGGACTTTGTAGAATTATTAGGGAAACTTAGCAAACTTTATTCTGTCAAACTAAATATAGGAGAACTTAGTTGCAATCTTTTCTCTGACCGCACCACAAGCGAATCTGCAAGTGCAATCTATATCTCTTTCTCAGATAAATTCACAACTGATTTACCAACATTCTATGTTCAAAATATTTATTTTCCTTTTCATATAGCAAATTCATCTTTCTCAGCAACACCAGTAATTGAAGGTTTAGAAAAACCAGACGAAAAAGATTTAGAATACTTTCTACAATATCTATTCCGTAAGAATCGTTTCTGGGAAGGTCAATATGATGGAATTACACGAGCACTTCAAGGTAAAGACGCATTGCTACTACTTCCGACAGGAGCGGGCAAGTCTTTGGTGTATCAACTTGCTTCTTTACTTCTGCCTGGTAGAACGGTGGTTATTGACCCGATTATCTCATTAACAGATGACCAAATTGATAATCTTGCTATGATAGGTATTGACCGATGTATTGCTATTACAAGCGAAATTGCAGATACCCAGGATATGTTACGAGCAATTCAACTATTTGGACAAGGAGAGTATCTTTTTGCCTATGTTGCTCCTGAACGATTTCAAATCATTGAATTCCGTAATTCACTTAGGACACTTACAGTTCATACGCCAATTGCATTGATTGTAGTAGATGAGGCTCATTGTGTATCTGAATGGGGACATGATTTTCGGACTGCCTATCTTAATATTGGGAGGACAAGTCGAATCTATTGTGAATTCAATGGAAAAGTTCCACCACTACTTGCATTGACAGGAACCGCATCAAGATCCGTTCTAAAAGATGTTCAACGGGAGTTACAAATAGATTATGATGCTACCATTACTCCAAAGTCTTTTGATAGGAAAGAATTAAAATTTCACATTATCTATTCTACATCTCAGGAAAAAACTGCCAGATTAAAAGGTTATCTCGGACAGATGTTACCTAACCTTTTTAATACTTCAACCTCTACTTTCTATCAAACAAGAGGAAAAGATACTTGTTCGGGACTTGTTTTTTGTCCTTGGGTTGGTGGTGAATTTGGCGTGGTGAGGGTGGCGGATGAAATCAGGAAGAATTTAGGTATTTCTACCGGCATTTATGGTGGAAAAGTGCCAAAGGGTTGGGATCCTGACCAATACCGTGACTACAAACACCGTGTAACAAAAGATTTCAAACGGAATAAAATTCCCCTTTTGGTATGTACGAAGTCATTTGGAATGGGTATAGACAAGCCAAATATTCGATATACCATTCACTTTGGAATTCCACCTTCTATAGAGTCCTTTTATCAAGAAGCAGGCCGTGCTGGAAGGGATAGAAGAGATGCTTGTTGCTGTATAATTGTTTCTAATGATGACCCTGAAAGAGCAAAGAGATTACTAGACCCCAATACAAAAGTCGAAGAGATAGCTGAAGTTATAGCTAAAAAGAATATGGCATGGGAAGAAAACGATGATATAACTAGGTGCCTTTATTTTCATACCAACGCATTTCGTGGAATTGCTGAAGAAAAGCAAGATGTTGAAGAAATTCTGAAACAATTAGGAGATGTAACTAAAAAATCGGAGAGGGTTTTATCCGTACCAGATAAGATCAGGCAAAAAGAGGATAAATATAGAAAAGCCAGAGAAATTGCAGAAAAAGCTCTTCATCGTCTTTTACTCGTTGGAGTAGTCTCTGGTTATATAATAGATTATTCTTCTAATGAATTTACAGTTGAACTATCAGGAACTACTAAAGAGGAAATTTTCGAGACATATGGAAAATACATTGCAAGTTACCTTTATAGCAGACGACAAAACGAGGTTGAGAAGGCATCACAGCTTCTTCATCTTCCACTAATAGAGTTCATTACAGGTATGATTGATCTTCTACTCCACTTCATTTATGAGATAATTGAGAAAGGAAGAAGACGTGCATTAAGTTCGATGGTAGAGGCTTGCCAAAAATCTACCGACAAGGATATTCGAGAGCGAATTTTGCAGTATCTTGAAGCAACTGAGTATTCTGAAAAGTTAGAAGAAATAATTGCTGATGAAAATGCTGGTATAACGAAATGCAGGGACATTTTTACATCTGTGCGTTCGCCAAACGAAGCTGCCGAACTGAGAGGGCAGGTATCCCGTTACCTTGAATCTTATCCCGACCACCCTGGTTTACTTATGCTACGCTCTCTTTCCGAAATTTCTTCAAGAGACAAGAACACCGAGGTAGCAAAACAAAACTTTATTGCCTCGATATCTTCCGCTCTGACAAACTACGGGTTAGGTAATGCTATCGTTTTTGGATTTGCTACTTGGGCTGTTTCAAATATTGCCAGTCGTGATGTAAAATTAGCCAAAGAACTAATTATTGAACTTTTAAAAGCTTATCCAAATCGTGATTTCGCGAGAGGGCTTATTGGTCAGTTGCCAACTACTCTCGGTAACATACCGGCGTGGTTCCTTTTGGCAAAACTTCACCAGAATTGTTACTCTTTGATTATCAAAAAAGGAGGTTGAAATGGAACAAGAGGCACGAATGTTTTTGGAAGCGGAAGAAACCGCCGAAAAAATTGTCCAAAATTTAAAACAACTTCATAATGAGATTACATCTTATCAGACAGCAACAAAGGAACTTGATGCTGTTCGTCAGCGACTCTCAGGTCTGATTGAATCAATAGAAAAGGTTGCGAGTGGTAGCTATGAAGTTATCAAGATCTTAAAGGAGATTGGTGGTCCGGAAATCTTGAATAGGATTACAAATGTAGAGAATAAGGTGAGTGAAGAATCTGCCAACCAGTCGAAAAATCTGAAAAATCTAAAAATACTAATTATCCTAACTCTTACAAGTTCAATAATAGCAATCACTGTTGGAATAATAGCACTTTTAAAATGAAAATAGAACTGTAACTTACATGAACAATTTCAATTAGTTTAAGAGGTAAAATGCCAAAAGTCCTTTCAATTGCATCCAGTTACTCAATTCAACCCGAGGAAAAATTGGTTACCGTTTCCAGGATTAAGGACTCTTCGTGTCCGTATCGTTATTTCAAGGAATATGTTGAGAAACCGAAAACATCAAAACCGTTTGAGAGCATAGAAGTTGGTATGGGGCAATTTTTCCATTCTTATGTGGAGAATCATTTCAAAAGAATCCTCGCAAGAAATAGTTTAATTTCACGATACGATACTCTGGATATTGATGACCTCATTACAAAATTTCGGCTTTCTTTTATTTGGGAAGGAGGCATTAGAAAACCCTACAAAATAGTTCGTTACACATATAGTCTTGAAGATTTTATTTCAAGATTAGAAAATAGTGCAAAAAATTTTAATCATTTTTTAGTTAAAGATTTAGTAAACCATAATATAAAATCTATTGAAGGAGAATTACAAATAAAAACCGAATCATATTATATAAGAGGTAAGTATGATTTGATTACAGAAAGTCCAAATGGATCATTCGTTTTATGGGATTGGAAGACTGGACGGGCTCCAAAGCCTGAATATTATGAAGATTTTATCAATCAACAAATCCAGCTAGGTATTTATGCGATTTGGATGGGATATAAATACAATATGGAAAATGTTAGAGGTACTGCAGTATTTCTACGCGATGAATTCGAAATCCTATCTCAGACTTTTACTTATAGCGTTGTAAAGGATGTTTTGCAATATACTAATTCCTGGCGGCAACGAACAAATGAACAGACAAAATATCCACCAATTTTGAACAACCTATGTGATTGGTGTGGTTGGAATCCTATTTGTCCAGCTTATTCAAGCCAATTGTCTTCAGTTGAAGTGTCGTCGGGAACTTCACCCGATTACTATTCAAATACACGATCTACAAAGTACACCAAAAGACGTTGCTTCATTGCAACCGCTGTATTTGAGAATGTGGATGCACCCGAGGTTATTTTACTTCGATTATTTCGTGATAAATACCTTTTGCAAAACTGGGGAGGTAGAGCCATGATTCGTGTTTACGAATGGATAGGTCCAATTTTAGCAACGATCATCGGTTGGCAAGAGTTCGAAAGAAGTATTGTCAAGGAGATACTTCAACTCCTTATTCTACCTCTCATCAGGCAGTATATGGAGACGCGTGCATCAAGTTCAAGGGACAGTTGAAGCTGCCCCGAAAACATTAGGCAAACGGTAGCCAGCTACAAGGCAAGCATTGGCGGTCAAACACATTCTAATGCATGTGTTTTGAATGAGACGGGCCGCGTACCTTATATGTTATTTATATAAAGGGGTCAATTCTTGAAATATAAACTTAATATCTGACACATTTAAAAATGAGTCGGCAACTGCAACTAACACAGCATAAAAGGTTCGTCCCGATAAATCGGGGCTTACCCAAATTTTTGCTTCGCAAAAACTTCTTTTATGCTGGGAATGTTATCGGAAATTGCAAGAGAGGAGGATATGGCGGTCATGAATAAAACAATATTGGGTGTCACAATTGAGTGTATTGAAGGAGATATAGCATCGCAGACAGGGATTACTGCTGTTGTGAATGCAGCAAATGCTCAGCTTAGGATGGGGGGAGGAGTAGCGGGTGCAATTCACCGTGCTGCTGGTCCCGGACTTGAGGAGGAGTGCCGTCCATTAGCCCCAATTAAACCTGGGGAGGCAGTTATCACTGGTGGGCATAATCTTCCAAACCGTTATGTCATCCACTGCTTGGGGCCTATTTATGGTATGGATAAGCCGGAAGATGGGCTTTTGGCAAAATGCTATCGTAATGCATTGCAGCTTGCCGAACAACACAAGATAGAATCGATTGCTTTTCCAGCCATCTCCACCGGTGCATTTGGTTATCCTGTAGAAGATGCTGCCGATGTGGCGTTTAGAACTATTGAAGAGATGATTCCGAAGCTAAAATACATCAAAAGGATTCGATTTGTGCTTTACAGTGCCAGGGACCTTGAAATTCACGAAAAAACATTGTCTCGCATTATAAGTCAGAAGCCCAAGAGGACATGAAGTAAGATGCAATTTCCGATAACACAACATATACGGCTCACTTTTGTTCGTCAATTTTCTTAAAAAAATCACTCTGACCCTATTTTTCTTGGCATTGACGCCTACAATGTCGCTAAAAGGGATTGATTGAGGGTTGGACAGGCTTTGTAAAAGAGAAACGCAAAGAAAAAAAGCTTGACAAGGGTGGGGGCTTGTGATATAATTTTATTGAAAGAATAAAGCACAAGGTTAGTGCTTAAAGGAAAAGGACAAAGGCGTTCGCGAGAACGCCTTTTTTATTTTATAACCCTTTTCCTTTCAATGTTAGAAGAACAGGATAAAGGCGTCCTTTTTGGTAGCAAGGTTTGCTAAGAGGGGCGTCTTTTTTTATGGAACAATGGCGTTCTTTGCCAATATTTTGGCGATAGAGCGCCTTTTTTATTTTCAGGGCAGAGTATTGCCGAGACGGTGTCGTTATGGAACGGATACCTTTCGATGAACAGATAAAGGCGTTGTCAAAGATAAGTAAAGCCATAGCTTCGGATTTGTATTTGGAAGATATCCTTCGCCTGATAGTCGCTGTCACTGCGGAGGTGATGGGCTCAAATATCTGTTCACTGATGCTTATTGATGAGAAGAAGAACGAACTTGTTATCAGGGCGAGCCAGAGTATCAGTGAGGAGTATAACAAGAAGCCTCCCTTAAAAATAGGAGAAGGTATTGCCGGAAAAGTTGCCAAAGAGAATAGGCCCATAGCTGTCAAGGATGTTACTAAGGAGAAGGAGTATAAATACAAAGATATAGCCAGGAAGGAAGGGCTCTGTTCTCTCTTATGTGTTCCTCTTGCGGTGAAAGGTAAGGTTATAGGTGTCATCAATTGTTATACCTCTAAGCCATATAAGTTTACTGAGACAGAGATTAATATTTTGACTTCAATTGCTAATCAGGCGGCTGTGGCTATTGAGAATACTGAACTTATGGTGAAGAGCAGGGTGATTCAGGAGGAATTAGAAGCGCGTAAGAGAATTGAGCGGGCTAAGGGGATTTTGATGAGAGATGAGGGTTTGACAGAGGAGAAGGCTTATCTGAAGCTTCAGAGATATAGTATGGACCATAGGAAGAGTATGCGTGAGGTGGCTGAGGCAATTATTTTGGCGGAGGAGATGAAGAAGGAAGAATAGAAAGGAGGAGAAGATGACTTTTAGTAAGCCGAATGCGAGTTCTGCGACGAATACTAAGAATAGGGTGAGTCCATCACCTTGTTCTGGGTTATGTGTTGTGTGTTTGGATGGTTGTATAGGTTTTTGTGAGGTGGCAAAATCTGGCATCAGGGGAAGGGAGCTTATCTACCCTCAACCTTATGGAAAAGTTGTTGCTGGTTCTGAGAAGGACTATCCCATAGACTTTTCTCACTTCAATATACAAGGGACATGTGTTGGCGCTATTGGAGTAGAAGCAGACCCTGATAAAGCTACCTTTCCCGCTGTTAGCGTTGCGACAGAATTGGGTGGGAAAAACAAAATTAAGTTAGATGTGCCATTCTTTACAGGCGCCTTGGGCTCAACCGATGTAGCGAGAATTAACTGGGAAGAGAATGCTGTGGGCGCAGCTATATCAGGAACAATAGTTGTTGTAGGTGAGAATGTCTGCGGGATGGACCATAGGGCTGAATTTAAGAATGGCAGGATAGTCAAGTCACCAGAAATGGAACGGAGAATCAAAACATATAAGAGATGGCACAATGGTAACGGAGCGATAGTTGTCCAATATAATGTTGAAGATGGAAGGCTTGGTGTTCCAGAGTATGTCCTGGGGTTAGGTGTAGAGGCGATTGAGCCTAAGTGGGGTCAGGGAGCCAAAGATATAGGAGGAGAAGTAAAATTGCCTTCGATAGAAAGGGCCCTTGAACTCAAGAAGAGGGGCTATATCGTTTATCCTGACCCGGAAGACCCTGTGACAGAGACAGCCTATGAAGAGGGGGCTATCAGAGAATTTGAAAGACATTCGAGACTTGGCATGGTGGAAGAAGAAGCGTTCTACAAAGAAGTGGAGCGGCTGAGAAAACTTGGATTTAAATACATTACCCTAAAGACAGGCGCATACCGACCAGCCGATCTGGCGAGAGCAGTCAAGTGTGCATCCAATGCTAAAATTGACTTACTTACCGTAGATGGAGCGGGTGGTGGAACCGGGATGAGTCCCTGGAGAATGATGAATGAGTGGGGTATTCCGACGGTTGAGTTAGAGTGCCTGCTGTATAAGATGTTAAGAAGAATAGATGAGCAGGGTAAATATGTTCCTCCCGTAGCAATAGCCGGAGGCCTTGCGCTGGAAGACCATATTTTCAAAGCCATAGCGTTGGGCGCACCTTATGTTAAGGCTGTATGTATGGGTAGAGCGACGTTTGCTGCGACGATGGCTGCCAAAACAGTAGGTAACCTTATAAAGGAAGGCAAGGTTCCTGTAGAGTATAAGAAATATGGCGATACAGTAGAACAGATTTTTGTTGCCGCTGAAACATTAAAGGCAAAATATGGAAAAG
>Ga0315289_10009304_pt1 | contig 14154 bp, 12 predicted proteins | sample YL17G11_40_MG_FD_203452 | JGI IMG/M metagenome (GOLD analysis project Ga0315289, IMG submission 203452) | Sediment microbial communities from Yellowstone Lake, YNP, Wyoming, USA - YL17G11_40 | ecosystem: Environmental > Aquatic > Freshwater > Lake > Sediment | place: USA: Wyoming | collected...
TTATTCTGCTGGATGATGTTGATGGTCTGGGTCAGGTCATCGATTGACATTGGTGCTTTTCCATCAGGCCAACGCCTGGCCCAGTCAAAGTCGATCGCGATCCAATCCAGCCCCAGGCCGGCAGCCGCAGTGATAGATGGGGTCAATTGTTTGCCGTTCAAATCAACTCGTGCTCCAAATCCGAACTTAGGCGAGTCAGGCATCCCGCTGGTTGTGTGTCCCAGGGTGGGTATCGCAATCAGGATGATGAGAATAAGAGAAATATCCAGAAATGTCACACGACTCGGCATAGATGATCTCCTACAGGAAAGCGACCTACCAGGTTGATATACCGATTAATCCCAAGAAAAGTCCGATAGCAAGACCGATGCCTGACCAGATGAGCAATTTTATAAAAACCGTTGACCATATCACGCGTGTAGTAGCATTTAGAGCACGACGGACATAGGGGATCAGTTGTTGCAGTCGACCCATACCATGGATGGCGATATTCCAAAAGACAATTTCGATATGCCCCCATGGTCCAGTATTTGGGTTCGCTATATTTATCCTGACCAGGTCGCTAACTAGGAAGTAAGTTTGATACATAGAAGATGCCATACATAGAAGAAGGTAGGTTATTCACCGTGAGGTGGTGATTTTGAGAATCTTTCCTTGTAAATTGACCACAACCCGCACCAGGCGAGGGATAATGTGTCCACCGGGGATTTCAACGGAGCTTTTATAGGTAAGTAAATACGTGGATGGTGCGCTCTCATCTACAGTCTTTGGGGGTACCTGGGCGCGAACTTTAGGCCGATTCCCCGCTACCTCAGGAAACTTACGGTAAATTTGCTTTGTTATCGAGTCTACAATTTTCGGGTCAAGCATGTGACACCATGCGATATTGGGTATATTTGGTCAGGCGATTAATTAACGGTTGCGCCGTAAGAAGGCAGGCAAATCCAGCTGGTTAGGAGAGGCAGTGGAAACGGGTTGAGGTGTGGAAAGTGTAGCCCTAATCCTGGGTGCCTTATCTGCGTTGGTTGCAGTCTTAAAACCAGGGAGTGTCTCCTCCATCGATGCACCTAAGCCAGTAACAATTAAAATTGCCTGGACTCGATCCTGTAAACGGTCATCACGGGTCACACCCATGACAATCTCTGCATCTGGGCCAGACTGATGTTGGAGATGGGTCAGTGCAGCTTCAATCTCGTAGAGCGTCAGGTCATCTCCCCCGGTGAAATTAACCAGGATACCTGCAGCATGGTCAATGTATATGTTTTCCAGGAGGGGGTGATGTAAGGCTTGCTCGATGGCTTTTTTTGCTTTGTCTTCCCCTTCACCCTGCCCAATTGACATCAACGCACCACCCCCCAGCTTCATAACATGGCGGATGTGAGCGAAGTCAACGTTGATCATGCCCGGTTCAGTGATTAACTCAGTAATGCCCTGGACAGCCTGGCGAAGCACGTCATCAGCCAGGCGAAAGGCCGTTTCAAGGGGCAGGTTGCGTGGAGCGACATAAAGCAGTCGGTCGTTCGGGATAGCAATGAGCGTGTCGGTGCTGGGACGGAGGCGAGAAATCCCTTCCATTGCGTTGCGTTGGCGTTGGCCTCTTTCGAATGAAAATGGCATGGTCACGATGGCGATAGTGACGGCTCCCAAGGCGCGCGAGATTTTTGCTGCGATGGGTATTGAACCAGTGCCGGTCCCTCCGCCCATGCCGGCAGTCAGGAAGACCATATCGGCACCCTGCACCGCAGCCGCAATTTCACGATAGCTTTCCTCAGCCGCGGCCTGGCCAACTGAGGGAATACCGCCAGCACCTAAACCACGCGTCAGTTTAGGGCCAATCTGTATTTTCACTGGTGCCAGGCAGTTTTGCAGTACCTGACGATCTGTGTTTGCTGCAATAAAATCCACACCTGTCATGTCCAGCTCAATCATCCGGTTGATGGCGTTTGTCCCACCGCCTCCTAAACCGAGTACCTTCAACACAGGCTTATGGATGGTCATTGAGATTGAATTATTGGCAGCCTCTTGACCACCAGGTTGAGCATTTGTGTCATAAGTTTCGATCATGGATTTCCTTCCTTGGATCGCCTTATTGAGAATAAGTCAACTTACAGGGTTGCCAGGGTTGTTGCAATATTTGTTCCATCACCACTGATGCGCTCAACGATACAACCGGCACTGATCAATTTATCGATGTCTTCATCTGAGAATGACAGCCCTCCACCGACAACTGTAACGCGTTTAGCTAATAAAGCTTCGTCGAGTGAGAAGCCAACTGTTGGATAATGTTTTTTGACAAATGGCCGGATGACATCCAGGTGCCAGTCAGCCACACCCCATTCATAAGTTGGGAGGAGCAGGTAATGCGAAATAGGGTGATCCATGGACCGTGATACTGTCGGTGTGTCATTCGAAAATGATGGCGTAAGCTGCCGCTCCGCGATCCATTGGCGTAAAGCGCCAACAATAGGGAGGTTTTGCCCTTCGGGTTGGAACCAGGCTTGAGATGCATGGGGATCCCCAGGAGCAACAGACAGAAGCCAGAAGTTGCAGGCTAAGACTTCAGGAGGTACTGGCTCGAGTGGATCACACTCTGATGCGATGGGCGATATGGTTTGAACTGGGCATACCATACGCTGCGCTATGGTCATATTCTTTTGAGCGTGGATAACCTCATCAACGATAAGCCAATTTTGGTCACCATGATCACCGAGACGGCTACCGGCACCGATTAATATGATAGGGCTTGGCTCGTGAAGCACCGCCTGAGCAATGGTTAGATACCAATCAAAGATACGAAAACCGCGTTGATCTTCTTCGTTAGCCGGGGTATGATAAGGGCGAGCACCAGGCCACCGCTCAGGTCCTCCAGCTCCCCAGTTTAAAGGCTTATTATCGGTCCAGGCATAAGCTCCTAGAACCAGCTTTTCTAATAGTTGCAGGTGACCGCGTCGTTGAATGCCTTGTAAAGAAGCACGTAAGAATGCGGTGTCCCAATAGTCACCCCCGGGTTCAAGTGGTGGAAAAACGGGAATAAGATCATATTTTAGAGCTGTTTCGGCCAATGGCAGGTATATGTCCAGGAACCGTTCAACCAGATTATTCTGAGCCCAGGATGTTGGACCCCAGGCAGTACGAAGGTTCGGACGATCGAACATAGCCACATACTTGATCCCCCACCGGGTATAAGTATTAAATAGCAAGCTTAGTTCGTTGATTTGTGGGCATTGATCAGGTTGAATATGGAAATGTAAGACGGGTTGGATGCCGGATTCTAGAAGCCCGCGCACAAAAGCTTCTGGGATAGCCCGGTCAGGTGGGGCGACCAGGGTGATCCAGGAGGCGCCCAAAGTTCGCAATTCGGGTAACCAGGCGCACAGGTCGCTTTCACGGTAGTGAAGTGTATCGGGATAGTAGTGGAAACCCAGGCGGGTGTTGATGAATGATGTCGGGAAGGGGTTCATTGAGGCCCTCCAATATGGTCTTAAAGGATTGGTGCAAGACTTATGCCAAACGCCTTCCCTGTTATCTACTCTTGATTTTACAAATCAGGTAAAATATTAAGTAAGAGTTGTTGCTATAGCCGTGACAAGATGATATACTTGCCAAATGGGGGGTGAACAGCTCATCTGAAGAAGGGCGATGTAACCGGAGGGTGAACGAGCGATCCAAAGCCATGGCAGGAGTGGGATGGGTAATATGAAATGCTCCAAATTAAGCTTTATCATTGCCTCTATATTCTTTGTCCTGGCGACAGCCGCTTGTTCTAAAAAGGCTGCCACCCCGACAGCTAACCCGGCTTTGGGTATCTATTCGGTTGATCTACGTTTTGAAGAGTGCTATAAATACCTGGGGGGAGAAGATAAGCTCGGTGTGGCGATTACCCCTATTTTTAGACAGGGTGGGATCCTTTACCAATACACTAAAAACGTGCTATTGAAATATGATCCCGAGGCACCTTCTATTCAGCGCTGTCAATTAGTACCGTTGGGTTTACAGTGGGGTATCATGACCCCGAAGGAACCAAAACCGGAAAAAGGTGATGCGATCTATGCGAATGGCCATGTTGTTTGGGATGAAGTAGCCCCATACTATGCAAAGTATGGTTCAAGTATTATCGGCCTGCCCTTGACCGATGTCCATTACAATTCAGACCCAAAAAAAATACGCTATGAGCAATATTTTGAAAATATGGGCTTTTATCGGAATGTAGATGAGCCGCGCGGGACGGTTCACCTCATGCCATATGGGTCTTGGATGTGTGCAAAAGGTTGTGTTTACCAGGTCAGTGAAGCTATTCCGGAGAGGCTGCCCGCTTTGCCCAGCGAGGAGGCGTTACGACTGGCTGATGAATACATTCAAGAATCAGCTAACCGCTTGGGTCTGGATATCACAGGTTACCCGCTAACAGCAGTTTATGTAGCCCCCGATGGAAAATATGAAAAAGTATATGAGAACGTAGTCCTTGTCTCAGATCCAGAAAGCCCGGCCCGGGTGTATTTCCGTCCTATAACCCAGAGTTTAGGTATCCAACCCGGGAATCCGGTCCCGAAGGGTGATGAACAAGGTTCTTATTTCTTTCCGGTCAAAGATGAGCTTGGATACAATGTTCGTGGCTATTTTATGGACTATATCACGGCGCATGGGGGTATGGAGAATTCAGGCATGCCAATCAGTGAGGAGATCCGAAAAAGCAATACGATCTCTCGCCAGTGCTTTACCAACCTCTGCCTGGATTATCAGCGGGATGCCCCGGAAGGATTTCGAATACGCCCGGCCGGGTTAGGTTATACCTATAAGGACCTCAATCTTAACTCCCCCAAAGTTACCGCCAGTCCTACCGCTACGCCCTCTATGCGAACAATCAGTCTCCAGGTCTGGGAACGCTACCCTCTGGTTTCATCTAAACAAAACCAGGAAATTGGGGTTGCTATCTTCGAAAATAATATACCCTTACCAAAAGTGGACTTCCAGCTGATCTTGAATCTTCCTGACGGTACTCAACAAACTCATTTGATGGAGGCCACCCGTCAAAATGGGCAGACATCGTTTAAACTGGACCCAATCTCAGCCCCAAATGGTACCCTGGTACCCTATCAGGTCTGTATGCTGGGTCTGCCAGATATGCGTTTCTGTGTCAGGGAAAGTTTTATTATTTGGGATAACCCATAGATTGTCTCAATCTTGAAAACAGCGCAGGTCTGCCAGTCTTATTATCGGGCAGACCTGCGCTGTTTAAGGGTATTTAGGATGATGATCTCACCATCTCGGTAGGTGAGACAAATCGAGGCAAGGATCATCACAGAACAGCATGGCGCTTTCAATAACATGCTGCAATTCGCGGATATTACCCGGCCAATTATGAGCCATCAAAGCTTGCATCGCCCGAGGTGTGATATCGATAATATTCACACCCATCTTGGCGTTGTTCTGCCGGATAAATAGTCCCACCAATTCGGGTATATCCTCATTACGCTCACGCAGAGGTGGTAAGGCCAAGTCAACGACCTTAAGACGATAGTATAAATCCTGACGAAACTTATTTTCATCCATTAAAGTTTTCAGGTCACGGTTAGAAGCAGCCAGTATTTGGACATCAACATGGATTAGATTTGTGCCTCCAACGCGCCGGAAGGAGTGTTCATCAATCGCCCTAAGCAACTTGGCTTGAATATCGACCGACATGGATGAAATTTCGTCCAGAAAGAGGATTCCGCCATCGGCGACTTCCATTAGACCCAGCTTGCGTTTTTCAGCTCCTGTAAAGGCTCCAGGCTCATAGCCGAATAGTTCCGACTCCCAAACGGTGCTTTGAATTGCGCCGCAGTTGATCGGTATAAAAGGCTTATTGGCCCGCGGGCCCATGGCATGGATCTCATTGGCTAGTACATCCTTGCCAGTCCCGGTTTCTCCGGTAATCAATACCGATACGGATTTTTCGGCCGCGCGTTGGGATTGCTGGAGCAAAGTTTGCATAGCCTGGGTCTTGCCAACAATGAAATCGGTCTGTTGGTGCTGGGTCTGCCGGATATGGGCTAACTCCCGGCGCATGGACACAATTTCTTGAGCCCGTTGGATGGATTTTTCGAGTTGAACCAGCCGGATCGGTTTTTGTAAGAAGTCGTGGGCACCATTTTTCATCGCATCGACCGCCATTTCGATATCGCCATGAGCGGTGATGATGATTATTGGCGGTCGCATGGGAAGATGAGCAGTCTCCTCGAGTAAGCTTGGGCCATAACCATCATCCAGTTGGACATCCAACACGATGATATCGGCACTACCGCGCCGCACATATTCCCTAGCCTCGGCAAGTTTCGCAGCCTCGATCACCTCATACCCACGGGACGAGAGGAAATCATGGATGAAACGACGTGCATTTTCTTCATCGTCAACAATTAATATCGTAGCGCTCATAATCCCTCTATAAAATTATATAGTGATAGGAGTTCCTTAGTGAGATATTACTATCATTCACTCGCTTCTGAAACGGATTGTGGCTTTACTGCAGGGAGTCTGACCTGAAATATTGTACCGCCCGGTACGCTGTCAAATTTAATCGTGCCTTTGTGAGCTGTAACGATCCGTTTGGTGATTGCCAGTCCTAATCCTGTACCATTTTTCCCGGTTGTAAAGAAAGGTTCAAATATCCGATCCCGATTTTCCTCCGGGATACCGATGCCAGTATCAGAGACGCTCACCTCAATCTGTTCATTCTCGCCATCCGGCATGATGGGTTGTATTTTTAATGCCAGAGTACCACCGTGATCGCTCATCGCCTGGATAGCATTGGTGATAAAATTCGTAAAAACCTGTTCAAGGGCACGTATATCCCCATGGGTGGGTGGTAAATCTGTTGCAACCTGGAGATGAGCCTGGACTTTGGCACGGGTCAGGTGGAGCCGCCAGCGGTCCAGTAAACGCTGCATCATCACCCCCAGATCCACTGGCTCCATTTTGTATTCAATGGGGCGTGCAAAGGAGAGCACGGATTTCATTTGATGATCCAGGCGGTCACAATCCTGTTGCAGCCGTGCTATCACCTCCTGGTTGGGATCTTCGGCTGGTATATTTACCGCCATCAACTGCAGGCCTGTGCTGATATTATTTATAGGATTGCGTACCTCGTGAGCAAAGACGGCCATCAACTCGCCTAAAAGTGCACGCTGTTCTAGTTGTTGGGTGCGGTTACGGAGTTGCTCCTCCTGGCTAAGGTCTTGAATTAAGAGAATCCAGCTCTCAAGATGTTCTGAATCGGTCAGTGGTGCGGCACGGATTTGAGCAAGGAAAGACCGTCCATCCCTCCGGTATAGAGTGATATTCCCCAGGTTATAGGTGTAACCTTCGTGTTGAACTGCCATCAACGTTGGGATCAGGATTTCTGCGCCGATCAGAATATTTTCAACAGGATGGCCCTTCACCTCACGGCAGGCGTAACCTAAGGTTAGCTCGGCGGAGGGATTCATATCTAGAATAGTTAAATCAGGGGAGATGATAATGATGCTGTCCTGGGCGGCATCTTTTATGATCGTGCCAAGGTTGATATATTTTTGTTGCTCTTCTAATATACGACTCAGGTTCGTCGTCAGTGCGCGTCCCTGGATGATGGTCGTCAGGTGGGTAGCTAGGATATTGAGCGTAGGCAATATCGTATCGGAGGGGCTTATTTGGCAGCCAGCGATGACAACGAGACCAATCAGAGCATTGGATTGTCCCAGGGGTGCTGAGGCCACATAGGACAAATTGCTGGTACGAGCCATCCGATGCAGCCCAGAGGCAGATCGCCTTCCTGGAGTCCACAAGGTGGGAGTCTGTAGATTTGTTAAATCCTGTGAGGTGAGGTGGTCTGGGAGGAGCTCAGTTGATCCATAGGAAGCTAGCCGATGTAAGATAGGGTTTTTACCATCCGCCTGAAAAACAACCAGGACAGCTGCACTTGTCATTGCGCTACCGGCCTGTAAGGCCAGGTGGAGGGCGGTATCCAAATTTTCCTGTTGTGGGGCATTTGCCAGGGTTTCGTGAGCTGACCAGAGCTGTTGCTGGCGCCGCAGGTCAGCCAGCCTTAGCTCACGCTCTTCAACAGGTTCAAGGGCAACTAACACCCATTTGGACTGTGCATCTAAAGCGGTTGGTGTGATTTGCACTTCCACCTTAGACCCACCATGGCGAGTCATGACGATATCCCAATATCGGGCACGTCCGATAAGCTTTTTGAGAAAGGTTTTATCGATTAATGATGGAAATAGATGCTTGAGGTTGAGATCTATTAATTCAGCTCGCGTATAAGCGGTCAGTTCTGTTGCTTTGGAATTAGCGAGAAGGATGCGGTTATCCTGGGTAGCAACCAAAAGCACACCCCATGGGAGCAGGTCAAGCAACGGTTGGATCTCAGCCAGCCCTGGTGAAGACTGCTTATGGAATGATAGGGCTGAGAAACGTGAGGCGTTGCTCATCAGTTGGGCAAGAAATGCTGACGCAAATGGGCAGGCAAAATTCCTTCCATCGCCCGGTATTTTGCGACGGTGCGTCTGGCTACCGGGTAACCCTGTTTAGCCAATAATTCAGCAATGTCACTATCACTGAGTGTGGTTGTCGCTTGATTGATTATTTGTTTTAGCGCAGTACGAATACGCAGACTGCGGTCGAAAAACATCGCCATAGGTACGATTTTACCATTGGGAAGTTGAACCGCTTTGTCAGAAACCGCTCGTGAAATCGTCGATTCATGAACCCCTAATTCCTTAGACAAGCGAGCACGCGTAATAGGCATAAGATAAGCATCACCTTCAAGGATAAAATCACGCTGAAGGACAGCCAGACGATGTGCCAGGCGGACTATGGTATTGTTGCGTTGCTGGATGCACTTGACGAATAATTCGGCCTTTTCCAGGTCCGATCGCCACTGATCGCTCTTATCAGCTGGGGCTTGACGTAGCGCTTCTCGGAAGAGAGGGTTGACGCGTAGGACACCGAAAAGAGGCATAGCGATTTCAACCACCAGAGGGCTGTCTTCATCATTTGTCAGCCGCGAGATTATCAAATCCGGGAAATGGTAAGTATCTAATGGACTACTTGCCTTTTGATGGACCTCACCCCAATGGGTGCGAGCAGGAAAAGGATTCAGGTTATTTATAATAAATTGCGAAATTTCCTTGGCCTGTAATGAAGAAATGCCCAGGATATTACCCAATTCTTCATAGCGATGACGGCTGAGAAGGCTCATACCCTGTTTGATCGCCTGTATCGCCAGAGGTGGTATTGAGCGTGATTCACTTAGCACTTCCAGTTGTACAAGTAGAGCATCCTGCGGTGTAGGTGATCCCACACCCACCGGCTCAGCGTGCTGTATCATACGTAAGACTTTCTCTACCCGTTGGAGAGGGACATGATGGTAGATGCTGATCTCGCTTAATGGAACTGACAGAAGGCCGTCCTCGTCCAGGCTGGTCAGGATGTGGGCTGCCAGAGGGCGGTCCTCTGGTTGGAGTTCAACAGCTACCTGGTGTAGTACATAATGGGGGAGGTCTTCAATTTCTGGAGCAAAGTTATCATCGGGAAGCTCTTCCGAGGAAATGTCATGATGATAAGGATGGAAATCCTCCCGAGGGGAGAGAAACACAATCGGTTGATCTGGCGATAACCGTTGAGGACGGCTGCACAATGGGCACGGGCTGTTACCCGGTAAAGGCCGATGACAGGTCGGGCAGCGCCGGCTTTCAACGAGCTCTAGTGCTGGATTCGAGGCCAGTTCACCCTCAATTTTTTGGCGCAGCTCGATTACTGTCAAACCAAGTAAGGTCATGGTTTGTGCCAGGTGTGCAGTTGTGAGTGGTCGTAGGGTATGGCTTTGACTTTGTATAAGCATATTCCACCTAAGTATAGCGTGTTTTACTAAAGTTGCAAGTTTTATGCCTATAGAAATTTCGTATATCAATGGTGTAATATGTACCACCTTACAATTATCATGTCCCTTTTATGTTAAAATCAATAAGACTAACCGATAATAGCCACAAGGATGCACATCTATGTTCCGCTCTTTCTTCATATCCCTATCCAAAGCTGCCTGGGCTAAAAATATAATTACCGGTTGGTCATTTGCCTGGAGTATGGCATCACGTTTCATCGCCGGAGAGAAACTTGAGAACGCAATAACTGTTATCAAGACATTGAACTCCAAAGGCATCAATACCACCCTGGATCATCTTGGCGAAAACACTACGACTCCTGAAGAAGCTAGAAGGGCTACACAAGCGATATTAGAAATTCTAGACGCCATTGATCGCGCTGGAGTGTGTTCTAATGTCTCTTTAAAGTTAAGCCAGATTGGACTGTTGCTGGATAAGGCTCTGTGTGTTGAAAACCTGGCTGCAGTCCTTGAGCATGCGTCGATATTGAACAATTTTGTGCGTATAGATATGGAGGACTCAACCCTTACCCAAGCTACACTTGATGTCGTGCATCAGATGCACCTAAAAGGTTTTAAAAATGTTGGAACCGTTATCCAGTCTTACCTTTACCGCAGTGAAAAGGACATATGTAAACTGGTTGAAGAGGGTGTCAGAGTCAGGCTGTGTAAAGGAGCTTATAAAGAGCCAGCCGAGATCGCATACCCAAAGAAAAAGGATGTGGATGTAAATTATGACCACCTGGCGATGGTATTAATAGAGGGTTTGCTAAGCAATGGCTCACCCAAACTCGATCAGAACGGTAAGGTACCACCGCTTCTGGCTATTGCAACTCATGATACCCATAGGATATCCTTTGCTAAGTCCTATGCACAAAAAGTAAACTTACCTAATGATGCCATGGAGTTCCAGATGCTCTACGGTATACGCCGTGACCTGCAAGAACAGCTGGTCGCAGAAGGCTACCCGGTGCGTATCTATGTCCCATATGGCACCCAGTGGTATCCATATTTCATGCGGCGTCTGGGTGAACGCCCGGCCAATGTGTGGTTTATCGTCTCGAACTTTTTCCGTCGATAAGGATCGAATTCTCGTTTATCACTGCAGATTGATTTTTATTGTTTGATTTAGAAAGAAATGTCAAATACGAATAAACTCCCTTTATTCCCAATAGTGATCGTTGCTTTAGGGATTGTTTTAATAATCAGCGCAGGTGTTTGGTTGTTAAAGACTCCTGTAACATCACCACCGGTTACACCGACAGCACAACAAAATGTGATATCTGAGGCTGATATCCCGCGTGTAAGTCTGGCTGATGCGAAAGCGGCTCTGGACAGCGGTAGAGCAATCTTCGTGGATGTGCGCAGCCTGGAAGCTTATGCTCAAAGTCACATACCAGGCGCGCTATCGATCCCTGAAAATGAGATCGCTTCTCATCTAAACGAGCTCAAACGGACAGATTGGATCATTACCTATTGCACCTGACCGTCTGAAGAATCCAGCGCCCGTGCGGCGAGTATTTTTCTAGCCGATGGTTTCACAAAAGTAACTCCTGTTTTGGGAGGCCTTCGAGCCTGGATCCAGGCGGGTTATCCAACCACCCCATAAACACGATATGTCCGAGACTCCAGAACACCTAACTGAACGCCTGCGTAGCGACGGTGAGAGGGTGCAGGCTTTTTTTCGTAATTTAACCCCCGACCAATGGGAACGAGAGATATACTCCGAAGGTTCACGTTGGAATGTCTGTCAGATATTAGCTCATTTTGTCGTCTCTGAGCAAAGTATGACCCGGCTGGTAGAAAATATCCTGGATGGCGGCTCAGGCTCTCCTGAAGATTTCAATTTGGATGTATATAACGAGCGCCAAGTGGCCTCGTTAAGTAACGTGGCTGTTGATGGTTTATTAAACCAATTCAGCATATCACGAGGAAAGACTGCTGATCTGGTTGATAAGATTACCGAGCGGGATCTAACCCGCCAGGGCCGTCATCCCTTTCTGGGCATAGCGACTTTAGAGGATATCATCAAACTGATCTACCGACACAACCAGATCCATCTCAGGGATATCAAGAGAGTTCTTGGGAGCACTACATGAATAGACCAAGATTAACTCTTTACCTCCGTCTGATCCGGCCTCATTTCTTACTCGGTGCGATTCTATTATATGCATTGGGTGTAGGGATCGCTAAATACCTGGGCGTCACTATAAATTGGGGCTTATATATACTCGGGCAAGCCTGGGTAACGATGATGCAGCTTAGCACCCAAATGTTGAATGAGTATTTTGATGCTCCTGCCGATGTTGATAATCCGAACCGTACTCCCTTCTCCGGGGGTAGTGGTATCTTAGGTCCGGGAAAACTACCCAGGGCAACTGCTCTGTGGCTTGCTTATACATGCCTGGCGATTGTCGCCTCATTATCCGTGCTCCTGATCCGAGCAGTTGGTGCTGGTTGGCCTATTTTCTGGGTGATGACTCTAATCTTCTTGGGAGCTTTTTTCTACTCGGTCCCTCCGGTGCATCTGGCAGCTTCCGGTTATGGTGAACTGACAACCTCATTAATTGTCTCTAACCTAGTACCCGCCCTGGCGTTTTTACTACAAAAAGGGGAGCTTCACCGCTTGTTAGCGATGAGTACCTTCCCATTAACCGCTTTACACCTGGCGATGATGCTGACCATTGAACTACCGGATTATGCGACCGATGTAAAGCATGAAAAACGTACTTTGCTGGTGCGCTTGGGCTGGCAGCGTGGCATGACCATGCACAACATGCTCATTTTGTTCGCCTATGTATTATTTGGGGTGGCATTGGTCTTCCGTTTACCCCTCTCAATTGCCCTTCCTGTGTTTTTTACCCTGCCATTAGGACTGTTCCAAATCTGGATGATGTACCGTATCTCTGAGGGTGCTAAACCGAACTGGATCGCGCTGACAATGACTGCGGCAGCTCTTTTTGGGCTTACGGCATATTTATTAACCTTTGCTTTTTGGACGAAATAAAGCTTATTATCACTTGCATGACTGAATTTCTACAGCTTATCTCCCCTGCCGATGCTCTTAACCATTTGATGGAGAACTTACCGACTCGGCCTGTTAGCGAGGTGGTCGAGACGATCGATGCATTGGGTCGTGTGACAACCGATCCGGTCATTGCACCATATCCATTACCATCTTTTCCGCGTAGTACAGTGGATGGTTACGTTGTACGGGCTACGGATACTTACGGAGCCAGCGAAAGTCTTCCAATATATTTACATCTTATCGGCGAAATTCCCATGGGAGAACCATCCGGATTTGAGCTACTACCCGGGCAGTGCGCACTGATCCATACCGGAGGTATGCTGCCCAAAGCTGCTGATGCGGTAGTCATGATTGAACACACCCAGAGTTTGCAGGCAACCGAAGTGGAAATATCTCGGGCGGTAGCAATTGGTGAAAATGTTCTAAAAATGGGGGAGGATGTTATAACTGGTCAGGTCGTCATCCCGGCTGGAACCCGTCTGCGCCCTCCTGAAATTGGGGGATTGGCTGCCCTGGGAATCATGCAGCTTCAGGTAGCCCGAAGACCACGTGTCGGAATCCTTTCCAGCGGTGATGAAATAGTACCTCCCGGGACCGATATACAACCCGGACAGGTGCGTGATGTAAATTCTTATGCGCTCAGCGCCCTGGTGGTAGAAGCTGGTGGGGAGCCGGTACGGTATGGTATTATTCCAGATAAGGCCGATTTGCTATTATCCATGGCTTCGCTTGCCCTGGTTGAGTCAGACCTGGTGGTAATAACTGCCGGCTCGTCCATGAGCACCCGTGATCTAACAGCTACTGTTATCAATTCCCTGGGTAAACCGGGGGTGCTGGTGCATGGAGTGAATATCCGCCCTGGAAAACCTACTATCCTGGCAGTATGCAATAGCAAGGTGGTGATTGGTTTGCCGGGAAATCCAGTCAGCGCGCTGGTTATTGCGAAACTTTTCGTAGTTCCGGTGGTAGAATCCTTGCTTGGTTTGCAGCAAGTCCGCCTGCACCCATCGAAACGGGCACGGTTAAGTGTTAACCTACCGTCACAGGCAGGTCGAGAAGATTGGATCCCCGTCCGTTTAATCGACACCCCCAACGGTTACGAAGCCGTACCGATCTTTGGTAAGAGCAACCTGATTTTTACTCTGGTGCGCGCCGATGGGCTGGTATGTATATCACCGGATGCCACCGGTCTGAGTGCCGGGACAATCGTGGATGTTACTTTAAT
>Ga0315289_10009306_pt1 | contig 14151 bp, 12 predicted proteins | sample YL17G11_40_MG_FD_203452 | JGI IMG/M metagenome (GOLD analysis project Ga0315289, IMG submission 203452) | Sediment microbial communities from Yellowstone Lake, YNP, Wyoming, USA - YL17G11_40 | ecosystem: Environmental > Aquatic > Freshwater > Lake > Sediment | place: USA: Wyoming | collected...
TCGTACGTCAGGGCCAGCAGGGCGAGATGATCATCAACTACAAGGGTACGGTCGAAGGCGATTCCATGAAGGGCACTATGTCCATGATGGATCGCGAGATCGAGTGGACCGCGAAGAAGAAATAAATCTGGGGTCGGACCTCAGCATCTCGAACTAAATCTGTCACTTAGATTTACCTCGAGATGCAGCATCAGTTTGCCGGGTCCTGGAAATTGCGCTTTTTTTGCCCATTGTTTGTGGAGCTTCAGTATCGCCAATTAGGAGGGACCAATGATGAGCAAGCGGAAAGGCATGGATCGCAGGGACTTTATCAAGGCATCGGCCCTCGGTTTGGCCGGCGTGGGCACGACGCTTGTGGCGAAGCCGGCTCTTGCCGGACAGGCCGCGACGCCTGAGGCCCCGAAGATCAAGTCGTACCGGACGCTCGGCCGGACAGGGTTCAAGGCGTCCGACATCGGCATCGGGACGTCCCAGACCTTCCCGACTCCCGTCATCAGCGCCGCCCTCGACGCCGGCGTCAACTACTTCGACACGTCCGAGGGCTACGGCCGGGGCGCGGCCGAACGGAGCATAGGGGAGGCCATCAAGGGCCGGGATAGGAAGTCCCTCTTCATCACGACCAAGGTCCGGACCGACGGGCTCGCCGGCACGGCCGAGGTCGCCGGGAAGGTCCAGCAATGCCTGGAGCGGCTCCAGACCGATTACGTCGACTGCGTCATGATGCCGGGGCCCCCGACCGCCGAATCCGTCAAGAGCGAGGTCTATCACAAGGCCATCGAAGAGCTGAAGAAGCAAGGCAAGGTGCGGTTCTCGGGCATATCCAGCCACGGCAACCGGATGGCGGGCCAGGGCGAGCCGATGGAAAACGTCCTCCTGGCCGCGGTCGACGACGGCCGCTTCGACATCGTCCTCGTCGTCTATAACTTCCTGCAGAGGGAGGCGGGCGATAAGGTGCTCGAGGCGGCGGCCAAAAAGAACATTGCCACCACGATCATGAAATCGAACCCGCTCGGCCGCTATTTCGATATGAAAGCCCGCGTCGAACAAATGAAAAAAGACGGCCAGGCGATCGACGAGCGGATGCAGAAATCCATGGAACAGATGGAAGAGACGGCGAAGCAGGCCGAAGCGTTCATCCAGAAGAACGGCCTGAAGACGCCCGCGGAGATCAAAGCCGCAGCCCTCAAGTTCGTCTTGGCCGACTCGCGAGTCCATACGCTGAACCTGGCCTTCAACACCTTTGAAGACGTCCAGAACTGCCTCGCGCTTTCCGGTTCCGGACTGGGACAGAAGGAGCAAGGCCTGCTGGCCTCATTCGAGCGGGAGTGCGGCTCCCTCTACTGCCGCCACGCCTGCGGCGTCTGCGAGTCCCAGTGTCCGAGCGGCGTCCCGGTCAACACGATCATGCGCTACAACCATTATTTCGAGGCCCAGGGCAGTGAGAAGTTTGCCATGGAGAAATACGCCGCCCTCGAGACAGCCAAGGCCGACGCTTGCCGGACGTGCGCCGGGTTCTGCGAGAAGGCCTGCCCCTTCGGCGTCCCCGTCCGGACGCTCCTGAGCCTGGCGCACTCTCAGTTGACGTTGCCCTAGGAATCGCCGGTACGAACCGACTCTAAACACTCGGTGTATTCCCGTCGTCGGCCGCGGAGGGGCCTCGGGTATCGTCTCCGTCCGCTGCGGTGATACGTTCGCTGCCACCAACCCCCTTTTTTTAAACCGGGTTGGTGACGCTCAGTATGAACCCTGCGCATATCCCCGGGCTTAAGGCCGGGGAGTCGAATGGGTTTATTCTTTACGCCTTCCCGGGCCGAATCCGATGGGAGGAGTCCGCGTATCCGTCCCAGGAAGCCTAAATCACCGCTTTATGCTCCCTCCGACGACACCCTCATCCCCTGTTTCTAGCGGCCTCCTCTGGGAACGGTCCTGCGCGTTTTTCGTGGATTCGTGTCTGCACTCGAAAAACGTGATTAGGGGCGTGTCAGGGGACTGATCCTGTTGGTACGCGTCCCACTTCTTTATCCCCCTTTCCGCCTTGCCAAACAAATCTCCCTTTAATATGATGAGCCAGAATTACCCGTTGAGGAGGCAAGATGAAACACGCCCGTCGGACGATTATCGCCACGTTCTTGTTGATCGCCGCTTTCCTGCCCGCTTTCCTTTCGGCCCAGGCAACCCGGGCCGATTACGAAAGGGCGGCCGGGTTGAGGGCGAAGCTCCAGCCACTGGCCCTCGACATCGTCGACCGGGGAGGGTGGATCGGTAAGACCTCCCGCTACTGGTACAGGAAATCGGTCGTGGGCGGCAACGAATTCTGGGTCGTCGACGCGGCCGGCCACGAAAAAAAAGCGGCCTTCGATCACGCCAGGCTGGCGGCGGCCCTGGCCGCAGGTTCGGGCGAGAAGGTCGAGGGGCTCAGCCTGCCGTTCCAGACGATCACGTTCGCCGAGAACGAGAAGTCCATCGAGTTCGCGGCGGCGGGTTTCCGCTATTCCTGCGACCTGGCCAGTTACGAGTGTAAGAAGCTCGGGCCGGTCGAGCCGCGCGGCGGCCGGGGCGGCGGCATGACGATGTGGGAGCGGGGGCCGGCCCCCGAGGCCGCCTCCAAAGAAGCCAAGATTTCTCCCGACGGCAAATGGGAGGCTTTCATCCGGAATTACAACGTCTGCCTCCGGGACAAGGAGAAGAAGGAGGAGACGATCCTCAGCCGCGACGGCTCGGAGGGCGATTACTACACTTACGAATCCCTGTCCTGGTCGCGCGACTCGAAGAAGATCGCCTCTCTCCGTCTGCGCCGGGGTTACCACCGTGTCATCCAGTACGTCGAGTCGTCGCCGGCCGACCAGCTCCAGCCGAAATATCACGCCATGGAGTACGCCAAGCCGGGCGACGCCCTCGACGTCGAGCGGCCGGTGCTGTTCCTCGTCGACACGAAAGCGAGGGTCGAGGTCGACGACGCGCTCTTCCCGAATCCTTACGAGCTCGGGGAACTTTCCTGGCGCAAGGATAGCCGCGCCTTTACCTTCGAGTACAACCAGCGCGGCCACCAGGACTACCGGGTCGTCGAGGTGGACGGAACGACGGGCGCGGTCCGGTCCGTGGTGAACGAAGAGGCGAAGACCTTCTTCTGCTACAGCGGGAAGAAATACCGCTCCGACATCGACGACGGGAAAGAAGTCGTCTGGATGTCGGAGCGCGACGGCTGGAACCATCTCTACCTCTACGACGGCACGACCGGCACAGTCAAGAATCAAATCACGAAAGGGGAGTGGGTCGTCCGCTCCGTCGACAAGGTCGACGAGGAGAAGCGCCAGATCTATTTCCAGGCGAGCGGCACGATCGCCGGCCAGGATCCGTACTTCATCCACGCGTTCAGGGTTAACCTCGACGGGACGGACCTCGTCCGGCTGACGGAAGGAGAGGGCAACCACTCCGTCACTTACTCGCCCGACATGTCCTATGTCGTCGACACCTGGTCCCGCGTCGACCTTCCCCCGACGACCGAGATCCGGCGGGTCGCCGACAAGACGACAGTGATGACCGTGGAAAAGGGCGACATCGCCGGGCTTCTCAAGACCGGCTGGAAGGCGCCCGAGGTCTTCGTGGCCAAGGCCCGCGACGGCCGGACCGATATCTGGGGCATCATCATCCGGCCGTCGAACTTCAACCCCAAGAAGAAATACCCGGTCATCGAATACATCTACGCCGGGCCGCAGGGCTCGTTCGTCCCCAAGTCCTTCCAGGCCTATAACTCCATGCGGGCCCTGGCCGAGCTCGGATTCATTGTCAGCCAGTGCGACGGCCTCGGGACGAGCAACCGTTCCAAAGCCTTCCACGATTACTGCTGGAAGAACCTGGGCGACGCCGGGTTCCCGGACCGGGTCCTGTGGCACAAGGCCGCGGCCGCCAAGTACCCGTCCTACGACGTCTCTCGGATCGGGATCTACGGGAATTCGGCCGGCGGGCAGAACGCCCTCGGCGGACTGCTCTTCCAGCCCGACTTCTATAAGGCCGGCGTCGCCTCGTGCGGCTGCCACGACAACCGCATGGACAAGATGTGGTGGAACGAGCAGTGGATGGGCTGGCCCCTCGGCCCCGAGTACGCGGCGTCCTCGAACGTCGACAACGCCGGGCGCCTCAAAGGCCAGCTCCTGCTCATCGTCGGCGAGATGGACACCAACGTCGACCCGGCCTCGACCATGCAGGTCGCGAGCGCCCTGATCAAGGCCGACAAAGTCTTCGACCTCCTGGTCATCCCGGGAGGCGGGCACGGCATGGGCGGCGCCTACGGCGAGCGCAAGATGTTCGACTTCTTCGTCCGCCACCTCCAGGGCGCGAATCCGCCTGAGTGGAACAGGGGCAAGGCTACTCGGGATTGACCTCGACGAGATGTTTAAGCCGGCAAAGAGAGTGATTCCAGATCACGTCGTGGACAAAACCCGGAAAAAATAGCCTGAAAAGCCGCCAGAAGGACCGCGGGAGCGCGTTTGTCCCCCGTGGGAAATCGAAGGCGACGTAGATCGAAAGCGAACACGCGTCCTCGCCGATCGGATCGATGCCGAACACAAAGATCCCGTCCCTGGCGAAACCGTCGAGGACGCGGTACATGAGGAAACGGGTCCCGACGATTTTCTCTAGAGCCATGCGGAAGGATAAGAAACGGGGAGAGACGTCATAGAGGACGGTGCTGCCGAGTTCATTTGCGGCCCCGGATATCCGGCGGACAACCACGCGGCGGGTGCTGAAGAACCCGTTTTCGCCGTCGCCGAATCTGCCGAGTTCTTGGAGAACGCGGGCCCGGCCGGCCTTGATGCGGATCGAGTACATCCGCGCGAATTCCGGCCGCTGGAGAGAGGAGACCTCCAACGCCCGAAGGAATGACTGACGCTTTTCCTCGAAATCCTCCATGGCCACTCCCGTCTGGTAGCGGCCGATCCCTTGCCAGCGCAGTCCGAAAAGGCGTTCGGCAAGGGCGTTCCTGAAGGTCATGAGCGCCCCTCCCCAAAAAATCGTCCAGATCGCGGCGGGCTGGGCCATCGCCCATAGGATCTTGCTGTAGGAATCGTCTCCGCCGGCGATCTTCCACAGGACGTTGACGAGACGCCGCTTATTCCGGGCCTTCGACTTGAGTTCGGTCAGTACGGCCTGATAGACGATACGGCTCAGGACGGGGCGCGAGAAGGTCAGACGGCTGAGCGTGAAAACGACCTCGCCGAACCTGTTGTCCCTGTCAAACCGCCGGATGAACGGGGCGTAGCCTTTCATCAGGGCGGATCGGCCGATACCCTCGTTGAGAAGGCAATCGCTGAGCGCCTCAGCCGTCGTGTAGGCGGAGAAAATGCCGTCTTTGTACAATCGTGAGACGACGATGTCTCCGACCAGGGCGATACGGTCGCCCAGGAATCCCCGCGCCCGCTTCACGGTCATGTTCGGGAAGCAGAGGCAGACGGGTCTGAGCCTGGCGCCTCTGGGGATCAGGCGCTTGATGTGGGGGAGTTCGAGAAAGCGTTCGATGATGGCCAGGCGGTCGGACGGCTGGGCCGCATCGACGCTGGGGCCGAGCAAAACAATGGTGATCCATCGTCCCTTGGGTATCAACGAGGACATTTCGATCCGGAGGTCGCGCGAGCCGTACTGGACGAAATGCACCTCGGCTTTCAAGTGCCTCAGCGCCTCCTCTTCCGCCTGCATCTCGCAGATCAGGGCCCGGCGGACCTTCGGCGGCCTGAAGCCGGGAAGCGCTCCTTTGAGGGCCCTGAAGAACGGGTCCGTGGCGAGGTTCATCCCCGGCGTTTGGTTGACCCCGCTGGCGACGGCTACGAAATCGGCCTCGATCGTTTTGGATTCGCCGCCCGGGCGGGAGGGCTCCCCGTAGCGAACCGCCGGCTTGCCGCTCTTGCCGTAAGAAATATCCCGGGCCTCCCCGCAGATGAGCCGGGCGCCCTCGTTGACGGCCTGATCGAGCAGGAACGCGTCGAAATTCTCATACCGGGAGGGACGATTCTGGGGCCTCGTGCCGCGAAACACGGAGAGCATGGTCCTTCCCTTCGGGACGGGGAGCTCGAGGCTCTTCCAATCGCCGTGGACGATCACGGATTCGGCCTTCCCTTCGATGATCTCTTCGGGCAGATGAATGCCGTTCTGGTTCAAGATATCGAAGAGGTTGGGGGAGATGCCTCCGGCGCAGTAGTTACAGCCTTCGATGGTGTGAGCCGGGCAGGAGTCCCGGCCGCCGCTGTTTTTTTCGATGATGACGAGGTCCAGCGCTTTTCCGAGGGCCCGGGCTTTCCGCGCGGCGAGGATCGCGAAAAACGCCCCCGCCGGTCCGCCGCCGACGACGGCGAGGGTGGCGCCGTCCTGAAGAAAAACCGATCGAGAATCCGGCTGCCTAGCCCTTTCCGCCGGCGATATGGTCATCGAAGTTCTGGATGAACAGCGTTTCGGAATGATCACTGAGGTTGCCGATACACTCGTTTTTCTCGGCGATGACGGCCTCGACCACGTCGCGGCTGGAGATGATCCCGATCAGCCTCTCGCCGGCGAAGACCGGTAGGTGTCGTATGTGATGGACGGTCATCAGCGCCATGCAGTCCTCGAGAGAGGCACCCGGCTGGATGGTGATCATTTGTGAGGCCGGGGTCATGATGACCTCGACGGGGGTCTCGCGCGACGTCTTGCCCATGAGGACGACTTTACGCGCATAATCCCTTTCTGAAACGATCCCGACCACTTTTTTCGCTTTGTCCCTGACCGGCAGCGCTCCGATGTTCTTGTCGTTCATTAGCTTCAGGGCTTCGAAGACCGTGGCTGTCGATGGGATCGACCAGACTTCTTGATTATTGGCCGTGATAATATCCCCTGCGGTCTTCATGTTTCGCCTCCGTGGGTTTTCTCTTTAAATGATACTAATCCTATAAAGCCTATTTGTCAACTAGACAACGGAGGGTCATGATCCGCATTCGCATGATGTGCATGTCGTCGGAAGACGAACGTTACATCGCCTCGGGCTTTCCGTCCCTCGGCGCAAGCGCCCGCGGTGACCTAGCGTTCATTTTGTGACATAATGTGCCGAAAATTCGGCCATGCGGCGAGGAGACGATTTTGCGTAGGTCCCAGCCGTCTTTAACGATGATGGTCCTGGCCGCGCTCATCTCCGTTCCCGCCGCCCCGGCCTCCGCCCAGACCAGTAACCCCGACAGGCTCCAAGCCTTGCGCGTCGAGACACCCATCAAGCTCGACGGTGTCCTGGATGAGGAGGCGTGGGCGAAAGCCCCGCGTCTCTCGAATTTCACCCAGCGCGAACTCGTCGAAAACGCGCCGGCCACTGAGAAAACCGAAGTCGCCGTGGTCTACAACGGGAAAGAGCTGTACATCGGCATCTGGTGCTTCGATTCCCGGCCGGACCAGATCGTCGCCCAGAAAATGAAATGGGATTTTGACTACGGGACCGACGACAATTTCGAGGTCGTCATCGACACCTACGGGGACAAGAGGAACGCCTACTTTTTCGCCGTCAACCCTAACGCCTCCCAGGCGGATTCCCTGATCGGGGACAACGGGAGGAAGAAGAATTCCGACTGGAACGGGGTCTGGTACGCCGCCGCCACGAAAACCGACCAGGGCTGGTTCGCCGAGATCAGGATCCCATTCTCGACGCTGAAGTTCAGGGTCGCGTCCGAGCAAACCTGGGGCATCAACTTCGAGCGGAACATCTGCCACAAACGGGAGCAGGTCCTCTGGCAGGGCTGGTCGCGGGACTCGAGCATCCAGCAGGTCAGCCGGGCCGGCACCCTCGAAGGCCTGCGGGACCTCGCCCGGATGGGGATATTCGAATTCCGGCCCTATGCCGTCGCCGGAGTCGAGAAAGAGCGGGCCTTGGCGGCCGTCAAGCGGCGCGACCTCGGGCTTGATTTCAGCTACCTCGTCAACCCGACGGTCAAGATGGACTTCACCGTCAACCCCGACTTCGCCCAGGTCGAATCGGACCAGATGATCGTCAACCTGACCCGCTTTTCCATCTCCTATCCGGAAAAGCGCCAGTTCTTCCTCGAGTCGCAGAGCTTTTTCGATTTTTCCCTCGGCCGGGCCAGGCCGTTCTACAGCCGGAGGATCGGGATCGCCCAGGGCCGTGAAACGCCCATCCTCGGGGGCGCCCGGTTCCTGGGCAAGATGGGCGGCACGACGCTCGGGGCCATGGTCCTGCAGACCGGCCGGATCGATGTCGCCAACCCGACGAACTTCTCGCTCGTCCGGTTGAAGCAGGACCTCGGCGAGGAATCCTCGGTCGGGATGCTTGCCATCGGCTCCGTCCAGGCCGGGCACTTCAACGGGACCGGCGGGGTCGACGCCCTGTTCTCGACCTCCCGCCTATTCGGGGACAAGAACTTCCAGCTCGGAGGCGCGTTCGCTGCGACCTACACTTCCGGCATCGAAGACACGACAGGAAGCGCCCACCGCCTTTTCGTCAGCTTCCCGAACGACCTCATCGAGTTCGACGGCTCCTGGGAACGGGTCGGGTTGGGCTTCAATCCCGAAGTCGGCTTCCTCAGCCGGAGGAGCTACCAGGTTTTCGAGACGGAATTCAAGATCAGTCCCAGGCCGAAATTCCTGCCCTGGGTCAAGCAGATGGAATTCAAGCCCCTCGAGCTCAGCTATTATCTCGATGATATCACCCATGAGATGCAGTCGGTCTACATGGAATTCCGGCCCCTCGGTTTGTCCCTGAAAAGCGGGGATTCCTTCGAGTTCAACATCCAGCGCAACGCCGAGAACCTGACCGAGGATTTCGAGATCCGGGACGGTTTTCTCATTCCGGCCGGCCGGTACTGGACGAACCGGGGCGAGTTCCAAGTCGAGACGTTCGAAGGGCGGCCGGTGGCCGTCTCGGCCGGCGTCAATTGGGGCCGGTTCTACGATGGGACGAGCACCGAATGGGAGGCGGACCTGGGCTGGAAACCGGGCCGGCATTTCAGCGCGAGCGCCGGCTACCAGCGGACCGACATCCGCCTGCCCGACGGCACGTTCGCCGTCGACGAATTCCTCGGCCGGTTGAATTTATCCATCAACCCCCGGCTCTATGGGTCCGTTTTCGGGCAATGGAACAACGACGACGACGAGATCCTCTTCAACTTCCGCGTCACCTGGATCCCCAAGCCCGGGGCCATCCTCTATTTCGTCTTCAACGAGTTCGGCGACACCCTGGACCCGCACGCCTGGCGGATGAACAAGACCGTGGCTATGGTCAAGTTCGTCTGGTATTTCAGCACGAAATAAAAAAAGGAGGTTCGGATCATGAGAAAAATGTTCGTCAGCCTGGCCGTTCTGACGGCCTGCGCCGTCGGATTGTGGCAGCCGCCTGCCGCGATCTCTCAGGAGTCGCGGCCTTTTTATTTGAAGGACCGGGGCCCGGGCATTCCGACCTCGATGTTCGGCACGTACGTCCAGAAAGGGGAGTGGATCGTCTACCCCTTCTTCGAATACTACCTCGACAACAACCAGGAATACAGCCCCAACGAGTTCGGTTTCGCCCTCGACCAGGATTATCGCGGCAAATACCATGCCAGCGAGGCGCTCCTGTTCCTCGCCTACGGACTGACGGACAGGATCGCTCTAGAGCTCGAAGCTGCGTGGATCCACGCCTCGCTCGAGAAATCGCCCGACGACCTGTCGGGCATGCCTACGAAGCTGACCGAATCGGGGCTGGGCGACATGCAGATGGAGATCCGCTGGATGTGGTCCAAGGAGACCGATCGCCGGCCCGGCTTCTTCAGCTATGGAGAGATGGTGCTTCCGCACCACAAGACCAAGTATCTCATCGGGACGCCGGAGCTCGAGACCAAGGCTGGGATCGGTCTCATCCGGGGCTTCCGCTGGGGCACAGTCACCTTGAGGGCGGCGGTGGAGCAGGCCGGCGGTGTCTTCGAACTTGGCGAGTACGCCGTCGAATACTACAAGCGGTTGTCGAAGCGGTTCTGCGTCTATGCGGGGATCGAGGGGACGCAGGACGAAGTGGAGCTCATCTCCGAGATCCAGTTGTGGCTGAGCGACACCGTCCGGTTCAAGGTCAACAACGCGTTCGGGCTGACCACGAAGGCGACCGGCTGGGCTCCGGAAATCGGCCTGATGATCTCGTTCCCGAAACGCTAAAGAATATCAAAGAAGAAGGGAGTTCAGTCATGAAAAGCTTAGTCAAAGTCTTAGGACTCGCTCTTATCCTGGCCATGCTTATTCCGGCGATCGGAACAGCGCAGGACAAGGAGAAAAAGGAGGGGAGCCCCCTGGCGGACGCGAAGGCCCTGGCCGGCGCGGCTAAGGTCACGCTGGCCGCCGCGCTGGATAAGGCCCTCAAGGCCGCTCCCGGCACCGCTCTCACAGGCGAGCTCGAGCAGGAAGAAAACAAGCTCATCTTCACGTTCGACATCCTCCCCAAGCTCACGAGCGATGAGATCACGGAGTTTCACGTCGACGCCAAGACGGGCGCCGTCATCAAGAGCGAGGAAGAGGGGGAGGAGGACGATGAGGCCGAGGGCAAGGAGGCCGAAGGCGCCGAGGAACCGTCCATCGCGGACATGCAGTCCATGGCCAAGACGGCCAAGGTGACGATGGCCGCGGCCCTGCAGACGGCCCTCAAAGCCGCTCCCGGGACAGCCATCGTCGCGGAGCTCGAAAACGAGGACGGCAAGCTTATCTTCAGCTTTGACATCCTGCCGGGGCCGGCCGCGACCGAGCTCAAGGAAGTCCACGTCGACGCCAAGACTGGGGCCGTTATCAAGACCGAAATAGAAAAATAGGATTAATGATCCGTCCCGCTAGTTCGTCCGGGCCACGATGGCCACGTAGTTCTTGCCGTACTTTTTTTCGCATTTTGGGCAAGTCGTGTACCAAATGTACATCTTATCGAGCTTCAGGTCCCTGCTTTTGGCGAGGGCCTCGAAATCCTTGCGCCATTTCCCGGTGTCCTTGAAAGGCCCCTCATAGACCTTGCTCAGGAATTTCCCGCTCAGTGTGACGTTCTCGGCGCCGGGAATGTCCTTGTCGACGGCCACATAGACGTCCATGTTCCATTTCGAGGTGTGGTCCGACAGGCACATAGAATCGGGGACCGAGGCCGCCGCCTCCCTCGTTTTCTTGTCGAGCCGCTTCATCACGGCGCCGAAATTCAACGGCATGTAGAAGACCGTGAAGACCCTGTCTTTGATGAACTTCTTGCCGGCCCATACGAAAGTCTTGTCGTCCCACGGAGCCGGATCGAACTTGGGACAGCACGTGTCTTTGTCCATTTGTTGCCCTCCTGGTTCCTATTATAAATTTCCCCCCGCGAGATTACAAGACGGAGCCCGGCCCCCTGTTGATTTCCGGGGGACGCCCGCATATGATGATGGCCGCGGCCGAATGACGCGCCCGTAGCTCAGTGGATAGAGCGGTGGACTTCGAATCCAAAGGTCGGGGGTTCAAATCCCTCCGGGCGTGCTCTCTTATCCCCCCATATGGCCTTGAAAATCAGCTATTTATGAGGGAAAGGCGTAATTACTCAATAAGTTGTGGGCGTTAATCGGCCAAGATGATTTCCTTCAGCTCGGGGACAGAGCGGGTTTTATAAATCCGATCCTTCCTATAATCCCAGAAACTGATTTTATTCTTACGGCAGGTCCCCATGAGGCCGAGGAAAATGTCCGAAGCCTTCGCCCCGGCCGGACTCCGGTGACAGTTGCGGATTTTTCGTTGGACGACTTTCTCTCTTGTATCCAACTCGCAGGGATTGTTGTGGTCCCGCATCGCGGCCAGGAACTCATCCAGGATTCGGCGAAAATCCGGTCAAATTCGCTTTCTTGAAGAAAAGACCGATTCCTAAATCTCGCAAGCACCGCGTCCAAGGTCGTCGTCGGGAGTTTCGTCCGGACATATGCGAGCGCCCCGTCGTCGATGAGATAATCAAGAGTGTCGGCGCCTAAAGACGGCGTCTTTGGGCAAAATCCGCTGGTCGATGGCCAACCGTTCTCTGCGGGTCACGGTGATGGTCTTTCCGGACTTTCGCCAAAGTCCGGTCTTGCGTTTCTTTCCTTCGGCCGGCTCGTCCGGGACGGACGGCTTAAGTCCGGGCCGTCCTTTTTCGCCTCTCAACCGGCGCCGTTCATCTTTCAGCTCCTGGACAGAGGCGGCAAGATCCCGGATGGTTTCTTGGAGGTTGAGGATGATCCGGATCAATGATTCACGGTCGAGGGCTTGCAAAGTCTCCCGGGAGTAGCCTAGAATGGGGCCGGCGAGGCCGGACTTTAGTCTTGTTCTCTCCACGTCGCTTATCTCGACGACGCGAAGCTCTGGAGCGCGAACTACAAAGAGCTCAAAAAGCGGATCAAGAAAGTGTCCGACTTCCATAAGGCTTTGCTCAAATCGAGATGACCGACCCCACCCCCTCCTGCACCGACTCCACAACTTATTGAGCAATTACGGATACCCCTCTTCTCCTTGTTCAGCGGAGTCGTCTACTACGACGTCGGCAATGTCTACGCCACGCCCAACGGCCTGAGCCGTTTCGACCTGCGCCAGGGGATCGGCGCCGGCCTCAGGTTCCAGAGCCCCATCGGGCTCATCCGGTTCGACTGCGGGTTCAATCCCTTCTGCCGGTCGGGTGAGCCGTCGACGGTCCTCTTCCTGAGCATCGGCCAGGCATTCTAGCCCGGACTGAATGGACCTCGCGCGCCGTGAGCCATCCAGGCGCGCCATTTTTTTTCGTGCGGCGGTCCCTCGCCCCTGAAGAGGCCCCTCACCCCTGAAGAGGCCCCTTACCCCTGAAGAGGAGACAATTGTTGGTAATTTCACCCAGGCAATGCTCACGTTGGGTGATGGACGCATTTTGTCGTTGGGAGAGAATAGGGCCAGAGGATCAGGGAGCGCAGAAGCTTGTCAGATGACTCTTGCTCTGGCATAAAGAATCAGTCATCTGGGCTAAGGAGGCGATTATGAAACTAAGGCTGGCTATTTTACTCATCGTCTGCTTGGCTGTGGCTTCATGTAAGTCGCCGGTCACACCGTCACCGCCGCCGACGAAGTACACGCTCACGGTCGCGGCCTCGCCCTCAGGGGGAGGGACCGTTGCCCAATCGCCCAGCGGGAGCTCGATTCCGTCCGGATGGGTCGCGACCCTCACGGCGATTGCCGCGTCCGGCTATTCGTTCGGTTCGTGGTCGGGAGACGCGAGCGGCGCGACCAACCCGGCTACGGTCACGATGAATGCGAACAAGAGCGTCACGGCGAACTTTACAAGCACGGCGCAATACACGCTCACGGTCGCGGCCTCGCCCCCAGGGGGAGGGACCGTTGCCCTATCGCCCAGCGGGGGCTCGTATGCGTCCGGAACGGTCGTGACCCTCACGGCGACTCCAGCCGCCGGTTACACGCTTAGCGAGTGGCAGGGAGATGCCACTGGCTCGACCAATCCAACGACGATCACGATGAACGCAAATAGGACCGTCACGGCGGTCTTCACCCCAGCAGCGGAGTACACGCTCTCGGTCCAGGCCTCGCCCCCAGGGGGAGGGACCGTTGCCCTATCGCCCAGCGGGGGCTCGTATGCGTCCGGAACGGTCGTGACCCTCACGGCGACTGCCGCGTCCGGCTATTCGTTCGGTTCGTGGTCGGGAGACGCGAGCGGCGCGACCAACCCGGCCACGGTCACGATGAATGCGAACAAGAGCGTCACGGCGGTCTTCATCGCGCAGTACACGCTCACGGTCGCGGCCTCGCCATCGAATGGAGGGAGTGTGGCGAAGTCGCCGGACCAGACCCAGTACGCAGCGGGAACTGTGGTTACCCTCACCGCGACTGCCGCGTCCGGCTATTCGTTCGATTCGTGGTCGGGAGACGCGAGCGGCGCGACCAACCCGGCCACGGTCACGATGGATGCGAACAAGAGCATCACGGCGGACTTCATCGCGCAGTACACGCTCACGGTCGCGGCCTCGCCATCGAATGGAGGGAGTGTGGCGAAGTCGCCGGACCAGACCCAGTACGCAGCGGGAACTGTGGTGACCCTCACCGCGACTCCAGCCGCCGGTTACACGTTTAGCCAGTGGCAGGGAGATGCCACTGGCTCGACCAATCCAACGACGATCACGATGAACGCAAATAGGACCGTCACGGCGGTCTTCACCC